>JACCDP011383509.1_pt1 | contig 19103 bp, 15 predicted proteins | sample 7445841 | NCBI WGS metagenome assembly JACCDP01 (sample SAMN15323441, study PRJNA562643) | freshwater metagenome | isolation source: river surface water | place: USA:Blue River Watershed | collected 2017-08-17
CAGTTTAATTTCAACATTTTAATAGAATCATATTTATATACATACAAAATGTAAATATATTAACATGTCAACAGAATTCGAATTATTTAAAGGAAAAAATCTAAGTTCTCTATTTGAGGATATATACAACAACCAATTATCCAAAAAAGCAAAAATATCTACTTTAATAGAAGAACTTAAGAAGATGATTAGACATGCTGGTGATGTAGCGAGTATAGGTCCTATATTATCTTCACTAATTGATAGTTCTGTAAAGAACGATGACCAATTGGTTAAATTAGCAACAATTGCAACAAGAATTATAGCAGCGGAAAAGAAAACTGAAGGACAGGATGGATTTTTATCGGAATTCGAAAAAAACCAATTACTTCAAGAATTAGAAGAAACTAAACAAGAAGTAGAAAGAGTAGATAATTTGGAATTTGAATTAGAAGATTTAAAAAAGAAAATAAAGTAATATGGGTTTATCAAATGCTAGGGTACAAGCCTCTAATAACTTATCATCAAGACCAGAAGCATCTTCTAAAAAAGTAGGATGGGTACTTGAGGTATTGCTTGATGAAAATGCAGAGTATGCCAAAGCTAAAAAAATAGGCGCACAACCAATTGGTTCTATACATTTTAAAACGTCAGATGATGGTATTTTAGATACAGACCCAGCGTCAAGAATAATCGCACATCCATTTGATAAAAATTTCAAAAATATTCCAATTGTAGGTGAACTTGTTGAAATCTACGAAGGTCAAGCGGGTTCTTTTTATTATAGAAGAATTGGATTAGATGAAAACCCAACAAAAAGTGCTTTTAAAAATGCACTTCAAAAAGCATTTGTACCAAAAAACGATGAAGAACAAACCGTAGGTTCTTACAAAGAAGTATCGGAAACTGGAATAACTAAAACAAATGCAGAAGGTGCTAATGCAGAAGGGAGCTATGGAAAATATTATGATACACAAGAAAATATTCATAGATTAAAATTATATGAAGGTGATTCTTTAATTGAAACTAGATTTGGACAGTCTATACGATTTTCGGGATTTAACAATGTTGGAAATGTATTTTCACCAACGATAATTTTAAGAAACGGAGAAAATGCAGAAAGCGGAAAAAAAGCACCTGAATTAAGTACCGAAGAAGATATTAATAGAGATGGTAGTATAATAGCATTAACTTCTGGACAATATCAATTACCTTTTGTTCCTGGAGTGATTGATGATAAAGGTAAAACAAACTTTGGAACTAAACCTGATTCATTTGGTGAATATCCATCTAAATTAATTGGTGACCAAATATTAATAAATTCTGGAAGAATAATACTTTCGGCAAAAAGTGCAGAAATGCTATTCTATTCAAAAAAGAATTATGGATTTATTTCCGATGGTGCAATGTCAATTGATAATAAGTTGGGTATTGATATAAGTGTAGGAGATGATATTCATATTGTTACAAATGATAAAGATATTAATATGGTTACAGGTAAAGGTGCTATATTTTTAGGAAGTGAGGCATTGGAGCCTATGGTAAAAGGGCAACAACTGGTTGATATATTAGCGGAACTAATTGATGCTATAACACAACAAACGTATCTAACACCATCTGGTCCATCAGCAGTAGGCCCTACTAACATTTCTCAATTTGGTTCTATAAAAGCAAAATTAAATAATATATTGAGTAGATTAAATCAAACTTCTTAATATGTCTTGGCAAATTTTTAAAGAAAATATTTTAAGGAGAGCAAACGCACCAGATTCGTTGCAAGATATCGATACCGTTGCAAAATTGTATGCGGACGAATATGATATGTGTATGAAGCGAGGTGGAGATGTTATAAATAAAGTTGCAATTACTAAAGGTAATACCGAAATTATGCAGCAGTTATTTAAAGCCGCTTTATTAAAAGGACAAACATCAACTACTCCATATGATTTAGTTGGGGAAATGGGAAAGGGAGTTATAGCATATTGGCAGGGTGCTCAATTAAACACATTTCCAATACCATTAATTCCAGCTCCTGGTTCAACCAGTAACATTGGAGTTACTTCAAATTTAGTTACAAATGCAGGTGTATGGGCACCTGCTGTATCCGTTCCTTCACCACCAAATCCGTATGAACAATTGGATTGGAGTCAAGTTCCATTGGATAAAAATAGTCCTGAGGTGCAAGAGATTATTGCACCTAATCTTGAACAAATTGAAATACAACTTCAAACCGAACCATTAGTTGAATATGGTAATACTGATACATATCCTATTGTATTAGAAATGGATAACGTAGTAGCCGAAACACTTGATAACGCATTATACGAACAACAAATCTTAAAAACTGAACCAGACCAAGAAGAACAAAAAGAAGAACAAAAAAAACTAATAAACAGTGGATATAAAACACTTGATGAATTATTAAAAATTGCGGGAGCATGGGCTCCTAAGTTGGGTAAAAATAGTAGAGTTAATTATGAAAATTTAAGAAGTAATTATATTAAAGGTGTTCATGGTCTGTGTCCACAAGGAACTCAAGCAGTTGTAGTTGCATTAACGGGTATAACTAAATTGGGTACAATATCGGGTAATGCCGATTGGTTTTCATTTAAAGACCCATCTACGGGTGGTGGTAGAAGTAGTTTTGCCATAGCCATTGGTGGTAAGACCTATTATAATGATAAAGTACGTGTTGATTTTGATAATTTTGTAGCCGATTCAACAAAATGGCAAATTGGGGATATTTTAGTAAATGGATATGAGTCCAAAGACTATGGGCATATACAAGTTTGGACGGGATTTAAATGGGTGAGCGATTTTTCACAAAACCGAATTCATACTAGTGGGTGTTTAAAATCTTCGGCTGCACTATGGAGATTAAACGATAATGGTATAGCCGCCGTAGAATCCGTTAAAAATAAAGTAGCATAAAATGTCAGTAATACCACCAAATAATAATACAACTTTAATAATTGATGATTTTATTAATTATGCAACCGCACATTTGTCTACTCTTACTGGGATAGTTAATACGATTTCATTATACCCACCATTAGGAACACCCGCACCGGGAGTACTACCTTGGTCAGGATATCAAGTTCAGCCGGCAACTCCAGGTGGTGGACCATTGGCAGTTGCTCCACAAGAAATAGTATTTAACGAAGCCCAGCAATTGGCATCTGATACCGCAACATTGGAGGGAAGTAATATAAATGAAGCAACTTCAGCGGGATTTGAAGTATCATATGAAGCACCACCACCGCCACCTGTTGAAATAGAGCAAGTGGAATATCAACTATTAGAAGAAGCGAAAAACGAACCAGACCCACCATTATCTGAAGAAGATAAACCAAAAGATGATGTCCCACCTCAACCAAACTATAAAACTAATGTTAAAGTACCAAATGAATTGGTTGCGGCTATGAAAAAATATAGAATTTGTACTACTAATATAGAAAGAGCACACTTTTTAGCACAATGTGAACACGAATCGGGTGGATTCAAATACAAACAAGAAATATGGGGACCAACCGCTACTCAATCTGGATATGAAGGTAGGGATGATTTAGGAAATGTGCAAAAAGGAGACGGCTATAAGTTTAGAGGTAGAGGATATATTCAATTAACAGGTAGAGCAAATTATAGAAAGTTTGGACCTGTTGCTGGTGCTGATTTTGAAGGGAATCCAGATAGTGTTGCAACACAATATTTTGCAGATACCGCATGTATGTTTTGGAAAACTAATAATTTAGTAGCCCGTTGTAAGGATAGTACTACAACGAGTATTAAATTAGTTACTAAAAAAATAAATGGTGGATATAACGGATTAGATGATAGAATAAAAAAATTCACAAAATATTGGACAGAATTACAAAAAGACCCTACACTTTGGAGTTAATTATTAAAATAATCAATTCAAATATTTATAAACATAACAAATAATAAAGTATGAATACGGACAAACTATTAAAAGCCATTCAGATTCTTATTAAAGAGGAGCTTAAAGAGCAATTGCCTGCATTAATTAAGGAAACTGTGAGAGCTGAAGTAAAAAAATTAATAGCAGAAGGAAAACAACCTGCTAAATCACAACCAATCGGATTATCAATGGCTAAAGCTATTTTAGAAGATGATGTTGTTATGGAATCGGTTAAAGAAAAAGTAGAACAAAAGAAATTTAGTAAAAACCCAATGATTAACCAAATCCTTAATGAAACACGTGGTGGAATACCACAAGGAGATGGTGGATTCAGAACAATGAGTTTTGGACAAGGCGATATGGGTTCAATTGTAGGTAAAACTGCATTGGCTGAAAAAATGGGGTATGGTGATATGGCTAAAGGGCCGCAACCAACGGGATTAGGAGTAAATACTGGAATTGCTGAGATAGATAAAGCATTAAATAGAGATTATTCGGAACTTGTAAAAAGATTTAAAAAATAACAATGGCAGTAATACTTGGTAAAAAGTTAGTAATCGATTCAAAGCAGTTTGAAGACTATGCGATAGGTATAACATTACCCATTCAAATAGGAAACACTGCTTTCAATCAAAGTTTTAAAACTGCTGACCAGGTTAAAAGTAATATTAAAAATTTATTACTTACAAAAAGATTTGAAAGGTTGATGCAGCCTGAATTTGGGAGTGGTATGCAAGAATTATTATTTAATATGAATGATGAAATGTTTGCTGATAACTTAGAAAATACTATTGTTGATACACTTTCCAAATGGCTACCATATGTAAATGTAGAAACTATTAATATTCAGCAACCAAATGAATTTAAAGATAATAATACGGTTGAGGTATCAGTTTCATTTAGAGTATCAGATACACAGATATTGGATACGGTAACTTTTAATGTACAAACATAATGGCTATAACAACAATAAATAAGAATTTTAAAAATAAAGGAAAGGATATAAAATATCTTAATAAAGATTTTGCAGCATTTAGAGCAAATCTTATTGATTTTACAAAAAATTATTTTCCAAAAACATATGGTGATTTTAATGAATCATCTCCTGGTATGCTTTTCATTGAAATGGCATCATATGTAGGTGATGTTCTAGCGTATTATACCGATGATACATTAAAAGAATCTTTAATGCCATACGCAGAAGATATTCAAAGTATTATAGCTCTTGCACAATATTTGGGATATAAGCCAAAAGTAACATCTCCGGCGGTAACAACTTTATCAGTTTATCAGTTAGTACCATCCATTGGAATTGGTGCTAATAATAGGCCAGATGATAATTTTTACTTAAAAGTAAAAGAAGGAATGGTTGTTGCAAATAAATCTGGCACTGTTCAATTCATATCAACTGATATGGTAGATTTTTCAAATGAAATCGATAGAGAGACTACCATATATCAGAGAGATGTACTTACGGGTGAGCCTACATTTTATTTAATAAAAAAATATGTACAAGCAATATCAGCCGTAAGAAATCAAAAAGAAGTAACCTTTGGAAGTTATGAAAATTTTAGAACAATTGATTTACCAGAGACAAATGTAATTGAGATATACGATTGTAGAGATTCTAATAATAACAAATGGTATGAAGTGCCGTATTTAGGGCAAGAAATGATATTTATCGATTATCCAAATACTGAAGCCAACGATTCAGACCTTTATCAGTTTAAATCAACGGTACCATACATTTTAAAAACAATAAAAACACCAAAAAGATTTACAACTAGAGTAAATCAAGATAGTACAATTACAATTGAATTTGGTGCAGGAGACCCAACGGCATCAGATGAACAATTGATTCCAAATCTTAAAAACGTAGGATTGGGATTACCAAATTCTATTAAAAGATTAGATGAATCATTTGACCCAACTAATTTTTTAAAAACAAAAACATATGGTACTTCTCCATCCAACACAACAATGACTGTAAAATATTATACAGGTGGGGGTATTAGTTCAAACGTTGCGGCGGGAGAATTAACAAGAATTAATGGAGTTGAATTTGAAGAAAGTTTAAGTTCTTTTACAAGAGCACAACTTTCACTTTATAATTCTGCAAAAAATTCATTAGCAGTTGATAATGATATACCCGCAGTTGGTGGTAGAGGTGGTGAAACTTTGGAAGAAATTAGACAAAATGCATTAGCAAATTTTGGAGCCCAAAATAGAGCAGTAACTGCAAAAGATTATCAAATACGTGTACTATCAATGCCATCGAAATATGGGGCTATAGCAAAAGCATATGCGGTTGCCGATGGGACATTGGATAATAATTCACCTTCATCTATATTAGCATCACCAAATAATTTACAAGAATTTACTGATTTAGTACTAGATTTTGTAAATAAACCAGATGATTTAGAACCAACTGAGCAAGATATAAAACAACAAATTACTAGATTTTTAATTGGTAAAACTTCAAACGAAAATGAAAAAAATAATCCGTTTGCTATTAACCTGTATTTATTAGGATATGATGTAAATGGTAATTTGACAAATTTAAATAGAGCTGTAAAAGAAAATCTTAAAACATATATTAACGAATACCGAATGTTAACAGATGGTATAAATATGAATGATGGTTTTATAATTAATATTGGGTTAGAATTTGAAATTATAACATATCCAAATTATAATAAAAATGAAATATTAACAAAATGTATAAACGAAGTAAAAGATTTCTTTAGTATAGATAATTGGCAGTTTAATCAAACTATTAATTTAAATGAAATTGAATTGTTACTGGCAAATGTAGAAGGTGTTTCATCTGTTCCATCCGTGAAAGTTACAAATAAGTGTGGGGGTAGATATTCACCAAATTCGTATAATATCGAAGCGGCAACTAAAGATAAAATTGTGTATCCATCATTAGACCCTTCAGTTTTTGAAATTAAGTTCCCTAGTGGGGATATAAAAGGCAGAGTAAGATAATGGCATACTATTTATTAACAGCATCAAAAGATGCAACGGTCTATCTTCAACAACCAAACCAAAATACAGGTTTGGATGAGATATTAGAAATAAGCAAATTATATTATGGTAATGTAAAAGATATATCTCATGCATTGCTAAAATTTGAATTAGGCTACATATCCGCATCGATATCCAATGGTACAATACAATTGGATAATGCAACACTTATTTTAAAAGAAACCAAAACCGAAGAAATTCCTTTGGAATATACAATTTTTGCAAATGCAATTTCTGGAAGTTGGGAAATGGGAATTGGTACTAGATTCGATAATATATCAACACAGGGTGTAACTTGGAATTATAGAGAAGGGGATTCTAAATTAGATTGGTTAGAAAATAATTTTAATTCATTTACATCGGCAAGTCAAAATAATGGTGGTGGTGGCACTTGGTGGACTCAATACGAAGCTTCGCAATCATTTAGTTATCAAACTGCCGATATTGATATGGATATAAAATCTTTATTAAAAAGTTGGATGAGTGGTTCTATTCCAAATGATGGTGTTATACTAAGGCACGCATTTAATAAAGAAGCCGATACGCAGGATTATGGTGCAATAAAATTATTTAGTAAAGAAACAAATACCATATACCAACCAAAAATTAGAATAGGTTGGGATGACCAATCATTTGTAACCGGTTCATTGATTCCATTATTGGCGGAAGATATTAAAGTTGGAGTTACTAATTTAAAAACAGAAGTTAAAGTTGGAACTAATCCAAAGATACGAATATTTGCTAGAGAATTGTATCCTTTAAAAACTTTTACAAATAAATTTGCTTATACAACACAACAATATCTACCAACAACATCTTATTATCAAATTAAAGATGTAGCATCGGATGATATTATAATTCCGTTTTCGGATTATTCTAAAATTAGTTGTGATGCTAATGGTAATTATATAAATTTAAATCTTTCTAATTGGGAAGCAGATAGAACATATAAAATAGAATTCAAAGTAACTATTGATGGTAATACTCAATATTTTGATAATGATGTAACATTTAGAATTGTAAAAAATTAAAATGGCAAAAACGGGATTACAAAATGAAACATTAATAAGTGAACTTTTAATAAGTGGTTCTAGTTCACCTATCATTTCTAAAAATGAATTTGGTGTTTACTCGTTTGTCCAAGAGAACAGGACTGATGGTGTTATATCTGGACAATTAACAAGACCAAAGTATAATGAAACCGAATTGGTAAAATCGGTTGATACTGTAATATTTGAATTACTTCCACCAGAAGCACCTCCATTTGATGATAGAGTTCCAAGACCAATATATAACGAAGTAACTCAATCTGTAATTGATTTGACAGAGCAGGTTGCAGAACTTACTAATTTAGTTTTTGAATTAAGAGCTAAAGTACAAGATGTAGAAATAGTATCCGAAAGTTTAAGAGTTGATGTAGATTTACAAAATTTAAATGTAGCAGCGGCTCAAAACCAAACGCAACAAATAACAACAAAAATTACAAGTACAATAACCGAATTACAAAACTCTATACAAAAAGGCGTAGCAGAATCAATTCAAAGAGTTTCTTTATTTGCAAGAAATCAGGCATTAGAACAAGAGTTAACTGTATTGAGAGATACTCTGTTTGGTAAGCAGGCAAAACAAGCAGAAGGTTCGAAAGTTACCGATGATGTAGCTGCTAAAATGTTAAACAAAAGTGAGGAAAAATATCAGGATATTGTATTTAGAGGTAGAGCAAAAGATGATGGTAATGGTACATTCATAAATGGACCAGATATAGAACTTAAAAACTTTACTAAAGATAAAGTTACCGTTAGTTTTAAATTTGATGGAAGTAATGCAAACGCATTTAACAAAATCGCAGATGTTACATTAAATGAAGGTGAAGAAAAAGTGATTAAAGTAACAACAAACAAAGGAGCAGTTGATGGATTTAAACCAAGTTCTGGATTTGGATTTACTGGAGATAAAGAATACACTGGTAATTTAATAATTAAATCACCAAAAGGAAGTATAACATTTACAACTTCTATCCAAAAAATGAGAGGTACTAATTTTACTCCATAATAGGTAAGATAAAAATATATAAAAATGGCGATAAAAACGTTTAAAGAGATTATAAACAATAAGGGGTACAGAGTTAGTTCAGATGATAGAAAAATATTTGAAGAAGGAAATCTGCAATCATTTTTTGGACTCGGTGATTCCGATGCAATTGAATTTATTGTATATGATTCAAACGATAATCAGTTGCCACAAAAAGCTGTAAATGGGAAAACCGTTAGATATGTACCATTGACAAGTAGTAACATAAGTGATTATATTTTAATAGCAGAAGGCACGGTTCTTCAAAAATTTCAATTTCCAAATGAATATTTTATAGATGCAGAAAGATTACTAAGAGAAGCGGGGTATGATAATGGTATTTTTAAAACACAGGTTACACTAATTAACAAAAGGGTTGGGTCTGATTCAGAAGAAGACAAATTATGGATTTCCGAAATATCACCATCCAGAACGGAGGTAAGATTATTTCCTATTAAAAATGCAAAAGTAAAATATCCAGAATTGGAAGAAAGATTCGCATTATTTGTATCTAATAAAGACTTTAGAGATGATACAATAATTGAGGCGTTTAAAGTAATTGAACAAATAGATTCTAATATAATTGGTACATATTTAAAAACAAAATATGGTGAAAATTGGATTAATAAAATGAGTGGTGAATTTAAAATAAAAAATTTTGATGAATTTACAAATAGAATTAATACAAAATTTAGAGAAGCCGCATCTTATGAACTTACTAATAGAATATCGGATATTAACGATGTAAATTATGGTAAACGTAAACAGACAAAAATTCCATTAACGTTATCGTCTACCACTATTGTAGAAATGTGTCAGAGATTAATTACAAGTGTAATTAATTTTTACTTACCAAAACAAGATTTAATATCCACTGCAATATTTGATGAGGGAATAGATGAAAGTTTTGATGAAGTTGGAAACATTTTACAAACTAAACAAAGCGATTTATTAGTAGATACTTCAAATCCTGTTATAAACACAAAGAAGACAAAAACATTTGTAGAAAGTAATAAAGAATTGGAATTAAAAAAGATAATAGCAAAAGAAAAACCGTTCCCAACAAAAGGAACACTTCTTTCGGAATTTTGTGAAGGGTTTGACTTATTTGGTAAATATGCAGATGGTAACGGTGGGGAATATAAGGCCTTAATTATAGCCAATTCGGCACAATGTGGATATAATGCACCCGATCCCGGTACCGGTGGAGGTGGCTTCGGTGGCGGAGGTGGATTAGGAGGTGATGAACCGATTGGTAATCCTGAAGATGGCGGGTATGGTAGACCTAATTTTGGAGCTGCTGGTAAAGGTAAAAATAGAAATAACGCACAAAGATAAAATATAAACAAATACAATTGTATAATAAATGATAGCAGTAGAAGAAATATTAAGCGATGGTGGTTTAGGTCGTGGTGAAACCGGCGGTGGTGGCGGTGGCGGTGGAACTGGCGGTGGCGGAACTCCTCCTGCTATGGTTTATATCACCGATAAACCAAATACACCTTTAAGTAATTTTTCAGGAAAATTACAAATAAATTGTGTCCTTGGTGATATTGTTTCAAAAACATATTCTGGTGAAAAAATACAAGCATCGGTTTATATAAATGAGCAGCCATCTGGATTAATAACTCCAAGTCAACTTAAATTATCTGCAAAAGATATTTTTATTAATGGTGATTATAATATTAAAGTAGTTGGAAATGGTTACCAAAGCAGTACTGAAAAATACGTTATAACATTAGTACCAAACCCGGATTACGCTGATAACCCAACTTATAGAGCAATTCCTTTTTCAGAAGAAGGAAGAACAAATAATTTAAAAATTGTAGGATTATCCAAATTTGAGTTTTTACCAACAATAAATGAAAACGATCCAGATTATGGAAATACTAATTTTTATCAATTTAAAGTAATACATTATATAAATGATATTGAGCAAACAGAAACTATTGCAGAAATTGATAAAGATATTACTTTTATTTTACAAAAAAATGTTAATTCGGATGATGGTGGTGATGATAATTTGGGTAATGTACAAATATTAACCGTTGTATTAACTGGTGCGGATGGTAGTGCTCAATTACTTATTGATAATATAGATGGACCTGGAGAAACAATTGCACTTAAATCCGGTGCTAATAGTGTAACAACATTACTAGGTAAAATTGTTACAATAAAAAGCAATTCGGTAGGGAATACTATATCGAGAATAACGGAAATAGGAGTGTCTGCTGATGGTTATACGAGTGAAAAATTATTGGCAGTAACCGATACGGAATCGGTTAGTACTAAGATAACAATAGATAAAACATATGTAGTTGATATTCAAACGGAAACTATACCGGTAGCACCATTAGATAAACCTTCTATAAGTTTTGTAAATCCGGATTTAAATAGAAAACATAACATAAATTCTGAAATTGATGCTTACATAGGGATTTATAAAAATGAGTTTACAGAGGGAGTAAGAGTTAAGTTTGCAAACGAAGAAATTACATATTCGGATTTACCGGCGGGCGAATCCGCATTAATCGCTATACCTTTAGCTAAATTACCAACGGTAGGTAAATATAGAATAATTATAATACCATTTGGTAGTAGAAACGCAGTCGCTAGGTTTACTCGTTCTGGCAACGATGGAGACCCAATTGAATTAATATTAAATGTAGTATCCGAAACTTACGTTGGTGTACCGGATATTAGAAATATAAATTATCCAACATTAATAAAAGGTCCAGACTATGTAGGCACGGATGTAAATTTTAAAATTAGCTATGAATCAGTAAATACTGATTATGTAAAAATATCTGTACTAGGAAGTTCTCAACATACACAAGCTACGGCTGCGGGAAATGTAACATTAAATTACCAACAATTACTTAATTCACCTGGTGCACAATATGCTGAAAGTGATGGTTTAATATCGTTAACATTAAAATTAGTACCATATAACGAACAAGGAAATGAAGTTGTTGTTGGTAAAGAAGAATTTATTACAATAAAGTTTGATAAAAGTGAATTAACAATACCAAGAAATGTAGTTATTAATAGATTACTTGATGGGTTTATATCACAATTAAATACCGCATCTTTAGTAGATGAATCATCAAAATATTTAAATCACTTATTGCACTTACCAAATGATAATAAATTAATTACAACTTGGTTAGGTAGTGAAGGTTCTTTGATTTTAAAATTATACGAACCATTATCAACGGCAATACAACCAAATCAACAGGTATGGATTTCTAAATTACAGTCAGACCCAATTATAGAAACAATAAATATAACTGGTGAAAATGCAAGTTTTTGTCCTCCGTTAAAAGGTCCTAATTTTTCATTAGAAGAAAATAATGGAGTTGCTTATCAAATATTAGATGATTTAATTGCAAGTGGTTCAATAACTTCAAATGATATCGTTAATAATTATTTGGAAGGGACAAATGTTAATACTACTAAATTAAATTTACAATATGTAAGTGGTTCAGATTATACGTTTAAATCGTTCTCACACTTTGGTTCGGCTGAAGAAAGAGCTGCTAATTTCTTTTACAAGATAAAATTATTAGAAACTTACAAAGCAAGATATGAGGCATTAATAGCAACAACATTTATTCCACCGTATGATGGGTATAATGGTGGAATTTTAACCGAAAATGGATTTCAAGTAATAACTGAAGATGGGCTATTCGATGTTCAATGGGAAATTGCACAATCAAGTGGTGTAAACCAGGCCGGTGAAGCTAAAAAAGTATTAAATACAATAAATGGTATTTTAAGAAATTTTGATGGATTTGAAAACTTTTTATATAAATCAAATAATAATTTGGCTTATCCAAAAGTATTATATGTACATCCAATCACAGGATTAGGAACACTTATTTTAAGAGATACAACACATCCAAGTGTTACTGCATGGTATAACGCATTAATTGATGAGGCGGCAAATTATGATAAATACAATCCCAATTATTTGGTAAACAATATACCTGAATTTATTAGAGAAGATTATAATAATAATGATTTTATAGTTTTCTTAGATATGATTGGTCAACACTTTGATATTGTATGGGCGTATGTTAAAGCGTTGGATAATAATAAAATATTAGAACATAAACAAATTAATGGTCTATCAAACACATTAGTTTCTCAAATGCTTCAATCATTTGGCTGGAATCCTAAAAACGCGTTTAATTCACCGTTTTTATGGGAATACGCATTTGGTAAAACAAAAGATGGATTCCAAAAATATGGAATGCCATTATCTGAAGCTAACGATGAAGTTTGGAGAAGAATTTTAAATAACTTACCTTATTTGTTAAAACATAAAGGTACTGCTAGAGCTATGAAAGCTATTATGGCTTGTTACGGTGTACCACAATCTATGTTAACAATAATGGAATTTGGTGGACCACAAGACCCAACTCAAGGTGGTACTAGTAAATTTACGTTTGATGATAGAACTGCTGCATTTTATTTAAAAGGAGATTTAAACGGAAATGGTAGTTCACATATTAAAGTTCCATGGCATGAAATAAATAATGTTGATTATCCTAATTCTATTGAATTTAGAATATTGCCAAATGAATTACCAACACCAATCTATACTTTAATAAGTGGTAGTGAATGGACTTTAGATTTAGTACAAACTACTGGCTCTTTTGGTAAATTAGAATTAAACTTTGGTGGAGATATTTCAAATAGTACATACTTTGAAGAACCATTTGCAAGTGGTTCTCCGGTAGTAACAACAGTTTATATATCACCTGAAGCTAGTGGAGTTTACGCATACGGACCTGATTTGAAAACTGGAAGTTTAGATTTTCCAATTTCAACGGAACATTATTCACAGGTTGCAATTAATAGACATAATAATCCTGATTCTTCTTCTTGGTTTGAGGTGTGGTGGGGAACTAGTGATGGGCAGAGAATTATAACATCAGTTAGTATGTCGATTCAAACTGATGACGCACAATGGGAAACTGGTTCTTATTTACAAATTGGTGGCAATGGGTTTGAAGGAAATTTGGATGAAGTAAGATTGTGGAGAGTTCCTTTACAAAGAAGTAAATTTGAAAATCACACATTATTTCCAGATGCAATTAATGGTAACGATTTTGATTCATCAACAAAGGATTTAGTATTCCGTTTGGATTTTGAATATCCTAAAGATAGAGTGTTAGACCCTTATATTAAAAACGTTTCAATTAATGAAATATATGGAGAAAGTTCTGCAACCGCAAGTAATATGTATTCTGCAGCAACATATCCATATCAATATATTCCATATGATAGAACCGTAACAGCCAATGTTCCATCTTTAGGATTTAACTATTCTAATAAAGTAAGATTTGAATCGGCATCATTGGTCACCGATTTATCATATAAAACAAGAGCGACTAAAAAAGCATTTGACCAGGCACCAATAGATACAAATCGTTTGGGATTATTTTTCTCTCCGATTAAGGAGTTGAATATGGATATCTTAAAAGCATTTGGTGATTTTAATATAGATAATTATATAGGAAATCCATCAGATGAATATAGAACAACTTACAAAGAATTAGATACATTAAGACATTATTATTTCGAAAGATTAGATAATAGAGATATCTATGAATATATACGATTGGTTAAATATATTGATAGGTCTTTATTCGATACTTTAATTGAATTAGCGCCTGCAAGAACTAATGTAGTAAAAGGATTATTGATTGAACCGCATTTTTTAGAGAGAAGTAAAATTAAGTGGACGAAGCCGGTATCTGAAAGAAATGATTTTGAATCAAATATCGATACAAAACAAAACATAACTACCACATCCGATTACTTAGTAGAAGAAACTAATTTAGATGTAGATAATATCAGTCAATTAGCAGGTGAATTGAATAATTATGATTCAATTATTGATATAGCCGATACATCGATAATAGGTCAAAACATAATGTATAATGGTGAAATTTTAAATTCTATAAAACCAGAACTTGAAGCAAGTGCGCCGTTTTACAACTCTCAAATACAGTGCCCAGTAGGTGCTAGTTTAGTTGGTGAAGCCGATTCAATGACATTTACCGAAATTGGAATGGACCCAAATTCTTTAGCAAATAGAGGATTTGGATTATATTCAAAGAATGGCGTTGCTAAAATTAATTATTTTGATAATATTTTTGGAAATCACACGTCAAGTAGAAGTAACGTATATGTTGTAAAAGAACAATATACTAAAAAAATAAGCACACAAGTTAAGGGGTGGCCAACAAATGGAGCAGCTTTAAATGAGCCTGTAAAGTACGAAAAAGTTCCAGTTACATTATATAGGTATAGAGTTTCAACTTTACCATTTAGTGGAAGTATATCGATTGGTAATGATGTTGCTGAAGTACAAACTTTTAAAGGATATTTACCAACGCACTACAAATATGTGAACAATTTATCCGAAGGATTAAGACGTTCGTATTTTAAGGGGTCTGTTCAAAATTCATCAACCACACCGGATGGACTAAGTGCGGTAGAAACATTTATAACAAATCCTAATATTCTCAAAGTTGCTAAGACTGGTAGAGGTAGTGGGGAGCCGATTTTGGAAGTTGATTAATTTTAAGAAACGGTTGGAGAAATTAATAATTGAAAATAATAATTGGTTATATTTATATTTTAGAAATAAAGAATTAAAAAACAATATCAAATGGCATATTTAGATAACACAGAAATCACAGTAGACGCAATTCTTACCAAAAAAGGAAGACAAAAATTAGCATCTGGACAATCTTTGAACATTACAAAGTTCGCTTTGGGAGATGATGAGATTGATTATACACTGTATGAACCAGCACACCCAAAGGGTTCGGCTTATTATGATTCGGCAATTAGAGCTATTCCTATCACGGAAGCTTCACCTGATGAAACTCAGGTATTGAGATATAAATTAGTAACTTTACCAAAGGGAACTACTCAAATCCCAACTGTAAGATTGGGTGTACCTTCAATTAGTGTAAATCAAAGTGAAGGAGCCGTTGGTTTATTACCAACTACATCACCGGCAGGAAATGCAAGTACTGGATATACGATGGTACTAGCGGACCAAAGAGCAGGTACATTGACAGTAACTAGAGGAGCAAGTGGAACAGGTAATACATTGTTCTTAGGGGATGAAATAACAACAACTGCGCAGGTTGTAACTGGTTTAGAATTTAGATTTACTCCAAATCCAAGTTTAACGTTAGATGTATCTACAACTATTACCGTATATGGTAATGAAACTGGAGGTTCTCAAACTATACCTGTGATTGTAACATATAAAGCATAATAAAAAGATATAACAAATGGCACTAATTAATGACCCAAATATAACCTCCCAGATAGCAGCGTTAGCTAATACTGGGACGGTAGATTCAAATCAACTTGTAACACTTTTAAATTCGGTATTACCTGCAGGACAACAAATATCAACTGTTGGAGCGCAAACAACAGGTATTTACAAAAGATTTGGTGAATTTGATAAAGTAAACGCAAAAATAGAAATTGTAACAACTGGATTATGGTCTGGTGATTCTGGTTCTTTAAATACGGCATTTACATCATCTATACAAACCGCACAACAAAGTGGACAATATTATTACAATGTGTATGATTTATCACCAGCAAGTACTGATGAAGAAGAAGTTCAATTTGCAATAGCTTATGGACACGTAGATGGTAGTGGTTCTGCAGCTTTATCAGTTGATGATAATTCATTATTGGCAACAAAAGCAACATACGCACAATATAAATCAATGTTGTTAGACCCAATCGATTCTAAATTTAATTTTGATAATTCAACTAATATTGCAACTGATGCAAATGGTTGTTATTTTATAAACTTAGCAAGAAATAGATTCAGAGAAAGTATGGATGCGGGCAACTGGTCATTAAAACTTTCTGGTTCTAATGGGTTATTTACATTTATTGATAATAGTGGTAAGAAGTTTGGCGATACTTATGGACTAGCTGGTAATGTATTCAAAGTAGTTTCTGGTTCATTGGAATTGGGAACTCAAAGTGAAGCAACGATTAAACATTCAGCAGATATAGCTACTGATTTAAAACCAGGACATACCGCAACGGGTGAAGGATTCGGAGAATTCTATCCTGAAAGAGGTATTATAGTTCTTAACGCTAAAGCAATAGGAAACGTAGTTGGTAATGTTGGAGAAGTTGGTTTCCAAAACACTGGTAGTTTAGAAGGTGGTATAGCAACAACGCACGAAGCATATAATCAAAAATTATTGTTTTACTCAATTAAAAAAGGTGGTGATTTTGAAGCACGTAGAACTGAAAACATTTCTACACAACACTTCTTTGTGAGAGCAACAAATAGAGAATTTAACTATTCTAATAACCCTACATATGTAGATGCCAATGGATTCTTTACCGAACCAACGTTTGAAACTGACCCTCAAACATTTGTTACAACGGTTGGTCTTTATAATGATTCAAACGAACTTATTGCGGTTGCAAAGACTTCTCAACCAATTGTTAAATCATTTGATAAAGAAGTTTTAATTAAAGTTAAACTTTCATTCTAATCAATAATTATTTTAGATAAAATGATAAACCCCCTAACTAAAGGGGGTTTTTCATTTAGAGAATATTTATATAAAAGAAAATAATAGATGTTAAAGCAAATTCCAAAATCCGATATTATAGTAAGACCTCTCAAAGTTTATAAAGAATGGAGATTGGATGAAAATGATATTAAACCTATTTTTGCTAAAAGTGGGAGTATTGGAGATTATGATGCAGAAATTGAAGAAAAATCATATGGATATTCTAAAATAAGTTTATTTCGTTCAATAAAGTCTCAATTTTATTTAAATCCAGAAACATCATCTATGTTGACCGAAGTTGGTAAAAGAAGGTCATACACTTCAAAAAACGAAAGAGTTTTACAAGAACAAATGGCAGTTTTTTCAATTCCACAATCTTATTATGGAGAGGGTATAAAGCCGGGTACCGTTGTGTTTACTAATGATGCAACTTCAAAAACATTTACGGATGATAGTTATTCTAATTTAATAGATTCCGGTAGTAATATAGCTGGTAATATTTTTTACGATAGGGGATTGGTTGTTTTAACTAGAGATATAACAAGTGGCTCTGATGTTGGGAATTTAACTCAATTTACTTTGGACTTTCGTTCTACAAAAACAATATATGAAAATGAAATATTCATACCAGTATTGGAAGGAGAATTTAATTTTTCACAAAACCCATCAGCAGTGTATGAAGATGGTGCTAAAAAAGTTAGAATAACCACAAGTAGAGCCGAATCGCTAAGAAAAAAAAATAATGATAATGTTACTATCGATTATTATGATGCTGGGATTAAAAATGTAAGAAATTCAAAATATGCGTATGTTTCTAAATTAGACCCTACTAAATATGGTAGTTTTGATGATTACGAATATAGTGGTTCTTTGGACCCAACCGGTTCTTATTTGGCTCCGTACATTACAACAATTGGGTTGTATGATGATTCATTGGCATTACTAGCCGTTGCAAAATTACCGCAACCAATTAAATCAGAACCAAACTATCCAGTTAATTTTATAATACGTTTCGATACATAACGTTATATTTATACTAAATAAACACATATAAAAATGGCAAGCATTATTGATATATACACAAAATCAATTCCTAAAACAGGATTAGCTAATATTAAAGGAGGAGATAAAACTCCAATAAATGCTGATGGTGGAGCAAATCTATCAACTGATGAAACTAAACTTATCAAAGCTAGAAAAGGCGCAGTGAATACTACAAAAAAGTATTCAGAACTTTTCAAAAAATAATCAATGAGTTGGAAATTTAATGGAAATATTGTTACGGAGGAAAACACACCGGAAGGTGCAGTTGGGTTTGTCTATAAAATGATACATACACCAACTGGTAGATTTTATATAGGGAAGAAATCCCTAAATCAGGTTCGAAGATTGAAGCCCCTTAAGGGTAAGACTAGAAAAAGAGTTGTTAGAAGTGCTTCCGATTGGGAGAAATACTATTCATCAAACGAATGGATTAAATCCGAAGTAAAAGAAGGTAGAGCTGGTGATTTTGAAAGAGA
>JACCDP010481832.1_pt1 | contig 19101 bp, 30 predicted proteins | sample 7445841 | NCBI WGS metagenome assembly JACCDP01 (sample SAMN15323441, study PRJNA562643) | freshwater metagenome | isolation source: river surface water | place: USA:Blue River Watershed | collected 2017-08-17
CAACCTGCGTCATCGGGTCGTCGCTGGCTGACGTGTCGGATTGTTTGCCGTATCCGCTGGTATCAACCGTAGACATTGATGCACCGCGTTTGCTTGAGTGGCCCACCCGCCGCAGTGCTTGGCTGCGGCGGGTGGGCGGCTGGGGTCATCCTGCAGGCGCGTCCACTAGACGCGGATGCCGGCCGAGCGCGAGGTGGCGAACACCTTGCGGGGCAGGAACGGGCGGATGAAGTCCGGCGCGGGCTCGCCGCTCAGGGTCGCGGGCGCGCTCTGGGCCTGCACCTCGGCGGCGTCCATGTTGCCAGGCACGCCAGCGCGGATGGTGGCCGCAGTCAGCGGCAGCACCTGAATGTGCGTGAAGAAGCCAATGCCCTGGCCAATGTTGTTGGTGTTCGACTTCACAAAGAAGGTCGACGTGCGGCGCAGCTCGCTCAGGTCGTAGTCGCAGCCGGGCACCATCAGGGCGGCCGCGAAGTCATCGGCCTGCGTGCCCACGTCCTCAATGCTGGCCGGCAGGTCCCACGGACCGCCAAAGCTGAGCACGTTGAGCTGGGCAGCGGTCAGGTCTGGCGCGCTCAACCACTCGTTGTTGCGGTCATCCTGAATGACGATGCCGGCCAGGTCGGTCATGTCGTAGGTGGTCTTGTCCTTGACGCGCGCGCCAATGTGCGTCACCAGACCATTCACAGGAATCTGCGGGTTGGTGGTGCCGTCCATCGGCGTGCTCACGATCTGCCGGATTGGCGCAACGGCCGACTTGCCCTGCGCGTAGTCCTGCAGCTCGTACGCCAGGATGAACGTAACGTCACCCTGCACGGTCAGGCCCGCGGGCAGCGTCGGCACAAACTTCACTTCCACACGGCCAATCTGGGCCAGATTCGGGGAGCTGTCGTCCTGGTCGGGCTGGTCGTTCTCGCCAAACACCAGCTGCAGACGCTTGACCACCTGCAGCGTGCTGCCGCCCGGAACGACGATGTCGGCGCACTCCTCCCACCCGGCAAAGCAGTGGGTTTTGCGGAGCTGTTCGGCAAACTCAACGTCTGCCCACGGCAGCGCCTGCGCAAACCACTCGCCCGACACGGCCTGCACGTTGATCTGGCTGTCGTGGGCGTAGTCCTTGTGGGGCAGCGTGGTAGCGCCCACGTTGGCGTTGTCCAACGTGAACATCGCCAAGATCATCAGGCGCTTGACCATGCGGCCGTAGTCCAGCTGCGGGCGCTGCTGCAGCTGCTGGAAGGAGCGGTAGGACGGAGTCGTCAAAAGGTTCGTCTGCTTGATGGCCATCGGGTGCCTCGGTGTGAGAGAGGCCCCAGACAACGGGGCCGTGTGCCTCCCCACTGTGGCGACACCTGCAGCGCTGCGGCAGAGTCCCATCCAGATCCTTGTGCGTTGCGCTGACTTGTGCTAGCCGCGCACCTGCCCAGGTACCGGCAGCGCGAGCGCCTCGGCCACGTCGCACAAGGTGCTGAGCCGCACCGACCTGCCGCGCTCAATCTTGGCGATGGCCTGCACGTCATACCCCGCCACCTGCGCCAGACGTTCGCGAGACCAGCCGCGGGCGCGTCTGGCCTCACGGACAGCCCAGCCCAGCCGCTGCTGCCACGTCTGACGCAGGTTGGCCGCGCTCATGCCGCCCTCTGCTGCCACTCGTCGACCCACGGCAGATACAGGCCGTCGCGCTCGTCCAGCACCACCGCGTAGCCGGGCGGCAGCTTGGGCAGGTAGTCGAGCGCGGCACCAGTCATGCCCGGCAGCTCGCGCACGTACTCCAGATCGCGGCTGTCGCGCAGGCGGAAGATGACCCACCGTTTGGCCTGGCTGACCAGCGGCCGGCCAAGGTCTACCGGCCGTTGCGTCCCCAGCACACCTTTGCAGCCGCCCAGGTGAAGCTGCGTGTGCTGGCCGCGGCAGATGATGTCCTGCATCAGCGGGTGACGGTCTGCGCCCAGCTCTTGCCGCAGCCGGGCGTATTCGTCGCAGACCACCAGCGACACGTCCTGCGGCAGCGCGTCGGGAATCGTGGCCGTCCACACGTCCGCATAACGCGCCAGGTGCTTCTGCTGCGGCGGGTTGGTGCACACCTGGTCGATCGCCAGCGACTTGCGCCCGCCAGCTCGAGCGAGCTGCAGCAAGCGCTGCATGTAGGTGGTCTTGCCGCTCTGAGCCATGCCGGCCACCACGCAAAGCGACGGCCAGCGGTCGTTCATCAGGATGTCATAGGGTGCTGTCATGTGGATGAATCTCCAAAGTGGAAGTGGTGAATGGAACCTGCGAAGGCGTTCACGCCGCCGCATCAGACCTCAAAGGCAGCCCACGCGGCTGCCTGTTGCTCGGCCTTGACCTCGGCCGGGTCGCGCTGCGGTGCGGTGGGCTGCGGCGGTGGCCAGCTGAGTTCTGCCACCGGCTGTTGCTGTGCTGCCGGCTGCTGCTGAGCTGGCTGCGCCTCGGGCTCGGGCTGAGGTGCTGGCAGCTGGGCCGGTGCAGCGTCGTCGCCCATCAGCGCCGCGCCGTGCCGCTCGATCCACGCGCTCACCTTGGGGTGGCTCATGATGCGCGGCAGGAAGATGCCAGCCACCACCAGCGCCGCGCCTGTTCCCTCGCTCGGCCGCCAGGTGATGACCTGGCGCAGCAGCACGGCTTCCTCGTCGTCGATTGGCCCCGAGCCCGGCCACGTGAACACCCGCCGTGAAGTCAGCTGCAGCAACCGCACCATGTCCACGGGTGACACGCTGGCCGGGGCCTCGCCGGCAGGTGCTGGGGGTGGTGCTGGCGGTGGCGGGGCAAACTCAGCAGGCGCAGCAGGTGCCGCGGCAGCCGGGGCAGCAGCAGCGATGTAGCGCGACAGCTCCAGCGCTGGGCCGTAGTGCTCGCTGCCGTGCTCAGGCAGTGGCATACGCCGCAACCACGTCACGTGCTCTTCTTCCTGCTTGGGCGGCGGCGGAGGCAGCACAGGCGCACGGGCCGGCTGCGCAGCTGGCTGCGCGACCACCTGCGGTGCTGGTGCTGGCGGCGGTGGTGCTGCCACCTCGGCCACCTGCGGCGCTGCTGGTGGTGCTGGCTCCGGCTGTGCTGCTGCCGGCTCAGGCTGCGGCTGTGCTGACTGCGACGCCTGGCAATGCCGGCTGTGCGCTCGCAGCGCTTGCACGGTGCCGAACTCTCTTGGACACCGTTCGCACTTGACTCCCATGGTCTTTCCCCTGCGCCCGCTTGGCGCGTTCTTGCTCATACTCGTCCAGCAGCGCAGCCCACCGCCGCGCCGCCCCATCGCCAAAATCTGCGGCACACCGCAGCAGGTCGACCGACACAGGCAGGCGCTGCCGTAGCTCACACTCTCCCCGCTCGGCCTCGTCTCGCCAAGCAGCTGTCTCGGTCACGTCATTGCGCAGCCGTACCAGCTCAGCGTAGGCCGGCAGCTCGGCCAGCTCTTCCCATTGCGTGTCTGGCGGCAGCTCCCCCAGCTTGCGCAGCTCGCGCTGCAGCCGGCCCTGTGCTCGCTCGTGTGCCACCTGTGCCAGCTGCCGCCGCTCTGCTCGGTCGCGCAGGGCGTAGACCGCGCCCGAGTAGGCATCAACCTGGCTGTGGTCGGTGGCTGCGTAGGCCATACGCTGCAGGTGCGGCATCAGGTCATCGCGCCGCACCACGTGCCAGCGGCTGCGCTCGTGGTCGTAGGCAGCCCGCTCGTGCAGCACCAGCGCCCGGCCGTGCCAGCTGCTGGCAGCTGCCAGCCCGCGCTGCAAATCGTCTGAGTAGGTCGCTGCCAGCGCGCCGGCCTCGGTGGCGCGCTGTCTGCGCTGCAGCGCCCAGCGCTGCCTGCGCGCTGCGTGCTCTGCTGCCCGCTGCGCTCTGCGGCGGCGTGACTCTGCCCAGCGCTCGCGCAGCTCGGCCGCCCGCTCGGTCTTGGCCTGTGCAGCTGCTGCCGCGTGCTGGCCCTCGCGCTCCTCGTGCTCGTGCTGCTGCAGCTCGGCACGGTCCGCCCTCAGCTCATGTGCTCGGGCTGCCTCCAGCTCGGCCGCCCGCTTGGCAGCTGCAGCTGCGCGGACCTCTGCAGCTCGCATCAGCCGCTGGGCCATCAGCTGGGCGTCGGTCAGCGCGCACAGCTGCGGCAGCCGGCCAGCTTGCTCACAGGCTGCCTGCGTGTCGACCATGCCCGCGGTGTGCTCGTCACGCCGCGCCGCGCGGCGGTGGCGCTGGCCGGCGTCCTCGCCCCACTGGTCGCTGGTCTCGGCTGCCTGTTCCCAGCTCTCGGCGGCCCCGCTGGTCTCCAGCTCCCATTCCTGGGCGAGCTGCCACAGTGACAGCTGTTCTGGCCGGGCCGGCTCGGTCGGCGCGGTCATCAGCGCCCGCACCTTGCGCAGCGCCGCACCATGCAAGACGCCAAAGGTCTGCACCTGCCGCAGTCCCCGGCAACCCTCAAGAAATTCCTCCGCATCCTGCACACTCAGCAGGTCATCGGGCTTGCCGATGTACTTCACGACATACGACAACGGATCGTGTTCATTCTCCAGCCGCTCCGCGTCGACCAGCTGCACGTCCTGGGCATCCTCAGCAGCCTCCCACCCGCGCGCCCGGCAGGCGTCCAGCCACCAGTCCCGCAGGCGTCCTTCCGCCAGGTGGTGGTCCACGTGCGGATGCAGCACCACCACCGCGTGCAAGTGCGCGTGGTTGCGGCGTGGCAGCACACCGTCCGCGTCGGGCTCGATGACGCCACCGGGGCCGCGCCGATACAGCGTGGCTTCCAGACCGTACAGCCCACCCGCGATCAGCGCCGTCCACTCGCGCCAGCGCTTGCGCCAGCTGTTTTCCTCGTCGCCTTTGCGCAGGCTAGACCAGCACTCGCGCACCTCCTGCAGCTCTTGCCGCAGCCGGTCGGGCTGCCATTCCTGCGTCTGCCTGGTCAGCGTGACGAACAGGATCGGGTAGCCGGCTGCCTGCAGGGCCTGCAGCTGCGGCCGGTAGCGGCGGTCATACCGGCCGCGACGCGCCGCCATACACGTGGGGCAGATCCGGCACCGGCAGCCCAGCACCAGCGGCCGGCCGCTGTCGCCCTCGGCCTGGTCGCGGCGGAACAGCGGCAGCTGAAACTGCCCGCAGCCAGCCATGCGAGCGCCGATCTTGCGCACGCGCCAACACTTGGATTGCAGACACAACGTCACGATGGTTTCGCGCGCTGCGCCTACGTCCAGCTTGTTTGTGTTGTTGGTTGGCATGGCTTGTGTAACGGCTTGTTATTGCTTGCGTGTTTCGCGTCGCGTCCCGAGTGGTACAGATGTTTCTGAAGGTCAAGGCGGCCGCGCCTTCGGCTCGGCCTCAAAAACCAGCGCATAGATCACCTGCAGGATCAGACCCACGGCCCAGCTGTGAGACGGAGGCAGCCAGACCACGGCGGCCACGGTCCCGAGCCAGGCCGTCAGATTTCCCGCCCAGCTGGCCCACGACAGACCCGTTTCCAGCCAGATGCGATGCCAACACCAGCAGCCAAACGCCGTCAGTGCGGCCAGTCCCCACGGGCCCAATGCGGCGTAGACGCCTGCCAACAGCACCCACTGCAGCAGGCCACCCGCTGCACCCATCAGCACGTCTTTACCCACGGCACACCTCGCCCACCGCTTGGGTCAGCTCGGCCGGCTCGGGCAGCTCGCAGCGATGTACGCATGCAAGACGTGTCGGCCAGCAGACCAAGCCCCGCAGCGCATCCACCTGCAGGCCGTTCAGCGTCGGCATGTGGCGGCGGGGCTGGTACGGGTCGCGGTCCTCTTGCAACCGGCCCACCAGCATCTGGCCAAGTGATGCCAGGTGCTTGGCGTGCTCTGGCCCCGTCGTGAACGTGGCCTGCAGCAGCACCCGGCCAGTTGCCTTGTCGGTCCACTGGTACAGCTCTGCGCGCAGTCGCACGGTCGGGGAAACAAACAACGTCACCACGTCAGCGGCCATGCTCACCACCTGTAAGGCTGCAAAAACTGTTCAATCGTCGTACCGCTGGTCTCGTGACCAACGGCGTCCCAGCCGGGCCTAACGGTGCGGGCGTTCAGCTCCAGCCGCGGACCCGGCCTGCCCGAGCTGACGGCCTCAATCACTCGCCATGCCTCGTCTGGTTTGGCGCTGTGCTCACCGCGGCGGGCCACGATGACGCTGGCCGGCCGCTGGTCTGGCGCTGGCACGGCTGCCCGGCCGCGCGTGCCCAACAGCAGCCATTCGTGGGCCCCTCGGGCGTACTGGCCCAGCCCGAGCTGCAGGCGCTCCGCTTCCGCGTCGTGGGCCTTGACCCAGCAGAAGCTGCGCACGTACCGGCACCCTCGGGCCTCCAGCACCCGCAGCGCGTCGGGCAAGTAGCTGTCGGTTGCCCAAAGCCAATAGTGGGCGTCATCGGCCAGACAATCGCGCACGGGCATGGCGCAGATGTCGGCCACCGACATAAGGGGATAGTGCTCCTGGGCACCACGGCCGCCGCCGCCGCGCTCGGGCCACGCTGGATCCTCAACCACCACGGCGTAGCGGGGCAGCGCGGCAGCTGCGCCAAACAGGCAAGGCGTGGTCATCGCCACCACCCCGGCCGATCGGCCAGCCCAGCGCCCCACGCAGCAACCTCTACCGCGTCGCGGTTGTGGCGGCTGCGCCAGGTGGAGCCGTGCAAACGGCGGATGACCTCGCGCGACAGCTCGCGCGCGGTGGTGTTGGTTTGGGTTGGTTGCGACCGCTCTACATGGTCGGCCAGCTCGTGGTGCGCGCGGGAACGCAGCCAGCTGATTGCCGACACGGCCGGGATCACGCTGCGGCGTCCAGCTGCTGGTCAGGCTGCAGGCGAATGATCTGGTACAGGGGCTGAATCGGCCGCGGCACGCGACCATTCCTGCAGCCCGGCCCCACGTGCTCGATGCGGCACAGGCCGCCCAGCTCGCGGTGCATCTCGCGCACCTGCGTCACCATGCGGCGGGTGGCGACACAGGCGCTGCACTGGCAGCGCGGATGCAGCACCAGCAGCTTGCCGCTGCGGGCCTCGTGGCAGGTTCGGCACTGGCACTCCAGGTCAGGCAGCTCGCCGTCCACGAACCCAACCCAGCGCCGCGCCGTGGCAGCCCCATCCAGCAGGCAGCGGTCTTGCGGCTGCCCAAGCTCCAGCCCGAGCCGCTCAGCCAGTACGGTTCTTGGGTCAGGTCGACCGATCCGTTCTGCTGGCGAACCCACCCGCCGCGCATGGTTCGCCCTTGATTCGACTCCCGCCGCCTCCACCCTTGAAGCATAGGCGTTCCGCGCACTTGGCGCGGGCGTTTTTGTTCCGCGTTTTTCCACGACTCACCCCCTGCTGGCGCGCGAATCGGCCAGCTCTACCGGGCGTTCCAGGACGCCCACCCCAACGTAGTGCCCCACGGCCGTCTGGCCGCGGTCTGCATGTCCACAATGTTTGGCAATGTCAGGCAGTTGCACGCCCGCTTCAGCCAAGATCGTCGCCGCGGTGCCTCTCAGCCCGTGCGTCGTGACAATGCGCACGCCAGCCGCAGCGCAGACCGATTTGACCAGCGCTGACAGCCACACGGCCTTGTGTGGCGACCACTGGCCGCGGCTGCCGCGGATCGGCCTGTGTGCCGCCAGCAGCAGCGCGTCCGGCTTGGTGGCCTGCCCGACCAACAGCGTCAGGTCATCCAGTACCAGCGGTGAGATCGCCAGCCGGCGTTCTGAGTGCCCCTTGACCTCCCAGCCGTCCGGCTCGGTCGCGCTCTCTTCGTGGTCCCGCACGTGGATCACAGGCGGCACGGCCGACAGGTCGACGTCACAGGCCCGCAGGTGGCGGATCTCACCCGAGCGCATCAGCTGCAGCAGCGGCAGCAGCGCCGCCACGCGCTCTTGCGGTGTGGGCAGCGCCTGTGCCGCGACGATGTACGCACGGGCCTCGGCCGAGTTGCGCAGTTGCGGCTTGCCGCGGCCCTTGATGCGCTTGGCGCGGCGGGTGGCCCACGGCCGATCGTACGTGTCGAGCTGGTCCAGCGGCTGGCGCTCCAGGTGGCCCCGCGTGTACGCCCAGCGCAGCAGGCTGGCCAGCGTGCTGAAGCGCTTTTCCATCGACGCCAGCGGGATGCCCTCGCGCCGTAGCTGGGCCAGAAACTGGCGCAGCATCGCCCCGTTCACGCGGCGAATCGGCGTGTCGGCCAGCTTTCCCAGCTTGGCCAGGTCTTCGCGCACCCGCTTGGCAGTCAGCGGCACCCAAGCGTCTTGGTCCAGCCGCTCCGCCACGTACCGTTCAGCCAGCTTGCCCAGCGTCGGGCCGGCCGCGGCCTCGGTGTCGACCTCAGCGCGGGTGCCGCGTGCCGCCGCCGCTCGGGCCTCGGTCAGCGCCGCGTCGCGGGTCGTTCCCGACACCCACAGGCTGGAGCCGTCCGCCCAGCGCACGCGCACCTTCCAGCGGCGGCCGTCCTCATACGCTCGGCTGATGGTCGACTTGGGCGCGGCCATGTCACGCCCCGCCGCGGTGGCCGCTCGGTGGCCAGTCGACCGACACAAACTTGACGAACTCTGCGTACTCCCAAGGCGTTTTGCAGTCGGCAAAGTTGCCGCCAAACGTCGACAGCTCGATAGCCATCAGGTTGAGCATGTAGTTTGCAATCGCGTGTCCAGGAGTCCCGTCTGGCTGTTCGCCAAGCACCAGAAGCGCACGCCATGCGCGGACCTGTCGTGGCCGGACGTGCTCATCACGATCCGCCAAGCGATGCAACTCCAACTCCAGTTGCAGCCGCATTTCCTTCTTCGCTCGTTCCATGGCGTGACCTCCAGCTCAGTTGGCTTTGGCGTTGATGCGATACACGCCGCGACAGCACCACGTCCGCGGGTGGGTTTTTATCGCTTCGGACACGGCCTGCCGCACAGCTGCAGCCGGTGGACCTGGCGCAGCCCGGTAGGCAGCGAAACACTGCACCGCCAGCCGCTTGGCATCCTTCAGCGTGAACGGGCCCGGCTGAATTTCTTCAAGCCACTCAATCCAACCATCTTTGCTTGCGGGCATGAGCAACGGCTTGTTCATGGTGTTAGCCCTGGCGCTTCGAGCGCATTAAGACTTGCTGAGCCCAAACACGCCGCGCGCGATGCGCTCGGTCTGCCGCTCCGTCAGCTGCCCCTCCGCCAACTCGACCAACAGCACCGCCACCCTGCCGCTGGCCGCCCATGCGCAGTCATTCAGCAGATGGCGAGCGACCTGCAGCAGATCGAGGTCCAGCACGCCCGCGACCGATCCGGCCTCGGCACGCGGACCCTTCTGCAGCTGCACGGTCAGCAGGTTGTTGACCTTGTACAAATGCAGCGCGCCGCCCGGGCCAGAGTCGTCAAGACCACAGGCATCACAGACAAAGTGCGCGGACGCATCGCCAGTCACTTCTGCGATCCACACCTGCAACACGAACTGCGCCGCGGAGACGAACCGCAAGGCGTCGCGGTTCTGCGGGCAGCTGAACGGACCCGACTGGAAGTCTTCCAGACGATTGTCCACCACCATCAGCAGACCAAGCGCCAGCAACAGCCGTTCAGCGTCGGTGCTGGGGCGCGGGATGCTGAGCTGGTACGGGCCCGCAATCAGCAAGAAGCTGCGCTGGCCAGTGGCCGTCGTGACCTCAGCGATGACCGTGCCTGTCGTGGACGGCACCACATGGACGCTTGGCGTCTCGGCGGCCTCAGCATCGCTCGCGACCTTGCGTACCACCCCAAGGTCATCGCACTGGATGACGCCCTGCTGCTGCAGCTCCACCAACGCGGCGGCCAAACCTTCGTTCCCGTCGTAGTAGCCGGGCTTGCTCGCGTGGACCAACCCCAACAGCTCGTCAATGGTCGGATCGGCCGCCGCCCAACTGTCGATCGTGTCCAGGATCGCTCCCTTCTCTTCCTCCAGATCCTCTTCCGCGTCGTCGTCAGCCTCGGCTTCCACGGCGACCGGCTGCGCCTCGCCGGCCTCGGCCTCGGGCTGGGCTTCCTCCACGGTGCGCCGCTCTTTCGACTCCAAGATGGTCGCCAACGTGTGGCGAGCCAGCCAGGTGTAAGCCTCGGTGATGCGCTGGTTGACCTCGCTGCGCTGCGGCTCGGGCAGCGCCTGGCAGGCCTCGTCCAGCGCCTGCAGGCTGTCAGAGTGCGTGCTGTGGGCGCTCACCCAGTCCAGCACCTTGTCATCGGTCCAGCTGGCGAGCTTGGCGAACTCGGACGGCACCGCAGCCGGCGCGCCGTTCGCGTCGGTCGGGCCCGCGCCAGCTGTGGCAGCCTCGGCAGCCTCCACGGCGGGCACTTCCTGTTTTTCGCCCTCAAACGTGGCGTCATTCTGCGCGGTTGCCCGCCGCGCCCGTCCCTTCGTAAGCAAGTTGCGCATCGGTCGATCTCCAGCAAGCAGGGGTCAGTCCCTGTGCGGAGAATACGATCGACCGAAAGAAGTGCAACTTGACTGATAGCGTTCTTTCGCGATCCTGCGGCTACGGCCGCTCAGGTGCGGCCATGGCTGAGCTGATGAACACCTTTCAAGCCGCCGAATACTTGGGCGTTTCTCCGTTCACCGTTCGCAAGCTGGTCCGGCAGGGCTTGTTGACCGCGGTGGTTCTCACCCGTGATCACCTGTTCCGCCCTGAAGAACTCGACCGCTACAAGTCTGCGAAAGACGGTCTGAATTCCGATCAAGTGGCGGAACTGCTTGGCGTGCCGAAGGGGACAATCGGCCGCTGGGTGAGTGAAGGCGTCCTGCCGTCTCGCAAAGTTGGCTGGTCGCGCCTGTTCGACCGGGCCGACCTGGAGCGGTTTGCGGCCGAGCGGGGCTTGACGCTTTGCGAGCCGGGGCAGGGTGGCGAAGAGGGTGGGCGGCGGGTGGGTTGATGGCTACTTTGTTTCGGCGATGCGCTCGTAGGCCAACAGCTCTCCCTCGCCGCTGAAGTCCATTTCCCAGGTCGACGTAGGAAAGCCGTACACGTTGGACTTCATGATCGCTCCGCGAGCAACAGCGCGGATCCGGACGACTTTCCGAATTTCGCCGCCCTGGACCGGACTGTCCTTGGTTTCCACAACCTCGTGATCATTGTAATCCCACGTCAAGAGCGAGGCATCTGTTTGGTGAGAGGCGTACTTGATCTTCGCGAACCGAGCGATCTCCGCCGCAATTCGTTTGTCGCGCTTTTTTACTCTGGCCTTTTCGGCTTTTTCCTCGCGCTCAGCTGCTTCGCGCTCAGCCTGTCTTGCCTTGCCAAGTGCAACTGACGCCTCGATCGCGGCGTTGACTTGCGCTTGGCGCTCTTGCTCGGCCTTGGCTGCCCGCTGCGCGGCATCTGCTGCGGCCGTGCTCGCCGCCTCGCGCTGCTTCTCCGCCAGCTCGGCCCTATCTGCGGCGTCCTTGACGTAGAAGAATCCAGCCGTGCCGCCGATTCCGATCAGCAGTGTGACGACAACAACAGCAATGGTGCCTTTTGTGCTCATCTGGTTTGCCTCCTGCGGGGTTGGCAGATGCTGCCGCAGGAGTTGATGCGCTGCAAGGCTGGCGGCGGGTGGGTTGACGGCTGGAAACTGCGATCAGCACACCCTTGGCCTCAAGTGCAACAATGGTGCAACAGCAAAATGCTGGTTATCGAACGACCTCGGCAACGTCTTGAGTGATGTTCAGTTGTTGGATCGCGACGCCCGCCATCTGTAGCTGGTTGACACGTCGCGCGGCGCTTGTGAGCTAATTCGCGTGTCAAATTGAATTGTTGCGAAGCTCTGCGGCCTCGACTACCGTCGATAAAGCACAGGCGGCGTACCCCTGCAAGGGCACGCCGCCTGTTGACCGGGCCGCTGGCGGCCGACGATCGGACTGACACCCTCGTCATACCTCAGCTGCGCTCGGTGATCAAGCTATTGGCGACCCCTCGGCGGGTTGCCTTGGCGCAGCCATGCGGAGTTGACGATGCAGCAGGCACCGACCCTTCCCCCTTCAACGAATCGCACCGTGCCTTGCACGCGGGAGGCCTGCCCCTGCGGCGGGCTCGGCTTCTGGACGCTCGGGCCGTTCCGTGGCGCGACCGGCGCGGAACGGTGGCGGCGGCGGCACTCGCTGGAGCCGTTTGGGCGGCGGGTTGGGTAGTGCCTGGCGTTTCAGTGCGGTATCAGTGCGTTCATGACCTGCCAGACCGGCACGTTCAAGAATCGGCACATATCCTCAATGGTCACGCGGTGAAACGTACGGCTGGCAGGAATGACAACGCCAACAACCGTTCCGTCCTGAGCAATCAGCTCCAGTATCTGTACGCCTCCAAACGGCACTTCCCGAGTAGCTGCAGTCCCTGAATGCAGCAGCGCGGCGCGAAGCTCAGCGACCCCAAACCGATCGGTATGGTCTGACGTGTACATCGGGTGCCTTACGCTGCAGTGCGGAAGTCAAGCGAGGCCACCACCGACTTCCCTTGCTTGGTCTGGTAGACCGGCACTTCTCTGCGTCCGGCCGGGTTAGTCCTTGACTCAAAGCGCTTCAGCCAAAGGTCGCCTGGTGCCTGGCGCTGAAACACCCGGTCGGCGTTGCCGTGAATCTGGAAATTGCGCGCAATGGTGTAGCCCAGCCCGGAAATGAAGTTGGCCTCGGCTTCTTCTAGTGTCGCGCCCTCGGCGAAGTAGTCAATTTCAAAACTGCGAGCAAACCACGCGTCGTGCTTGTGCTCCAGCAGCACGGTCAGTTCAAGCCGAAATTCTTGCTTCTGTGCGTCGTTGTTCATGACGTGCCTCAATCTGCGTGGCGCATCGCGCCGCTGTGCATGGTACGTCACCCGCCGCCCCGCGCAACCTTCCGCCGCGGCTTGGCCTGCCGGTCAATCACGGTCACGCCGTCCGGCTTGGCCTTCCCCACGCCCAGCGCCAGGACGTCCACCGCGCTGCGGGCGCGGCCCAGCGGGCTGGCCGGGTCGGCCGGGCGGGGCAGGGTAGCCGACAGCACAGACGATCCGGCCACCACGTAGGCCACCAGCTCAGCGATCTTGGTCCAGTCGATGGTCATCGGGCGGGGCCTCGGCCGGCTCGGGCCGGCAGTCGTCGTTGGGGAGTGGGCGCGGCGACCGGCACACGATGACTTCTGGCGCATGACCGCAGCGCACCGTGGCGAAGTAGGGCCGGTCTTGCTCGCCCAGGTCGGGGCCGCGGTACAGCGTGACGCAGCGCGGTCCACCCATCGGCTGGGCAGCACTGCAGGCCACGCACAGCAGCGCCACCAGCCAGACGGCGAGCTGGACGGCGAGCGTCAGCAGCGCGGCGGCGGTTGCCCTCACAGCAGCTCGCCTTGCTTGCGTTTGCGGCTCGGGGCTTTGCGGGTGTGGCCGTCCACCTTGTGGGCTTCGACCGTCGCGCCCTTGCGCGTGTAGCCCTTGACGCGGCCGCCCTTGCGCTTGTGCTCGTCGACCTTGTACGGCTTGACCTTGACTTGCTTTGCCATGTTGCCTCACGTCAGCAGTGGATCGGTGGTCAGGACGCACCACACGGTGGCGTCACGAAAGAAGGCCTTGCCGCTGCGCTCAGTGATGCCGTCTGCACTCTCGCCACAGTCCACGATGGTCAGCGGGAACAGGCCGCTAACGATGGCCGTATGTCCCTGCCTGAGCTTGCCCGCGGCGTCGCGGTAGTCGGGGTACACGGCCAGACAGCCCGGCACCGGCCGCGCGATGCGGCGGAACATGGCCTGCGCGCCTGTGGCGTCTTTGGCAATGGCATCGGTGTGGATCGATGACGGCTTGCGGCCGCTCTTGTCGCGCGGCTGGCGGATGACCCACGACACAAAGCCGCTGCAGTCGCAGTAGCCGTCACGGCTCGGCAACGGATCGGCCGGTTCTCGGCCGCCTGCGCCCAGGCGGTAGCGGATGCCCTTGCCAATGGCCGAGCGGGCCCGCGCCACACGGCTTTGCGCGGCAATCGACACCACTGGATCGGGGGCAAGCGCGCGCCAGGTCGCGGCGTCGACCGTGCCAGTCGGCGGCAGGCCCACCGTGCGCTGGAACGTCTGCACCGCTGCGGCGGTGCCCGGCCCAAAGTCGCCGTCAATGGCCACACGCTGGCCCACGTACCACAGGTGTTGCTGCAGGGCCGTAACCCACTGGCCGCGGCTGCCCAGCTTCAAGGTCGGTTTCACGGTGCCCCCGTCGCTCAGTGCCCAAGCCGAGCCCGCTACCAGCAGGCCAACGGCCAACATGCCTGCAAACAGCCACTTGCCGTTCACGCGCCACCGCCCAGCAGCTTTTCCGTCATGCGGCGGCGGTCGCCGTTGTCTGACTCGTACTGCTGCAGCTGCTTGAGCAGCGCGCGGTGGCCGTCGTTCCAGTCAATGACCATGCTGACGTCGCCCAGCGTCAGTCCCACGCGGCGGCTGGTGTCCACCACGGTGCTGGGGTAGTTGGGCGCGGTGGCGTAGCCGACGCCCCACAGCCACAGCAGCCAGCGGCCGGGGTCCGGCTGGCGGTAGCGGTGGCCGCCCTGGTAGCGGGTGGTCGAGCAAAACCGCACGTAGCCTTCACAGGCTGCGCGCAGCGAGCTGAACCACGCAAACTGTTGGCCGGTCTGCGTCTCGCAGGCATCGCCTGCAGCTCCGTAGCACTCGCGGGTGGTGATGCTGACTGAGCCGGCGTCACCCACGCCACGCTTGCCAAACGGGTTCATACGCATCGAGCCGCCCCAGCCGGTTTCCACCATCGCTTGCGCAATGGCGACCGACGCAGGAAAGCCCGCTGACTCGATGACCTCACGGCCCTCGGCTACCAGCTCGCGCAGGTACGCGGCCTGCGGGCCGCTCTTGGCGCTCATGCCCCACAAGTTGGGCGGAAAGGCGGCCGGGTGGGCAAAGCTCGGCTTGCTGGTCTGCGCCATAGCCACCCCCGCAATCAGCAGCACCACGCCACCGGCCACCACGGCCAGCAGCCACGGCGGCGGCAACCTCACCGCCGCACCGCCTGCCGGGCGCGGTGTTGGCGCGGCAGCAGCTCGATGCGCGGCAGGTCGGTGGTGGTCACGTCCTGCGGCAGTACCACGCCATGTTCAACGGCCGTCAGCCGCGCCTGCAGCGTGTCGATCCGGTTGTTCAGGGCCGCCAGCTGGCCGGTCATCGGCGCGAGCGCAGCAGGCAAGGCCCGCGCTATCGCATCCTCAACCGCTGCAGCGGCCTGGCGCTGTCCCACCTCGCTGCCTGCGATCGCTGCGCCGCTGGCTTTCTCGTCGACCATCGCCGCGCCGCCAATCAGCGACGTGAACGTGGTGACGATGATCAGCGCGCCGTGCAGCAGGCTGCGCGTGCTTTGCAGGGTCTCCAGCACGGTCGGCTTCCGCTCCGGCACCGCGGCCGGTTGTGGGGTGTGGTCGTTGTCGCTCACAGTCCCTCCGCCCAGCTGGTGCACAAGATGATCATGTCGGTTGGGGTGAAGCCGCCGCCAAACGTCACTTCCATGTTCAGGCCGTCCGGTTCGACGTCGTATAGACGCTGCCAACCTCTGGCGTTCACCGGTGCTGGAACAGACTCCAACATGACGCGCAAAGGTTTGGCGGCATCGAACGGATTTTGCAGCTTCCGATAGACGACCAACGCGCCCACATTCCACCCGCTACCGGACGGACTCTGCATGTGCAGCAACACGCGGTTGTGTCCCTTGGGGATCACTACGTCTGCCTCAGCGCCTGGCACAGAGGTCTGAGCCAGAACCTGACGCAACGGCGGCGGTGGACAGTGCTGCATGACAGCGCCCCTTGGTGAACGGTCAGCGACGATGACGGCGGCGGCGGACTACTGCTTGGCCGGCGCGGTGGCAGCAGGCAGGGCCTTGGCGGCTTCCTTGGCCTGCTTCACCTGGTCCTTGTACGCCTTGATCATCTCGGCCTTGGCCTTGTCGGTCATGGTGTCGGTGGCGTCGATGCCAGCCGTGAACACCAGACCAGTGGCCAGACCAATGCCAGCGCCAGCGGCCACCGACTTGTTCATGCCGGCCGCGGTGGCAGCGCCACCCGCCGCACCCATCAGACCGCCCGCGACGTACGCCTTCCAACAAAGATTCATGGTGTCCTCACTCACTTGCGCGTGGCGTACCACACGCCACCGATCACGATGCCGCCCACCGCAAGCACCACGCCCGCGGCAATCGCCACCTTGTTCCAGTTGATGCCGCTGCCGGCCTGGGCCTTGGCAGCTGCCTGCGCCTTGGCGGCCTCGGCCGCCTGCGCTGCTTGCTGTGCGGCTGCTTTCGCCTTGGCCTCAGCCAGCTTCTTGGCGTCCGCGGCCTTCTTGGCATCGGCTGCCTTTTTGGCCGCGTCCTGCGCGTTCTTCTTCGCTTCGGCCAGGGTGATTTCACCCGGCAGCGGCGCAGGCAGCCCGAGCACAAGGCTGTCTGCCATGACGTTGCCCCATTCTTCGGCAGTGCTCATGACTTCCCCTTGCGCATAGCTGTGACCACCACAACGGCGGTCAAAGCGGTGAGACCAGCCACGCCCGCGGCAATCACCGCAATGCGTCCCCAGTCGATGGTCTTGGCCACCGCGGCGGCCGTATTCGGCAGCGCTTCGGTCAGGGCCGGGGCCAGCTTTTCGGCCGCGGCCTCAGCAGCAGCCACGGCCGCCTGTGTAGCGCGACGGGTGGCGGCGTCGGCTGCCTCTTGCACGGCAGTTCGGGCCTTGCGCTCGGCCTCGGCCTTGGCCTCAGCGACAGTGCGGGCGGCGTACGCCTCTGCGTCTGCAATCGCCTGCGCTGACTGGTTGGCCAGCGTTTCGCCGGCCTCCTGCGCCCACTGCCACGGGTTCATGCGGCCACCTTTGCAGCCACCTTGGCCACCAGCTGGCCGTTACGCCAGACGTAGACCGCACCGCCAATCATGACCACCGCCAGCACGCCAGCGACGATCCACACGATGTTTTTGGCCAGCCAGGCGGCTGTGCTTAGCGTGTCTCCGAAGCCCGTGAATACGCCGTCGACCAAGTTTCCAACGCTGTTCGCGGCCTTCAGGGCTGCTTCTTCTGCTGCCTTCGTCGCTTCGGCGCGCACCTGCGCGCCCTGGGCCTCGTCTTGTGTGTCGCGACTGGCCATCTTGGATTCGGCCTTTTGGCGGACCAGTTCAGACAGCGACGGATCCAGCGCGTACAACTGATGCAACGCCTCAAAGGCATCGATTCCAGCGCCACAGAGTTGCGGCGCGGTCTGCGTTTGGTCTGCCGTCCAGAAGGTGGTCCAGAAGCCCGGCAGGTTTGGCCCAGCACCACCCATCCACGCGCCCAGGACGCACGTAGCATCCTGGCCGAGTCCAGCCCCACGCATCGCGTCTTGAAACGCCATCACCTCGGCGGCGTCTCGGACGCGCTCCGCGCCATACTTGGCGCGCAGCTTGGCGGTGCGGGTGGTCGGGGTGGTCATCGCGCAATCGCTCCTACCACGCGGCCCACCAGATGACCGGCGATCGCGGCGAGCGCCAGCACGGCCAGCGTGCGCCACGGTTCATCGTCGTCTGCAGCCACAGCCTTGCCGGCCTCGGTCTGTTTGTCCTCGCACTTGCAGGGCTTGGGCGGCTCACCGCCGCCGCCAGCCGCACCGCCGCCGCTCGGGGTGGCGGCACCGGGCTCGGCCCAGCGCACACCCTCCACAGGCTTGTCGCTTTCGCGCTGGCCAATCTTGCCCGCCAACCGCGCGGCTACCTGGTCGGCCAGATCGCGCAGCTGGTCAGCGGCCTTGGCCTGCACCTCAGCGCGGCTCGGGTCGCCGTTGGCACGTGCCACCCGCGCACGGTCGGCCAGCGCCTGCGCCTCGGCGCGGGCCTTGGCAATCGCACGCGCCTCACGCACAGAGTGGGCACCCTGCAGCGGCGGGGTCACGTTCGCGATCATGCTGAAGTCGATGGCCTGCATGGTCGGCTCTCCCTGTTCTGGGGTGGTGCAGCAGGTCATGGCCTACTTCCGCACCACGTAGACCACACCGCCAATCACCACCACGGCAGCCACACCGGCCAACACGTAGTGCCACCACTTCCAACCCGGCTGAGCCTGCTGCAGCGTGGCCGCGTAGGTGCCGGCCGGGGTGGGCGGCAGCGCGTCGGGCTCGGGCTGCGTGTCGGCAGGCAGGCCGGGGCCCACGCCGTACACCGCTGCAATCTGCCCAGACGGCACACCGGCTTTCAGCAGGCGTTCACGCGCCAGCCGATACCAGGTGTCACGCTGCAGCTGCGGGTCTGTGTTGCCGGCCTCGGCCAGCAGCGCGTCCTTCAATCCGGCGTTGGCCTGCGCCAACTTTTCTTTGCTGAGGCCAAACAGGGCGAAGCCGTACTTCTCGTTGAGGTCGTAGACGGCCTTGTTGCCGCTGAACGTGATGCGAGCGCGGCCCCACGTCCCGTCCTGCGCAAAGGCAGTCCCCCCGGTCGGCAGCTCGCGCTGCGCCGCGCCGTGCGACAGCTCCACACCGATCGCTGGCGGCCAGTAGCGGTTCGGCCAGCCAATCAGGGCCGGTTCCTGCGCCGCACGCTGGGCGGCGGCTTCGTCTGCCGCGCTGGGCGGCCGGCCGGCGTTGGCCTTCGCCTGGCTCACAGTCTGTGCCGCTGTCACGTTGCCCCCTTTCTGGCCTGCCAACATGCGTTCTTTCGCGGCGCGGGTCTTGTTTTTGTATGTCTCATACACCGCTGCTTTGACACGGTGTCCCACGTCAGCCGGCTGGGCCAGGTACTGCGGCTGAGTCACATAACGCCACATGGATTCTGCGATGCTTGATCCTGCAGCCTCGCTTGACCAAGTGCTGACGTTTCCGATCACGGGCACATAGACCGCACAACCCGTAGCGCGGCAGTAATCCTGGTAACCCCAAGCGTCTTTGTCGCGTGTCAGCTCTTTGATTCGCCTGGTGTAGTACTCGACAAACTTGGTTGCCAACGCGGCTGTGGGCAGTTGCTGCGATGCTGACTGAATGGCCTTTGTGAGATAAGCGCGTGCGTTGGCAAACGACGAGTCAATGCCGTTGAACTGATCAAGTGTTTTGTTGGTTTCGTAATCCAGTTCGGCGGCAACCTGCGTCATCGGGTCGTCGCTGGCTGACGTGTCGGATTGTTTGCCGTATCCGCTGGTATCAACCGTAGACATTGATGCACCGCGTTTGCTTGAGTGGCCCACCCGCCGCAGTGCTTGGCTGCG
>JACCDP011407802.1_pt1 | contig 19098 bp, 24 predicted proteins | sample 7445841 | NCBI WGS metagenome assembly JACCDP01 (sample SAMN15323441, study PRJNA562643) | freshwater metagenome | isolation source: river surface water | place: USA:Blue River Watershed | collected 2017-08-17
ACGGCATCGACGAATTCAACAGTCTGGGGCCGGAACATGACTGACTGGGGCCGGAACATGACTGACTGGGGCCGGAACATGACTGACTGGAGACAAGCCGCCCAGCAGGCGTTGAAGTGTGAGTGGGCACAGGAAGACGAATCATCTGACGCCTGGGACACTAGCTGTGGGCGTACCTTCTTGATCAACGACGGCACACCGTCCGAGAACGACATGTGTTATTGCTGCTTTTGTGGCAAAACGCTGATCGGAGTGCCATTTGAACAGGAGAACAGCGGAAATGAATAATCAGATTAAGATCACCTACGACCAAAAATCAAAGCGTCTCGTCTTCCAATCACCATTCCATTTGGTGGACGTTTTACGCAGCTTTCCCAGTCGCCGATTCGACCCGAAGTCGAAAACGTGGCGCGTCCCACTGCTGAAATCGAACATCAATCATCTGAACGAGATCAAGAACAAATATGACATTCTCTTCGATGATGAAGCAAAACGCGCTGTCACAAATCACGAAGCATTGATGGCTAAGCCCGTTTACGTGCCGTTTCCGCGCCATCTCTACGATTTCAAGAAATCGCCGACCGGGTTTACGCCGATGGAGCATCAAGACAAAATGCTCGACCTGTCCTACGGACTGAAAGCATCAGCATGGTTCGCGAAGATGGGCACGGGCAAGACATTTGCGGCCATCCACCTTGCGATGGCTCGTTGGCGTGGCGGTGAAATCGACGCTCTCGTGATCATCTGCCCGTCCACCTTACGCAGGACTTGGTTGAAAGAATTCGCGAAATACGCCACCTCGCTCTATGATTTCAAGATCCATGAGACGTCCGGACGCTGGTACGCCGAGTTTTGCGCGGATCGTCCCACCGACACGCTCCAGGTGTTGGCTGTATCGGTCGAAGGTCTGGGTGTCTCCACCTCGCTCTATGATTCTGTGTGTGCCTTCTTCGCGAATGGTAAGCGCATCATGATCATCTGCGACGAATCCAGTCGCATCAAGAATCCCGAGGCCATCCGCACAAAACGTGTTATCGAACTAGGTGCAGTCGCTCAATATCGTCTCATTCTCAACGGCACTCCGATCGCTCTGGGCGTGCAGGACCTGTGGTCCCAGTTCGAATTCCTTGATCCGAACATCATCGGCCTGGGAGACTATTGGGCCTACAGAACCCGATATCTTGTGATGGGCGGCTACGAAAACCGACAGATCGTCGGAGTCCAGCATATGGACGAATTGATGAACCTGCTGATCCCGTACACGTGCGAGGTCGGCAAAGATGTCCTCAACCTACCACCGAAGATACCGACCGAACGCTACATTCAAATCACACCCGAGCAAAAACGTCTGTTGCGGCTGATCGTCCGAGGGGCTGATTCAGATCCGAATGCTCCTCAGATCAAGGTCGAAAATTCGCTCGAAAAGATTCTCCGGTGCCGACAGGTTGTCGGAGGCTGGTTACCGCGAGCAAAGACGCGCACCATCCAGATAGACGGAATCGACACCCTGGTTACGGACACCATCCTCGAGCCGCTGAAAGATAACCCAAAGCTCGATTCGCTGCTTGAGTTGATCGACGACAATCGCGCAGGGACCAAGTTCATCATTTGGTCGACTTTCACACACGAAATCACGGCGATCGCGACACAGCTTCAACAGTTGTACGGTCCAGACGCGGTGGCATGTTATTTCGGAGGGACCGCGATGGAGGGTCGTTCGGCCATCGAAGATCGGTACTGTAACGATCCGACGCTGCGATTTTTCATCGGAAACCCGAGCGCTGCCGGCCTCGGGTTGACGTTGATCTCCGGCGAAAACGATCTAATGGTGTACTATTCGGGCACAAACGCCTACATCGACCGCGCACAATCGGAGGACCGAGCGCACCGAATCGGACAGAAAAACAGCGTCACCATCGTTGACTTGATCGCCGAGCGCACAGTAGACGAGGCTATCATAGCGTCCATCCGCGAGAAAATGGACATCGAGACTTACATTCTTCAGCGAATCAAAGCCGGCATCACGTTGGATGATCTGCTGTTGGGTGAATAATACTAGCGCGTCGCTGCCGGCTGTGGTATACTGACGTCTCAGTTGATAGGTAATAGCTATGCAACCCAAGGTTTACATCATCAAAGAACAGATGGTCCGTGGTGAGACGGGTCCGATCGTGGTTGACTACAGCGCTGCGTCTGAATTCGGAGACATCGAATTCATCACGCGCTGGGACATGCCGATGTATGGCAAGTCATCCGTGCAGGAAGTCTGGAATGCCGACGTTCTGGATTTCGTCGACCGTTACGACGAACGATCCGATTACGTGGTGACCACCGGCCAGCCGGTCGCGATCTTCAGTGTCGGCTGGGCGCTGGGTCGGGCCAACAAGGTTCCCAGATTCCTCGTGTGGCGCCGCGAGGAAGGACGTTATCGCGTCCTCAATTTCGATGGGCACATGCCCACCGGACAACACCGAGCGCCAATCAAATCGCTGATAGGAGTTTAAGATGTCGATGGACCAGTTGCGTATTCTTTGTGTCGCTCTCAAAGAGGTGCAAGACCAGAAAGCCACCCTCGAGGACCAGTTGGCCGAGGTCAACAAAAGACTCGACACACTGCGTACGAAGGAGATCCCCGAGTTGATGGAATCGCTCGGCCTGCGGAATGCCACGTTCGACGGTGTAGGGCGTATTCAGCTTGCCGCTGACATCTACGCGTCGACCAAAGAAGGTCAGCGTGAAGCTGCGATGCAGTGGCTCCGCGACTGCGGATACGAAGACATGATCGTCGAGACGTACAACGCGTCGAGTCTCAAGGCGCTTTTCCGTCGTCAGATCGCTCAAGGCGTGGAGATTCCGACCGAGATCTTCAACGTCCACCCATTCATCCGCGCCAGTGTGGTGAAAGCATGAGCACTGGAATCCACATCCAACCCGGGACTGCCATTGTCGTCCCGTCGCGCCTACTCCGCCCACTGTCCGAGGTGGTGCGCCGTGGCATGGCCTTCGAATTTGGCCAGCCTCCCGAATTGTACCAGTTCTGCGAGGAGCTTGAGAAGCTCGCGGACCTCTGGAACAATACTGCTACGCGTATTGAGGCACGCCAGCAGTCCAACCCTGCCTCTCATGAAGGAAAGTAAGATGGCTACCAAGTCCAAAACTGAAGTCGTGGTGAAGGAAGAGAACGCTTTCGCGATGGAAGCTCCGGCCTGGATCAATCCTGGTGCGTCCCGTGGCTCCGAGGAGGTCAAGTCCTCCGACATGGTGTTGCCACGCTTGGAGATCGTCCAGGCGCTGTCACCCATCAAGGAGACGAACGATGACGCCAAGGAGGGTCTGCTGTTCAACAGCGTGACCGAACAGATCCTGGGTGACATGGTGTACTTTGTGCCGGTGTACTACCGTATGGAGTACCTCGTGTGGCGCGATCAGGATAAGGGCGGTGGGTTCCTGGGTTCGTTCCCCACACAAGCCGACGCCGAAGCTCGTCGCGGGCTGGCGATCCAAGACGGTGACAACCCCGACGATATCGAAATCGTCGACACGCCGGTCCAATACGGTCTGCGCGTCGAGCCGTCCGGGACCTTCGAGCAGATCGTCATCAGCATGGCCAAGACCAAGGCCAAGGTCAGTCGCAAGTGGAATGCGATGATCCAGATCGCTGGCGGTGATCGGTTCTCCCGCGTCTACAAGATCAGTACGTTCCGCGACGAGAACAAGAAGGGCCAGAAGTTCTTCAACTACGTCGTGCAGCCGGCTGGTTTCACGCCCGAGAAGGTCTACCGCGAGGCCGAACGTCTCTATGAGGTGCTGAAGACACAAGACGTTCGCGTCGCTCACGAAACCGCCGTCGAAACCGGGTCGGACCGCGACGGTATCTGATCTCCCTGCCCCCACCAATTCGCAGTTGCCAGTGGGGGTTTTACCCCCCGGGAGAAAACCCGGGGGGCTTTTTATAGTAAATGGTATGTTCCCACAAATTCCGAAATCGCACGTGATCAGTCTCGACTATGAGACTACCGGTCTTGATTTCTGGGCCGAGGATTTTCGTATCGTCGGAGTGGCGGTAGCTGATGAAGATGGACTGAACGCATGGTACTGGGACACGCTCGAGACTCCGAGAGTCGTTGACTGGCTGCGCGATACTCTCCCAGGTCGACGCGTGGTCGCCCAGAACGCCCAGTATGAATATCAGTGTACGCGCATGCTCGGCATCGATCCGAGATCCATTGACTGGTATTGCACGATGGTAAACGCGTGCCTCATCGATGAACACCAGTTGTCTTACGATCTGGCATCGATCGCCAGATTCAACGGAATCGAGTCGAGGAAACACGAAATTCTCGAGAGTATACGTGGTCAGATGGGCTACGCATCCGTAGCGGAGGTACTCCGGAGGTTCTCCGAGATCCCGGCAGCTATAGTGGCCCCATACGGCATCTCAGACGCTTCCGACGCCATCCATATCTATCATCGACAGATCAAGTCGATCGATGCTCAACAGCTATGGACCGTGTCCAAGCTTGAGATGGACTTGTTGCCGGTGCTGGCCGACATGTCTTGGGGCGGAGTCAGGGTAGATCTTGAAGCCGCGCATAATGCGATCCCGAAGCTCGATGACGCTGAGATACGACTCCAGCAGGAAATCGACAAAATCGTCGGAAAGTCATTCAACGTCAATTCGACTCCGCAGATCCGTGATTTCTTCAAGCCAGAACCCATCAACAAGTTTCAGTGGAGATTGATCGATGGTACGCTCGTTGGTCCGACAAAAGGCGGCAAAGGCCCCTCGCTCGATCAAAATGCGATGCGGGAAATTAAACATCCGCTGGCCGAGAAGATACTGGCTCTTCGTAAGACCATCAAACTTCGAGACACATTCATCCGAGGTCACGTTATCGGTAGTGCTGATGGGGACGGCTACGTTCACACGACGTTCAACCAAACTCGCAATGACCAAGATGCTGGAACTGTCACCGGCCGACTTTCGTCAACGGGTCCTGCGCTTCAGCAGATCACGAAACGCGACAAAGAAAACGCCGCAATTCTGAGAGCCATGTTTTTACCTGACGCTGACCAGAAATGGTTGTGTTGTGACTATAGTCAGGTGGACTTTCGGTGCGGTGCGCACTTACAGAATGATCCGATGGTAATTGCTGCATATGAGCAGAACCCGGCGCTTGATTACCATCAGGTCGTGTCGGACATGACCGGCATTCCTCGCAATCCGCCATACGCTGGCGCGCCGAACACGAAGCAAATCAATCTCGGGCTGTCATTTGGTGCCGGTACCGGAAAACTGGCTTTCATGATGCATATGCCCTACGAGATCCGAGAGTACAGGGGCAAGATGCAGTATGTGGCGGGTCCGGAGGCCACGCAGATTTTCGAGCTTTACCACCAGAAGTTGCCTGCCGTAAAGCAGTTCATGAAGAAGGCCGAGAATGTCGCCAAAGAGACGCACTATGTCAAAACTGCCACGGGTCGTCGTCTTCGTTTTCCTCGTGGTATCGGTGCCCACAAAGCGGCAGGGCTTCTTTATCAGGCTTATGCGGCGGATCTTCACAAGTACGGCTTGATCATGGTCGATCGTGTGATTCGTGAGGAGAAATTACCGGCTCGACTGATGATGTCTTGTCATGACGAGATCGGCGTATCATCAGATGAAACCAACGCGTTGCGTCAGACCATCGTGAATCGGTATACTGATTTCAGTTCGAACATCTCACCCATCAAGATGCGGGTGCCGATCACTGCGTCAGGCGATTTTGGTGATAACTGGTACGAGGCATCGAAATGAAAACCATGGAATATGTCGGTAAAATTCGTGAACTACGTGGTCAAATAGCCATGGTTCGACCGGCTTCACAAACCGACTTTCCGCTCCATAACGTCCGATTGAGCGGGATCGTGATGGCCCAGTTCAACGTCCGAATGACGTACAATGAACGACCCATGCATCTTGGATGGCATCCATTCTCTGTCCGAGATTTCTTTGAGATCAAGAATGGCAAACAAGTGTTCTAAGGAGTTACCATGGTATTCTGCGACATGATCATCGATCTGCAATTTGGTTCGACCGGCAAAGGTCTGATCGCCGGCCATCTGGCCAAGCACGCTGACTACGACACCGCCATTTGCGCGTTTTCGACAAACGCCGGCCACACATACATCGACAAGTCACGTGCGATCCACGTCATGACCCAACAATTGCCGACCGCGATTACGAGTCCGAGCGTGAAGAATATCCTGATCGGACCAGGTGCGGCCATCCATGCCGACACGCTCGGCGCTGAAATCGACCGATATTGGCCGATGGTGGAGAACAAGCAGATTCTGATCCATCCGAATGCAGCTGTTGTCGAGGACTATCACGCCGAATTCGAGACGAAGGACGGCCGCACCAAGATGGGGTCCACCGCAAAGGGTGTCGGTGAAGCTTACATCGAACGGATCCGCCGCAATCCCGGAAACCCCAACACTGTCGCCCATCGCTGGGGTCCGAGGCACCCTCTCCATCAATTCATCACGACTGATCGGCGGTATCGTGAGGTGCTTTCATCCGCGAAGCGGGTTCTGATCGAAGGCGCTCAAGGGTTCTCGCTTTCGATGTACCATGGCTTCTATCCTTACACGACGTCCAGAGATGTGACGCCGATGCAGATCGCCGCCGATTGTGGAATTCCAGCTGCGTGGATGCCCCGCATGAACGTCATCGGTACGTTGCGCACGATGCCCATTCGTGTAAACAACCGAGACGGGTCCTCTGGCCCTGGTTACGACGACCAAATCGAACTCACCTGGGACAAAGTGGGGATCGAGCCCGAACTGACCACGGTGACCAAGCTGCCGCGCCGAATCTTCGGATTCAGCCAGCAGCAATTGGAGCATGCGGTGTTTCATTGCAGCATGTCCACCAGGATGCCCGTGTTTCTGAACTTCGCCAATTACATCAAAGATGGTGATGAGTTGTCCAGGCTGATCGCCGAAATCGAAGCACCGCGATCGAGGATGTTGAATCCGCCACTCGTTACTTGGATCGGCTATGGTCCAGATGACGCCGACATCGAGGGCATCCATGGACATCGATTCTTTGGCCGCTGAAATTCGCGAATGGGCGGATACCGTTTTCCCGGATCGAACCGATGCGAGTATGTGGCTTAAAATCTACAGCGAAGCAGCAGAGACGATCCGGTCAAACGGTGATCCGCTCGAGGTGGCAGATCTGTTCATTCTGCTGCTCGACTATGCGAATCGCAAAAACATCAATCTGACCGACGCCATCAAAACAAAGATGGCGATCAACAGGAACCGCACATGGCAGATCGACCAAATGGGAACAATGAGTCACTTGAAGTGACGCAATTCCGAGCATACCCGGACCTGGACATGGGGATGGAGATCATCATCCGTTGTCAGGAAGTGAAACGTTGGCATATGGTCGATGTGGTCCCACCCCAGACCGTGGCCGCTCATTCCGCAGCTGTCGCGCTGCTGGCCGCGTATATCGCCTATACCTGTCCGGGCATGTACTTCGGTTCGTCGGTGGAGGTCGCTTTTCAAGGACTGATCCACGACCTCGCTGAGAGTATGACGGGTGACATACCGAGTCATACGAAACAGGCGATTGGGCCGAACATCAAATCCCTCGAGGACAAGCTGACTCCGAACTGGCTTCGTCCGACCCAAGATTCGAAGGTCAAGTGCCTCATCAAGCTATGCGATCTCGCTGAGGCGGTTCGATATGTGAAGACACATGGCGTTACTCGGGTGGCCGATTGGGCGGCCGAGGGGTTACGAGCACGTGTGAACGCCCAGCTAAACGACATGGAGGAAGAATTCCCAGATGTTGTATGTCTCCATGTACGCAAACAATTGACGGATTACATGGACGTACGATGAACAAACGGGAACTAGAGTTCCGCAGGGATCTCCTAGACCAGATGTCCGGCCTGTGGTATCCTACGATCCACGTAGAGAACCACCTGTCGCCGGGAGTACCGGATTTGTCTTTTGTGCTAAACGCCAAAGGATTTGAGACGGGGTGGGTGGAATTGAAAGCAGTTTTGAAACCATCAGATGTCTTCGTCGAGGCGTCGCAATTTCGGTGGTTTCAAAAACATCATGCTTTTATTCCGACTTGCTTTTTGATCGAAGTAAACAAGATGGTCTTCGTTGTCCCAGGCGCGAGATACGACCAATTACTATCGGTCACAAAAGACAAGTTGGAGTCCAATTCCATCGGCTGGTTTTCTAGGGAAGGATTAGCATACAAACTCAGGCCAATTCTCGCTACGATGACGCGAGTGAATCGATCATTGTAGCGGGTCTTAATTCATAGGATAGCCATGCGAGATTACAAAAACACGAAACCAGCTGTCATGATCAAGACGGCACTGGATGTGTTACATGAGCCGGGAGAAGTTTTCGAAATCAGAGTCCCGAAAACGAGAATCGGGACTCTGAGTGGATATTTCAACGACACCGGTGCGGCGGCGTTGTTTATCGCCAGAGAGAATGGCAAACACAAGGCCATCTATACGACCGTAAACCCGGTAAAATCATCGCTCATAGCACGGTCAGAAAACAAGCTCAGGATTTTGCCGATCACTGAGCCGACGACATCTGATGCCGAAATCGAACGTCGGCGTTGGTTCTTGCTGGATTTCGATCCAATACGGCCAGCCGGCATCTCGTCGACTGACGCGGAACTCGAAGCGTCGAAGCAATGTGCTGAAGCCACGATGGAGTGGTTGTCTAGCATAGGGTGGCCGGAACCCGTGCAAGCATGTAGCGGCAACGGCTGGCACTTGATGTACAGAGTCGATATCCCGAACGACGATGGTGGGAGAATAGACGTCGAATACGCGACTAAGATGATCGCGTCAATCTTTTCTTCGACGACGGTTTCGGTTGATATCACGGTTTTCAACGCCGCGCGCGTTTGGAAAGTCTATGGAACAATGACCGGCAAAGGGTCATCGACCGAAGATAGGCCGCACCGAATCGCTCACCTGATTAAAGTGCCGGCTGAGATACAGCTGTTGACCAGGGAGCAGATCGAAAACGTCGCTCGTCCTCTGCGCGACGCGAAATCGGACGAATTCAAAAATATGGCCGGTGAATTCATCGGCGATATGGTAAAATGGCTGGCCGACCGTGGCGTTACGGTTACGAACGGCCCACGCCCATTATTCGGTAATGAAGGGCAAAAATGGGAAATCAGTCACTGTCCCTTCAATCATCAGCATAAGAATCCGATCGTCGGGCTCGTTAACAATCGGCCCGTATACCGGTGCTTACATAATTCTTGTTCGGCGTTTCGTTGGAAAGAATTCAGGGAAAAGATCGATCCGACATACAAAGATCCTGAGGTCGTCTATGCGCGACTGAAGGCATGGTGCGAGAGCGATGCTGCCGAGATCGATCAAGAATTGATCCAAGCCGCTGCCGCTCTGGGCCGCAAAGTCGATAATACGATCAAGAATCTACGTAAAGAAGTCGCCAGACCCAGGGTAATCTTACTCGAAGGATTCTTGAAAGAAGAACGTAAACGTTTTCAGAGAGAAACGATTGGTGAGAACAACGAAAAAGGCAATATCGTCGGGTTGATCAATCGAACTCGAGCGTACCAGGCAGAAGGTATTGTGCCCATGTACTGGATCGCGGACTACGACCACCGGATCCGTACCGGTCCGGTTGGAGATATTGAATGCGCGAAAGGCTGTGAATCCGATGAAATAGCGCTGATGATCAAATTCCACAGTGCTGGTGACTCGTGGGTAAAACAAACGCACGCTGGACAGGTCATCAAACATCTGGCCGAAGAATATCGCGTCAACCCGCTACGGAATTGGTTCAAGCAGAAGAGATGGGACGGAACCAAACGACTCGATACTTGGTTGCCACATTATATGGGGACCAAAGACGACGAGTACACCCGAGCCATTGGCCGTAAATGGATGATCTCTGCTGTCGCTCGGGGGATGGACCCTGGATGTCAAGCTGATCATATGTTGATCTTCGAAGGCAAGCAAGGCGTTGGCAAATCCAGGGCTGCGCGAATCATCGGTGGACAGTTTTATACCGAGTATTCTGGTAATGTCCGAGGACATAGCGCACAAAAAGACATGGTCGCCGTGGTCGTCGGTAAACTGATCGTTGAGATGTCAGAATTGGCCACGATGCGGAAGGCCGACATCGAATCTCTGAAAGCGATTTTAACGACATGTGTGGATGATGTACGACTGAGTTACGAGCGAGACGCCAAAGCGTACCCTAGAACGTGTGTGTTCCTTGGAACGACAAACGAGGTGAATGGAGCTTATATCGCCGATCCGACCGGGGCTCGTCGATTCTGGCCTACAGTGGTTGGTATTGAAGGAAAGGTGCGTAACGATTTATTGGCCGCTGATGTGGATCAATTGTGGGCAGAAGCAGTTGAAGCCTATGAGAGCGGTGAAGACTGGTATACCGTGCCCATGGACAAGGTCCTAGCTGAGCAGGCCGACAGACAGGTATTGCTCGAAGATTCCGATCCCTGGTATATGAAGATCAGAAACGCTTTGACGGATCCCGATTCGTACGGTGAGATATTTCATGTACGTGACGAATACGCCAACGGCACGATCACTGGGCAAAAGATCGTTCGTGCTGGTCAATACCACATCATTTTGGGGGCTGTGCTGGGAATCGACACCGGACGACAGACGTCGTTTGATGTATCGAGAGTCCGCAGTATTCTATCCCATATCGGATTCAGAAAGATTCGTCCGTCTAAAGGGTGGTATGGTATGGCGTACGCCTACGACCTCGTAAGAGAGTCTCAGCCGCATCTATGGCCGGCGATCATGCAAGCCTGTGAATCGGCCAAGTTCCCAAAACCGAAATCATCGAAGGAGCAGTCATATGAGTGATCTAAAAGACACTTTACAACAGCGTGGTAATCGATATGGTCCGTTCACCGGGCACGCGTCTATCACGCAGACACTCAAGGATTCGATGCGTGGCACGAACAATTGGCAACATCTGGCAGACGATCAAAAAGAAGCACTTGAAATGATCGCCCATAAAATCGGGCGCATACTCAACGGTGACCCGAATTACGACGATTCTTGGATCGACATTGCCGGTTATGCGACTCTGGTGGCCAACCGCTTGAAAGGATGACGATGAACCGAAACGACATCCTACGCATGGCGCGGGTAGTTGGATTGCGTAGTGCAGTTTTGCTGCACATATACGACGGCAGAGAGGGGGCGCTGACGGACCAAGAACTGGCCGAGTTGCAGAGGATTGAGCGCTTCGCCACCATCGTCGCCGCAACCCAACGCGAAAAAGTCGCTGCTTGGATGATCCGGAATGGCTACGTTACCGGACATGGCGATACAATCGAAGATTTGCTGGACCACCTCGATACGCAAATCACCAAGAAAGGAACCCCATGAAACCTAGCCATCTTGTCACGCCACGTACATTGGCTGACTGTACTTTCACTGTCGACTACAGTATTTCTCAGCCGCGTCAACACCGTATATCGATGAATGCGGTCATCGTCATGGTCGTAATAGGAGTTACAACATGGATACTGATCAGATCATTGATGTAATCGTAGTAGTGCAATTGATGGGCATTGCCGTTCTGTTATTCTGGAAATGGCTCTAAACGTACACCTCAGTAATACCACAGCCTACGCTGCCGTGGTAGAAGCCCTGACCCGTACTGGTGGTACGGTACCAGAACTCTCCGATGCTTCGGGGCTGGCCCTTAACACCACACGCAAGTTCATCCGAGCCTTGCGTCATCGAGCATTGGTCCGTACAACATTGTGGCGCCAAGACGGCCTGGGCCGCTATACAATCGCTGTATGGGGGTGGGGCAGTCCCGTTTATGATGTCAAGCGTCCACCAAGGATGACATCGACCGAACGATCAGCGAGACGGAGGGTAAAAAAACGTGAAATGTCCACACTGCTCAGCATGGACAGTCGGAATAATCCGTGAAACTAGACAACGTCTGGGTTATGTTTATCGGAGGTATGAATGCGGAAATCTACACCGGTTCAGCACTCGAGAATTCCTTTGGGCTGCACCAACCAAGGGCGGAATCCGGAAGCCGCCGAGGCGGCGACCGAAATCGGCGCTGACGACTTCGACGACGCGGCCCAGTACATCATCTGGCACCTCGTCATTGCCATCGTGATCGTCGGCGCTATCGCCGGGGTTGCGGCGCTGCTATAGCGTCATAGGCCCGCTCGCAGGCAGTGCCGGCAGCGCCTCGAGCGTCGGCTACGGCAGCAAGCTCTGCAGCCGCTTGCGCAACCCCTCGGAGCAAGTTGGTGAGCACCACTCCGGGGTCTGGGGCTGCCTGGCCTCCGAAGGAAGGGTCGGCACGGTCGCGCTGGGGATTGGCGCATTGGGCGGCGATGATTTCGGCACGGCGCTGCAGGCTGTCAGCAGCACTGCGAGCGCGGGCAGCGTCAGCAGTTGCAGCGCGGATCTTGGCTTGGGCATCGGTCTGCACCTCCGTGTGCTGAACTCGCCAGCGGGCCTCCAGGGCTCGCGCGGCTTCGCTGGCGGCAAGGGCCTCGGCCACCAGTTTCTCGCGCTCCTGAGCCCGTTCTGCGCGTTCTGCGGCCAGTGTGGCGCGGGATCGTTGCTCAGCACGCTCGGCGACGTTGAGTTCCCACGCAAGCATTCCGGATGTCGCTGCCAGGCCGACGCACACGGCGCCGAGGATGTAGGAGATGGTGCGGTCTATCATTGGCCGAGGCACTGCCGGTTCTCGGCCTGCCGGCGCAGCGTCAGGCCGCGCAAAGGCTCACCACGGAAGCGATCCCAGCGCAGGATCTCGGCGCAGGCCCCGGCGTAATCGCCAGCGTTCAGACGGCGCACCAGCGTCGAGCCGCAGAACGCCCCCGGCCCAATGTTAAACGCTAAGCTCAAAAAAGCATCGTATTCGTACTGATGCAGCGGCACGCGCACGCACTGCTTGAGCGCGCCCTCAAAGCGCTGCACATCGGCCAGCTTACGTACCAGCGCCTGCACAGGCTCAATGCGGTCGCCGGGTTTCACACCGTCAGTGGTGCCGAATCCGATGGTTGGAACGTCGCCCTTGACCGGGATATATGCTTCGCCGCGGTAGCCTTCATGCAGGGCGATGCCCACCAGCGCCGACGCTGAGAGGCTCAGCGCGCCGATGACAACGCGGACGTTCACTCGTCAGCCTTGCCTTGAAAGTGCATCCTGCCCCAGCGATACAGCAGGAAACCGATCTGGAGCACCAGATAGATCAGCGTGACCCACAGCACCAAGTCATTGACGGGCATGCCGGCAATAGTCGCGCCAGCGACGGCGACTGGCGGCGAGGCCTTGGCGGCTTCGGTGGCGAGGTCGGCTTTCTGCTGCATGGTCAAACTCATGTCAATCGCTCGTCGGTTTCTGCAGCGCGAGCCTCGCGCTCCATCGGATGATCGGCGTACCCGTGGCGGACGAGGCCCCACAAGTACGTGACATAGTATCGCAGTAAACCCATGCGCTCGTACTGCCGCCAGTGCGCCTGCTCGTGGCGGATCAGGCGCTGGCTGTGCAGGTGCTCGGCCAGGATGAAGATGCCCCACGGCGCGAGGCAGACGCCGGCATAGCCGGTCGTGCGCAGGAACCAGCGCACAGTGTGCCGAGCAGGCTTCTGGTCCATCAGAGCCCCTGACCAGGCGTGATATACAGCGTGGTGTTCTCAGACGCAAAACCGCTGAAAAACAGATTTGGCGCAAATCGCAGAACCTCCACCGCGCCAGGCACCAGCGGAATTCCCGCTGCCGGTGTGCCCGAGGTGGCCGCAACGGCATTGGCCGCAGCGGATGCGGCAGTCGACCCGACACCAAGATGCACGGTGACGTTGCCCGTGTTGATGATGCGGAAGTGCCCCACCGCCGCATTGCGCGACATTTGCGTCACCAGAGCCTGCACGCCAGTGGGCGCACTGCTGGCCGCAGTAATCGCCACCGTAGGACCTTGTGGGTTGAATGCGATTTGGGAGTTGGTTGCCATGTCAGATTCCTTTCACGCCAGTGAGCGCATAACTGGTAGCTATGATATCAACCGTGCCGCCAATTGGTTTGAATGTGTCTTGCATGATGGCTACAGTTGATGTTCAAACATAATACGTCAAATGAAAATTGAACGATACTACTGATCCAAAATCAGAAGCCAAAGCATAAGCAGAGGAGCCGCTTGAATTCTTAACGCCCTGCAAATGAGACCCATTTGTTCTGAACATTCCATAAGCCGAGATAAAGCCAGAGCAACCTACAAAATCTCCTTCTACATAACACGATGCGCGCTGAAATACGTCTGACGGACTTGCTGATGAATAAGGCAATCCATGAATCTCAACAGGATCAGATCCGCTCGCTCCGCTAAAAGAAAGTTTCCCGTTAATGTGTACAATATTCCCAATTCTTGTGTATTTGCCGTTTTGCACCGTATAGGTTGGTGATCCAAAACCAACTACAGTAGGCGTCCAAGTTCCTTCGTCGTACCAACTCAACAACTCTGTACTTGAACCAGGATTGTCTAAATTTCCAGAAAACAAAATACCTTTGCCTCCTGTACCAATAACAATATTGCCATTGTTGACGGTCTGATTACCTGTAAATGTTTGCGACGCGTCCGTTCTTGCCGCCGTGAAGTCGGAATCAGGAACGGTCATTGTCCTGGTTGTATTGGCAGCAGGCCCTGTAACTTGGAGCAATCCGCCAATCGCCGTGCGGATAGCGTTTGCAACTGCGGTAAATCCCTTTAGCATGGTGATTCCTTTGTCAAAAACAGAATATAGATTAGGTCCCTGGTGTTAAGACCAACAATGCTCCAACGCGGGATGATGCGTCGGTGTTCTTGAAAGTCAATTCATTTGTTCCTGAGATCCAAACTCTAAATGTGCCGGAGCCTGGATCAGATGTATTTCCAACATTCCATTGAGAACCTGCGTATATTACTGTGTTTGTGCCGTTTGCGTTGTCAGATGAAAAAATACATGCCGACGTTGATGTAAATTGCATCTGCGCCATCACTAAAGCGCCAGCATAATTTCCAATATTAACTGTAATCTGACCACTGCCAGGTAATGTCAAATCAAAAACTTTGAAATATGAATATCCGTTTTCTGCTCCTATTTTGTCTATTTGAGCAAATAGATTTGTTCGCAATCCTGTAGAGTTGGGAAATACTGAAACACTGTTGGTAGTAAATCCAAAGTTGTTCCATGCTGACACTGCAGATGGCATTGAGCTTCCACTAATGCCATCACGCACCAAAGCTGGAGCATGCGTGTTGTCGTAGAAGTTTCCTGTTGCCGTAATGTTGGCAAAATATGGCGAGATACCACCGTTAGCATAAACGTATATCAACGCCTTTTGACTTGTAGGGCCGTTTACAATCTCATTGACATAGTTATTTGAGACATCGGCGTAGTTCTTGTTTCCGTTTGCGTTGTAATAAAAGAATTGTTTAACCTTACCAAAAATCTTGTTGTTCGTGATGGTATGCCGAGAGAAAAGTCCCGTATCTGGAAAGACTTGAGCAAATACTGTCAGCGTTGTCAAAGTATCAAGTACCACGGAGTTTCCATCCGCAATAATCCCAGGTGCACCAATAGAGCCCGAAACGTTTAGGCAGATTAGCGGCTCTTGCGCGTTGGTGTACGAGAATGAGTTATCGCGGAATGTGCCGTTGCCAACTTGTGCATCGATTTCGGTGTCGCCGTAACCGCGAGTCAGCCCCTCCGAACGAATGAAACTGCAAGCCTGCACTACCGTGTCACGGCACTGCGTCTTGATTGATCGCCCATAGCAGTTGACAAATTCGCTGGCGGTACAATAAAAGTTGCTAGTAACCTTGCGCGCGCCACTAGTCGGCACAAAATAGGAAAATCCGTCTTGGTCTGAAACATATGACAAGTCTGAACTGTAGATCTTCTCGACGCGGAAGCTGTTGACAACGCACTCACGCACATAACTGGTCGTGCTGTACCACTCTACAGAAACGCCAGCGATGCCAACACTTCCTGGCGTTCCTTGGCCGGTTGGCAACTCACAATCCTTGACGCCGCCGCCATTGAAAATCGCCCTGTTGAAAGCGCCGCGAATAAGAATTGCTGATCCACCGCTGAACGTATTGATACGCTTCGCGCGGTTAACGTACAGATTTGTGGCAACGAACTCCGAGGGTGTGGTCAAGCTGGTGTTGTTGAGTACCTCCAGCACTTTGTTGACGAGCTTCGCGCCGTCAAGGGTCAAGTCGTTAAGGATAAACTCGACTCCCGTGGCATCGTTCAATCGCAAGGCGTACTCGGCGTGCGAACCTGCATAGGTGAGCGTTGCGCCTTGCCCGTACCAGATGACATCGGCCGTCGGGGTATGGCTGATCTGTGATGTGATGCGGAAACTCTTGCCGGATGTACCTACCCATTCCAGCGGCTTTTGCGTGTTCAGCGCGTTGACGATGGCCGTGCGGTCATCAGTTACCCCATCACCCACCGCCCCAAAATCCGCCAGCGATACCACATCCCGCATCTTCGCCTGCGCCGTGCGCGTGACTGCGCCGGTGCCGGCTTGGATGAACGCCACATCGGTAGCATCCACCTCGACGACCACGCCGCTCAGGCGTTCCGTCGCCGTCAACGCCGAGTACACCGTGCTGCCGTTCTTGTTCTGCACCAGCAGGCTGTAATCGCTGTCCACGTACAGCCTGGCGGGCGTGCCAGAGCGCATGGGATAACCGCCACGGGTTCGCACCGGCAGCGCGGCCGGCACGCTGAGTGCGGCGTCCCAGTACACGCTGATCGGGTTGCCGATGGGGTTCAGTCCGGCGGTGCCGATCCAGATGTAACCGTCTTCGAGCGGCTGGCCGTCGATGTCGGTGATGATGGGGAAGGGGGGCTGGATGCTGAGGGCGGTCATTCTTTGGACTCCTTTTCGGGCATCGGGGCTTTGATGGCCGATAGTTTGGTGATCAGAGCAAGTTCTTCACTCGGCTTAGCCGACGCGAGTTTACGGAGAATATCTCTAACAGCCGGCGATTCATACAGACGAGCAGAAGCCCCGAGTGCACCCGCACCCATGGCAGTAGCTGTAGTGCCGAGTATACCACCACCGAAGAGTCCATACAACCCCGCCAAGGGCAGACCGGCGACCCCGGTTACGGTAGCAGCGGATCCGGCCATCTTAGCTATCGATGGCTCCTCCGCCGCGCGGGCAGAAACTTCGCCGGCACGGCGTGTGGCATTCAAGACTTTGGCCAAGCCTTGGATACGATTCAGATCATCGCCACTGAAGAAGACATTGATCGAATCGCCGAGTTCTTTGACTTGATCAGCGAACTTGCTGGGATCGAGATCAGTTCGTCCGCCCGGGCCTGCGACTTGACTTTCACGCACCGCGCGCGAAATGATAGCTGATCGAGCGATAGATTTACCCATCACCGACAGCCCGTCGTACAATTGTTTGATCTCGCTCGGACGCTTGCTGAACAACATGTTCTCAACGATCTCCGGCGTCGTGTCACCCTTGTTGAGTGTACGCTTGAAGATGTCCATGTCGAGATCATCGCTCAGATTTTTGAGTCTGTTGTTGGCAACTTGCCATTTGGTGAGATCTCGACGATCACCATTCGTTTTGATGAACTCGCTCATGTCATCGCGCAATCCTTTATAGATGCTGGACACGGCTTTTTCGGAGATCGTGCGGATGTTCAGCAGATCAGGCGTGCTGAATTGATCACCCAGAGTCTTGCGCAACTCTTCGATCTGCTGGATGTTCTTACCTGGAAGAGCGGCCTTCCAATCCTCGAGAATTTTGATCGCCGGTTCATAGATCTGGCCTTTCTTGGCTTGCTCTTTCAAGCTAAAGAGTTCTTGGCGCAGAGCGGCAATTTGTTCTTGTTTATAACCTTTCGGCAATTCCAGTCGTGAAGCACGCAATGAATCGATCTGGTCTTGAACCGACTTGATTTCATCGTCGAACCCGCGAGCTTGCAAATTTCGTAGACGAGCGATCTGTTGATCAAGAATCGTGGTTGTGTTCGACAATGGAACTTCGCCGGCTCCCGAAAGACGAGTGAAAACTTCGTCTTTCATGTTCTTATATTTATTGATGTCGGACGATCGCTTGCCGACCAGATCAGCGACAAGTTGTTCAGGTAGTGATTGAGTAACACCCGGCCCAGCTTCGGGCCCACTATAGAGACGGTACAAATCCGTTACAGCCTGTACTCGTTCTCGCTGCTGCGCCAACCGGGGTTGAGTCGTTCCAACGCCTGGAACTGCTTCACCGGCGCGCTGAATACCTCGAGTGATTCCAGTTTCGGGCGGTGAGATGTCGGATCTCATCAGGCGAACACCGGTTTGCCCAGCTGCCCGTTCGAGAGACGTCGGAGGCGGTGGCTTGACCGTCATCGCCAGAGCCCGCGGATTGACTGCACTACCAGCTGCGACGCTGCCACCAAGAGCAGCCACGGTCTGTGCGACAGGACCTCCACCTGCTTCAGCAGTCGCTTGTTGGGCTGCTCCGCCACCACCACCAGCAGCTATCTGTGCAGCAGGCATGGTGCTTAATTGAGTAGCTACCGTTCGTCCCACCGGGGCGGTGACGAGATTCGCGGCTTGTCTGGCCACACCAACACCGGTCGCGGCCTGTGCCATCCCGCCGGTCGCTTGTTGTACGATGCGCTCGACTTCATTGGCTGGTTGAGGTACGCCGGCTTCAGTCAGCAATCGTGAAACAACACTTTGTAAGGTCTGAAGGCGACGCTCAGCAGGAACGAATTGATTGATGATCGCGGACACTGGATCAGTGAAAGTACCAAGTAGCCCAGCGACACCTTCAGCGCCGGCACGAGCAGTCAATCCGATTTGTCTTCCGACTTGCTGACCGACCCCAGGAGCAGGTACTTCCGGAACGATCGGAGGCTGGGTCGGTACTGATATAGCTCCTGGGGTCGGCGAGACGGTCGGAGGTACCGTCGCTGCCGCAGGCGGTACAGTCGGAGTAGCGCGAGCCGCCATCTGCGGCTGTACCTGCGCGGCTCCCTGTGGAGCAGGCTGTAC
>JACCDP010183775.1_pt1 | contig 19095 bp, 11 predicted proteins | sample 7445841 | NCBI WGS metagenome assembly JACCDP01 (sample SAMN15323441, study PRJNA562643) | freshwater metagenome | isolation source: river surface water | place: USA:Blue River Watershed | collected 2017-08-17
CCCATCAAGAACGTTAAATACGCTATTGAAAACTACCGTGTAGAACAAAGAACAGACTACGAAAAATTAATTTTAGACGTAGCTACCGATGGTACCATTCATCCAGAAGATGCTGTAAAGCAAGCTTCTCGTATTCTTATCCAACACCTTATGATCATTACGGATGAAAACATCACGTTTGATAATAAAGAAGATAAGAAAGAAGATGTAGTAGACGAGCATGTATTACAATTACGTAAAGTGCTTAAAACACCACTTGAAGATTTAGATCTTTCTGTACGTGCATTTAACTGTTTAAAAGCAGCTAAAATCAATAGCTTAAGCGAACTTGTTCAATACGAGCAAGAAGACCTTATGAAATTCAGAAACTTTGGTCAAAAGTCATTGTCTGAAATTGAGCAAGTGTTAACTGAAAGAGGCCTAAGCTTTGGTATGGATTTAGGTAAATTAGGTTTAGATAACTTAGATAATTAATATAAGGGCTTAGCCCATTATTCACGCCTTACAATTCCTGACACGGTGTAAGGATTAAAATCAAATGTCATGCGTCACGGAGACAAAATCAACAACCTAGGCCGTAAAAAAGCACATAGGGAAGCATTGTTAGCCAACTTGGCTAACCAGTTAATTACGCACAAGCGTATTGTTACTACTTTAGCAAAAGCTAAAGCTTTAAGAACATACGTAGAGCCGTTAATTACTAAAACTAAAAAGAGCGATACCAAAGAAACAATCATGCACCAGCATAGAGTTGTTTTTGGTTACTTACAAGACAAAGCAGCTGTAAAAGAATTATTTACAGTAGTTGGTCCTAAAGTAGCGGGTCGTCCGGGTGGTTATACACGTATCCTTAAATTGGGCATTCGTCCAGGGGATAATGCAGAAAAAGCAATGATTGAACTTGTAGATTTCAATGAGATCTATGGTAATTCAGTGAATGCAGCAGCTGAGCCAGCTAAAAAAACACGTCGTAGCCGTGCAACAACCAAAAAAGCGGATGTTGCTGAGGCAGAAGTGGTAGCTGAAACACCAGCCGCAGAGCCAACCGCAGATTCTTCATCTGATAATGCAGCTGAATAATTTGTAAAGGTATTATTACATAAAAGGCAAGGCTTTAGTCTTGCCTTTTTTTATGTGTAAAAAAAAATAAGGAGATACAAGAGAATTGAACTTTTTTTGTACCATCAAACAAATCGAAAAATAGCATTTCAATGACGCTTCAAGCCAAAAAGCCCGCAATTTTAATTCTCGCAGACGGTCACGTATTTCATGGTTATGCATTTGGTAAAATAGGTACCACAACCGGAGAAATTTGTTTTAATACCGGCATGACGGGATATCAAGAAGTTTTTACAGACCCTAGTTATACGGGTCAAGTACTTATCATGAACAATGTTCACATTGGTAATTATGGCGTAAAAGATACGGATGTAGAAAGTAGTACTGTAAAAATTAGAGGACTTATTGCACGTAATTTGGAAGAGCAGTTTTCAAGACTACTTGCCAACGGTGATTTAAATACCTATTTGGTAGATAATAACTTAGTGGCCATTGATAATTTAGATACGCGTGCACTTGTGGCGCATATCAGAGAAAAGGGTGCCATGAACTGTATTATTTCTTCAGACGATTTAGATATTGAATCGTTGAAACAAAAATTAGCAGCCGTGCCTAGCATGGATGGTCTAGAATTAGCTAGTACTGTAAGTGCTACTTCGGAATATGAAATGGGTGATGCATCTTCAGCAATCAAAGTAGCGGTTTTAGATTTTGGTGTTAAAAAACATATTTTACAATGCTTAGTTGATAGAGGCGCACATGTTAGAGTGCATCCTGCAAAAACACCTTTAAGTCGTTTAAAAGAATTCAATCCTTCGGGATATTTTATTTCTAATGGTCCTGGTGATCCTGCTTCTATGGATTATGCGATCACAACTGTTAAAGAAGTTTTAGAAGAAAAAAAACCAGTATTTGGTATTTGTTTAGGACATCAGTTACTCGCGCTTGCTAATGATATTCCTACATTTAAAATGCACCATGGACATAGAGGACTTAATCATCCAGTAAAAAATATTATTACGGGTCAATGTGAAATCACTACGCAAAACCATGGTTTTGGTGTAGATCCTGAAGCCGTAAAAAATCATCCGAATGTAGAAGTAACGCACGTGAACTTAAACGATAATTCTATTGAGGGTATTCGTTTAAAAAACAAGCCTGCATTTAGTGTGCAGTACCACCCAGAAAGCACGCCAGGACCGCATGACAGCCGTTATTTGTTTGATAATTTTATTGATTTAATTAAAGCAAAGGCATAGTTATGAAAATAGCAATCATCAATGGCCCCAATTTAAATTTATTGGGAAAAAGAGAGCCTGAAGTGTATGGCACTGCAAGTTTTGATGATTGTTACAACGCGCTTGTAGCTCAATATCCAAATATCGAGTTCGAATATTTTCAATCCAATGTAGAAGGCGAACTCATCAACGAATTACAGCGTGTTGGTTTTACAGCAACTGGTATTATTTTTAATCCTGGGGGTTATACCCATACTTCTGTTGCGATTGGCGATACTGTTGCAGCTATTACAACACCTGTCATTGAAGTGCATATTAGTAATGTACAAGCAAGAGAAGATTTCAGAAAAATTTCGCACGTATCTGCAAAAGCTACGGGTTCCATTATTGGACTTGGTTTAGCGGGCTATCAATTAGCGGTGGAGTGGTTTGTAAAAAAAGGCGCTTAATTTTCTATCCATATGTTCAAGTCCTATTCCCAAAAAGTATTCGGGCTCATTTTGTTTGCAGCATGCATAAAAATGATAGCAGCTCCTTTTTTGGAACTTGGTAATGACGAAGTCTATTATTGGACGTATGCATTACAATTAGACTTTAATCATTTTGACCATCCACCACTTGTAGGTTTTTTAATTCGTGTATTTACTTTAAATATGCACTGGGTATCTGAACTCAGTATGCGTTTAGGTGCTATTATTTCCGCTAGTATTGGTTGTTATTTTGTGTTTAAAACAACGGCGCATATCTCCAACGAAAGGGCAGGATTTTATGCTGCACTGCTTTATCAAGCAGGTGTATATACCGGGTTTATTGCAGGATTTTTTATTTTACCGGATAGTGCTCAACTCATATTTTGGACAGCGTCATTGTATGTAATGTCACTACTACTATTTACGGATAAAGAAAAGCAAATAGGGTATTGGATATTGCTAGGCTTACTTATTGGTCTTGCAACACTTTCAAAAGTACATGGCTTGTTTTTGTGGGCAGGTTTTGGCGCTTATCTATTATTTACAAATTACAAGCGTCTATTTAGTGTGGGCTTTATTTTGGCTGTATTAGTTACGCTACTTTGTATTGTACCCATTGTATACTGGAATATTGTGTATGATTTTATTACTTACCGTTTTCATTCGGAGCGTGTAACACATACAGGCATTAATATTGCTAGTTTTACAACAGAATTACTTGGCGAGGTTTTATATCAAAATCCCTTCGTATATATTTTAATGGCAGCTGCTATACTTGGGTATAAAAATATTTCATTTCAGCAAAAAAATAGAGGCCGCTGGTTAATATGGATGAGTGTTCCACTCATTTTAATTTTTTGGATAGTGGCACTTTTCAATCCTACGCTTCCTCACTGGTCGGGTCCTGCATTTATTCCATTAATGATACTTGCTGGTATTTATGTAGATCAACAAAAAGTACAATGGCCAATTAATATACTTAGAACCGCTATGGCATTGGTGTTTACGATATTATTGACACTCGTTATTATCGTACAAAAATATCCAGGCAATTTTGGAAGTCAACAACAAAGTAATTTAGGAGAGTACTGCCCTACACTTGATTTGAGTGGATGGAAAAATTTTAGTGTTGCATTTAATACTTTGGCTGCTAAGGATCAGGTCAATCATGCAATGTCAGCGGCCCCTTCTATTGTTGTAGGTAAATGGTTTCCTGCTGGGCATCTAGAGTTTTATACGGCGCGTGCAACCGGAATGCCACTTTTTGGTATTGGGGCCCTTCAGGATATTCATAAGTTTGCTTGGTTAAACAAAGATCGTCCAGCATTAGCACTAGGCGCCGATGCATATTGTATAGTGCCTTCCAATGTGCCATTTAATGTTACAGCTGCATATGGTCAATATTTTAAAAATATTGATACGCCCATTTTAATTGATCAAAAAAGGAGTGGGGTGGTGGTTAGGCATTTTGCTGTTTACAGGATGCATAATTGTGTCAAATTACCAACAAGCACATTCAGGAAAACACCTTAGAATAGTTTTTCAAAATCTCTTCTGTAAGAAATACTAGCACCAAAACGGTTGCGTCTCCCAAAACTAGATCCACTAATATCTAAACTATTTTTATTGAATAAAATAGCCCTTAATTTACGATCCTGGGTAAGAATGAATTCTATATTTAAATCGGGAAGCCATTGCAAGTTGCCATTTTTAACACTCGACGAGTTACTTAAATTAAAATCTAAGTCACCACCAAAAGTCACCACAATTTTATCTTCAAAAAAGCTTTTGCCTACTTTAAAATTTACACGCGATCTGTTAATGCCTGTATTTGATGTAGTGGTATTGATGCCGGAAACTGCTCCTAAAAGATCGGCATTGCTATATAAAGAGGTTCCTACGTCAAATCTTAAACTTTTGTCACCGGTAAGCTTATAAAGCATATTAGAGAACATCTTATTGATCTCTTTGGTTAATATCTGTGAGAGCGTATTAACACCAATGGTGGCAAACATCGTATTGGTGTTTCCATTACCTCCATTTCCAATCGTAGGAGGAGCGAAAGAATTAAATACTATTAAAAATGAAACCTGCTTTAAAATTTCATTGTCGTCTTGCTGAAGTCTGGTTAAATACTGCACCAGTTCATTGTCGGTTTTAATGGGGCTGCCTTGTGGAAAATCTAAAGCAAAATTGATGGTTGGCTTAGATAATTTGTCCCTTAACTGTGCAACTACATATACAGGCCCACGATATCCTTTAACAGCACCACTCATATTTAAATTACCCACTAAATCATATAAGGCCACTTGCTCTGCGGTATACTGAGCGTCAATTTTAATATTGGCTTTATTTGGGTCGCCGGTCCATTCGATATAATTTCCTCTATTAGGTATTAATTCAAATGGCTTTTTAATGAGCGACTGAAAACTAAAATCATAATTTCCTTTGTCAATATTGTAACGTCCTCTAATGGAAAGCGGCTCTGTGGTACCCGATCTAATTTTTAGTCTTCCGCTGCCATTTGCTTTAATAATATCGCCAGATACGTCGTCTAAAATAACATCAATTTCTGCTTTGTTATTTGCTGTCAGGTCAAGGTCTACGAGTAAATTAAAATCGGAGGGTTTGTTTTCGGATTGAATTTCGGTACCGTATTTTTTGTAGGAAATAAAATCTGCACTAGCCGTTTCTTTAGATACTGCATTGGGCAAAACAATGTGAGAACTATCCGTAGATTCTGCTACTAGTGTAATTTTTGAATTTGTAGAAGGCCCTTTAAAGCTAAAGTTAGCCTTACCTATTGCTTTTCCATAAAATAGTGAGTTGTCTTTTGCTTTTGTATCTATGAGCAGTAAATTGTTGGTAGTTACATCAAAATCAAAAGCCATATTTTCAAACTGCTTTTCATATAGCTTTCCCGAACCGCTTGCTTTATTATTGAATTTATCTTTTATGGTAAAATTTCCAAAGTCTATGCCGTCATCTAAAAAGTGTATACGTAAACTGTCAATTTGATAGTTAACCTGCGTATAATCTACTTTTAATGTTGCATTTTGTACAAGTACATCGCCTAATAGTGTTGGGCTTGATGGGTTACCCTGTATGCTAAGCTGTCCGGTAGCCCTTCCATCAACATCTGAAAAAATACCCGTTAAAAACTGTTCCACAAAGTTGATTCGTGTATCGTTTAGTTGGATATTGGTATAAAGTGGTTGCTGGGTGCTATCTGCTAAGTTATAGTTCCCATTTGCACGTATCTTATAATCTTTATTATCAGATATTACTAAAAATGGGAGATAGCCTGTTTTCCCATCGTAACCAGCGGTAATATTTACAAGACCAACCGAGTCATTATCAACCCTTAGTTGACTGGTATTAATTCTTGCATCGGCTTTTAAATCAGAAAAAATGTTTTTTAATGTGATATTTCCATTGGCAATTCCTTCAAAGCGTGGTTGCTGAATCATTAAATTTGTAATGTCGCCAATGACAAGATTGTTGAGCTTTATATTTAGTTGGTTGGTATTACCGCCATCCTCTTCTTCGGTTTGAATTAATATTTCTTGGGTTCCTTGTACAAACTTTACATTACTTGCATGCACAAAGTTTTTACGAAGCACTAGTTCACCTTCTTTTTCGAGGGTCCATTTTTTATTGTTCAGGGTAAAATTTGATGGTTTCCACTGAATGCGTAGCCCATCTTGTAAAGTGTAAACTTCTGCTTCTAAATTTGCGTCATTTAAATTACTAGATGCACTGGTTTTTACTTGAACAATTGATTTGTCGTTTTTAGAATCTATAGAAATAATAGAGTTTGGAAAACGAATACTATCCCCAATGCCAAAATTGTCAATATTTGTGAGTAGGGTTAGATTATTTTTATCACCTTTTGCTTTTATTCTTGCACCAGTGATAGCATAGTCATTAATTTTCCCGTACGGAATATTGGCGCTTGCACTTAATTGATAGGTTTTTGTATTTATATTTCCTTCAAATGATAAGTCATTAAATCCGCTCCAATTTTTATTGTATAAACTAACATATGGATCTATATAGTTTGCGTTTACTTTAATGGTAAAGTTCTGGTCTGCGCTGAGTTTACCGGGAGCCTCAATATAATTAGGGTAGTAGTGGTGTAAAAAAGATTGAATGCTTTTTGGTAAATCCGCAACATTAAATTGTCCATTCACACTTGCGTTAAAATCATTGCTTTTTAAAGTAATTAACTTTTCTTTTCCAGCCATTGATGATTGTATGGCTAGTGAGTCAAAATTCAGTTTGGTAGTTGAGTCATTTATATTGGCGTTCAGGAATTTGGCGTTACCTGTAAAATTATCGAGGTTATTTCCTGAGAAATTTGCATCGAGTAATCCTGTAACTTCAATAAATTTTGGATAAAGTTTCAGGGCTTTTAAATTGGAATAAGCCAAGTCTCCAACAATGTTAAAAGCGGGAACATTTTGATTGAAGTTGATTTCTAAAGAGCTTGTAAAGTTTAAATTAGGGTCATTGATAATAATATCGCCACTAAAATACTTTTTCTGGAAAGTGCCGTTTGTTACAATGCTTTTATAATTGTAGTTTTTGTATTGAATGGACCTGATGTCTCCACTAATACTCGTTTTTAATTTTTCAATATCAAAACTGCTACCTTCGATGGTGCCTTTAAAATCAATGGTACCTATATCGGTATTGTTCGTGAATTTACCCAAATTAAAGGCGACAGTTTCTAGATTTCCTTTGTAACTAGCGTCCCCTTTTTGAGGAAGTTTTAAATTAATATCGGTGTTAATGCCACCTAGTGCTGTACTAAATACTCCTCTGGTAACAAAATCAAAGGCGGTACCCATAAAATTTCCGCGGTATAAAATGGTACCTAAAGAAGCAAAACTTGGACTTTTGATATTTTGAATGGCTGGGATAAACTGAGCTAGATCTTTGTAATTACTTTGTGCAAATCCTTGTTGTAAGTTAATTTGTGTAGTTTCTATTTCAGGCAACCCCTTCATAGAAAATGTCCCTGTTAAAACACTATTACTTCCTGTTCTTAATTGGAGCTGATTGACAGTAAAGTCTTTTACAGTGCCTTTAAAGTTGCCTGAAATAATCGCTTTTGTTTTAAACATAGACATAGCTGGAGCAAAAAATGCAATGTCGTCTGTGTGAACAGTAGACTCTTTGATATTTGCAACCATCTCAATTTTAGAAATGTAGTTGCTAAAATCTTGATCAAAATTGTCAAACTTCATAGCGTAGTAGTTGCCAATACGAGACCTGTTGGTTTGGAGATCTAAATTGGCAAACTCCATGATAGTAGGATTAAACGTAAACGACGTGTTTAATTTTTTTACAACAAGGCCAGATCTTTCTTTGGCGGACAGTGTAATACCTGCTTTAATTTCTTTTTCTGATATAAAAATATTTTTGATAGATGCATTGATACCAAAAAAGTTAAGGTGTGTGCCATCAAAATTCGGATATGGTTTTTCAAAATCACTATCAATGGCAAGAGCCCCTTTTCCAATTGTAATTTCATCTACATTGATATTTAGTGGGCTTGTTTTAGTTGCCCGCAATGCCGTTTCTTTGAAATCGTTAGGTTTTAAGGCAGGAATTGCCTTCATTACAAAAGAAGGTTGATCTAAACTTACGGTACCTAAATTAATGAAACCTGTTGTAATATTTATTTTTTTGCAATCGGCTACTATGCTAACAGCGCTAGCTTTGATGTATGATCCTGCCCACTGGTCATTTTCTTCGAAACGTATAGACTTTAGGTCTATTTTTTTAATATCGTATTGTGTATTACCACTTTTACTAGAAGTATCTGTATCGTTAAGATAGGTTGTAATAAAATCGTAGTTCCATTTTTTTGTTTTTCTATTGATTTTGATTACAGCATCTTCTATTCCAATATAACTGAGGGTTGCATTTTTTTTCAGAAAAAACCAATCTGTAATTCTTATTTTACATAAGTTAGCAAAGAGGAGCGTATCCCTATTTTGATCACGTATTAAAATGCCTTCAATGTTTAATTTGTTGAATGGCGAAACATGCACCTTTTTAATACTAATTGTTGCTCCAATTCTTTTGGATATCGAAGCCGTTACTTTTTGCGCAATATAATTTTGAACTAGACTCGTGTTTAGCAGTAGGAGCACCAAAAAGATACCCGCAATAATGGCGAGTAAAATATTTCTCGTTATTTGTAGTTTTCTTTTCAGTGTCTTAAATATTCAGATTTGAATGATTAGTAACCGGCTACAGCGTCATCACCTCTTTTGTCGGCAACTGTAATCCTTTTGCCAGTAGCCCCAACAAGGATACCTTCGGTTCTGCCAATGCTACCTCTTTCTTTAATCTGGTATCCCATTTTTTCAAGTTCAATTTTGGTTTCTTGGTTAAAGGTTTTTTCGATGCTTACATTATCGGGTTGCCATTGATGGTGAAATTTTGGACTATTAATAGCATCTTCTAAGCTCATGTTAAAATCAACGATATTAACAATAGTTTGAAATACAGATGTTGGAATGGTGGTACCACCTGGTGTGCCAACTGTCAAAAATGGTTTTTTATTTTTTATTAAAAGTGTTGGCGTCATAGAACTAAGCATTCGTTTGTAGGGTGCGATGGAGTTGGCTTCTCCACCAATTGCTCCATACATGTTGGGGCTGCCAGGTTTAGCGCTAAAGTCATCCATTTCATTGTTTAAAATAAAACCAGCGTCGCCTACAACAGTTCTGTTCCCATAACCTCCATTTAGTGTAGTAGTTACTGCAACCATATTACCTTCTGGGTCAATAATACTAAAGTGTGTTGTTTCTTCAGATGTAGATGTATTTCCAGCTCCAATTTGCTCACTAGAACCTGCTATGCCTGGCTTATAATCCAGCATTCTATTTTTGATATAGGAGCTACTTAGTAATGTTTGTTGAGGCACTTTGTAAAAATCAGGATCACCAATGTGCGCAGCTCTATCTGCGAATGCGCGGCGCTCTGCCTCAATCATAAGTTGTACCGATGCTGGTGTTTGAAACCCCATTTTTTGAACATTAAAAGGTTCTATCATTTTAAGCATCTGTCCAATTAAAATGCCGCCACTGCTTGGAGGTGCAAAGCTGATAATATCGTATCCTCTGTAATTAAATACAATGGGTGTTCTAGATTTCGCTTCGTATTTTTTTAAATCTTCAAGCGAAATGATACCGCCACCTCTTTTCATTTCTTCAACAATAAGTGCTGCGGTTTCTCCTTCATAAAATCCTTTGGCGCCCTCTTTTTGAATTCTCGAAAGCGTATTGGCGAGTGCTACTTGAATCAGGGTGTCTCCAACTTTCCATTTTGTTTCTTTGACAAAAGCAGAAGGCTTTGTTGAATATTGAATAAAATCTTTTTTTGTTCCATTCAAACTAGAAGCTTCTTTTTCTGTAATTACAAATCCATAACGAGCTAAATCAATAGCAGGTTGAATGAGCATTGCAAAAGGAAGTTTTGCGTGTGCGTATGTGGCAAAAATACCTGCTACTGTACCCGGAACACCAGATGCTAGATGGCCGTTTTGTGATAGGGCGTCTAGTACATTTCCTGCAGCATCTAAATACATGTCTCTCCCTGCTTTAGCGGGAGCCGCTTCTCTATAATCGATGCCAACTAATGTGCCATCTTTTTTTCTGGCAAGTGTAAATCCGCCGCCCCCAATATTACCTGCCCCCGGGTATACAACGGCAAGTGCAAATTGTGTTGCAATGGTTGCATCAAATGCATTGCCACCTTGCTTCATGATTTCGGCACCCACCATACTCGCAAGGGGGTGTGCGCTTGAAACACTTGCTTTATTAAAAGTACCTGATTTTACAACGCTATACTGGTATGGATTTACAGCTTTTGTAGGTCCAACAATAGTATTTTCATATTGCCCTATAACGCTACTGTAGATGCAAAATAAGAGGACTGTAAAGATTGTTGATTTCATGGTTGAAAATTACTCAATTTTTGGGTAAATCTGAGCCATTTTTTGTTACATTCACGCATTGTTTAACAAACTGTTCTTAATTCAAATGACAGCCCAATTAGGCCTTTCTACAGCTATGAAAAAATGTTACTTTTTTGCCATGCTATTTTTTTTGGTATTACTGTTTTCTAGTAATGCGGTGTGGTCACAACAGGTGAGTCAAAATAATGGCGGGGTGATGCCAAGTGCTTCTATTTTGCAGTCTTTACGAAAACTGCAAGTACTAGGTTCAGTGTTATATATAGCTGCCCATCCTGACGATGAAAACAATAGTTTTTTACCCTATTTGGCAAAAGAAAAAATGTACCGAACAGCGTATTTGAGTTTAACAAGGGGAGATGGTGGTCAAAATTTAATTGGACCAGAGCAAGGCATAGAGCTTGGAATGATTCGAACCAAAGAATTACTAGCGGCTAGAGAAATAGACGGGGCCGAACAATATTTTACAAGTGCTTATGAATTTGGTTTTAGTAAAAGCATGGATGAAGCGCTTCAGGTATGGGACCGTAAAAAAGTGTTAGCAGATGCTGTTTGGGTGATTCGCAATTATAAACCAGATGTAATTATTGCGCGCTTTCCTCCGGATGCGCGCGCAGGTCATGGCCATCATAGCGCATCTGCGCAAATTGCCAGAGAAGCATTTATTGCAGCTGCAGACCCCAGTCAATTTCCGGAACAACTTATAAATGGTGTAACTATTTGGCAGGCAAAAAGGCTCTTATGGAACACTTTCAATTTTGGGGGTGCCAATACCACAAGTAACGATCAATTTAAAATAGATGTTGGCGTTTACAATGCGCTGGAAGGAAAAAGTTATGGTGAAATTGGTGGTGAGGCGCGCAGTATGCATAAAAGTCAGGGCGAAGGAAGACCTCGTCGAAAGGGAGAAATTATAGAATATTTTACCACCATTTTAGGGGATGCGCCCACGCAAAATTTGTTGGATGGCGTTTCGCTCGATTGGACAAGACTTGGTCAAAATGCAAGTGGTATTTCAGCTATGATTGATGCAGCCATTGCCGCATACGATCCTTTGCAGCCAGCACTATCACTACCTTCTCTCGTTGGCATTTATAAAGAAATTAAAGCATTGCCTGAATCGGTTTGGAAGTCTTATAAGTTACAAACCTTGCAACAAATTATTGAAGCAGCAGCAGGTTTATCTTTGGAAGCATTTACGGTTTCAGAAAAAGCAGTTCAAGGTGATTCAGTAAGTTTTACATGCGCAATTAATAACAGATCTGGTAGCGCTATTACGCTGGAAAATATTAGTGTTACGAATCAGGCGTATACGAAGCAGGTGCAGCAAAAGCTTCTTTTGAATAAAAATTATAATTACGCTGTAAACCTATTTCCGGTAGTTGCTAAAAATCAATTTCAGCCTTATTGGTTACAACAATCCAAAGAGTCTGATGGTATGTTTTTGGTAAATGATTATGGCGTACTTGGGAAAGCATGGAATGAACCTACACTTTCAGTGCAGTTCACATGTAACATTGAAGGCGTTGTTTTTATAATGACGAGGCCTGTACAATATAAATATGTAGACCTTGTAAAAGGTGAATGTGTTCAGCCTTTTATTTTAATTCCGCCCTACGAGCTAGTTGTAAAGCCAACAGTTGTTTTAACCGGCGTATTATCTGAAACGGGTAAAAAAAATGAAGCAACCCCACTGCAACTTTCATTATTGTCAAATCAAGAAAAGCAAAAGGGAGTAGGGGTTCGTTTTACTTTGATGGATCAAAAAAATGGAAAACAATTGTATGAACAGTCCATAGATTCTGTTATTAATGATGTTAAAATAAAATCTATTCAAGTACCTATTGCCCATTTTTATAATGCTACAAATACATCAAATACGGTTATGCCATCGGTTACAGTAACCAGTAATAATAGTGCGCAAAATTTTAATAATCATCTACAAAAAATTGTATACGATCATATTTCAAATACACATTATCTAACACAAGATATAATTAAAGTAGTGAATGATCCTATTCGTGTAAAAGGCTCTAGAGTGGGGTATATTGCAGGTTCTGGCGATTTAACGGAAGAGGCACTCGTTCAACTTGGGTACCGAGTAGAAAAAATTACAGCCGCTAATTGTACGCTTCAATATTTGGCTGGGTTTGATGCGATAATTGCAGGTGTTAGAGCTTACAATGTAAATGCATTTTTAAAGGATGGTTATCAAACGCTATTAAAATATGTAGAGCAAGGTGGTAATTTAATTGTTCAATACAATCGAACTGGGACAAACGGGTTAACGCCACCAATGGCCCCTTATCCTTTTACGATAAGTGCAGGATCAAGAGTAACCGAGGAAAATGCGGAGGTTGTATTTGCCATTCCATCGCATCCTGTTTTACAATCACCCAATGTAATTACAGCTAGTGATTTTGAGGGATGGATTCAGGAGCGAAGTACCTATCAAGCAACCACTATAGATGCAAGATATCTAGCGCCACTTTTGATGCATGATAAAAATGAACAGCCTTCGAGCGGATCTTTAATTACCTGTTCTTATGGGAAAGGCAATTTTGCTTATGTAGGTCTTGCGCTTTTTAGGCAATTGCCAGCAGGTGTTACAGGTTCGTATAAATTATTAGCAAACTTAATTGCTTTACCAAAACGATAATGGTATGTCATTGATTGATTGGGTTGTTTTGGTAGTTACGTTTATACTCATAATTTCTTATGGTTTGTATAAAAGTAATGCTACAAAAAATTTAGAAGGCTACTTTTTAAGTAACCGTTCTATGCCATGGTATTTGGTACTACTGGGTATTATGGGTACACAGGCTAGTGCTATTACTTTTTTATCGGCACCCGGTCAGGCCTACACCGATGGTATGCGTTTTGTGCAATATTATTTTGGCCTACCGCTTGCCATGATTGTTATTGTGGTATGGTTTGTGCCGGTGTTTAGTAAATTAAAAATATTTACTGCCTACGAATTTTTAGAGCAGCGCTTCGATTTAAAAACGAGGACCTTTACTTCTTTTTTGTTCTTATTATCTCGAGGACTTTCTACAGGTATTAGTATTTATGCGCCCTCTATTATTTTATCCTCCCTATTAGGATGGGATATTTATTGGACCAATATTGCTATGGGCGGGATGCTCACTTTGTATACGGTTAGTGGGGGATCAAAAGCAGTTGCTTACACCCAGCAACTACAATTTGTGATCATATTTATAGGGATGGTGGTGTCAGGTTATTATTTGGTGCACCTGCTACCGGACGGTCTCGGATTTTCTGACGCAATAAAAGTAGGTGAAGTGTCCGGTAAATTAAATGTGATTACAACAGGTAATACGGGTAGTGGATTTGATTTTAAAGACCGGTATAATATTATTAGTGGAACCATTGGGGGCTTCTTTTTAGCGCTCTCTTATTTTGGTACCGACCAGTCGCAAGTAGGCAGGTATATTACTGCAAAAAATGACAAAGAAAGTAAATTAGGGCTTCTGTTAAATGGAGTGGTAAAAATTCCCATGCAGTTTTTGATATTGCTATTAGGGGTTTTACTATTTACATTTTATCAATTTAAAGAGTCTCCTATATTTTTTAATAGAACCGTTGAAACCAAAGCCTGGTCTACGCCATACAAAGATACATTGGCTGCCATTCAAGATCAGTTTAAGGTAGCGCAGGCTAAACAATTAGAACTCAATACAACGCTTGTACAAATAAAAAAATCAGATACGGCACTAGAAAGTAAAATTCAAAAAGGGGCTGCTTCGTTAACGGCCTTACAAAAAAAATACAAAAATGTAATTGCAACAGCTGTACCAGGAGCGGATGTGAATGATACAAACTATATTTTTTTACGTTTTGTAGTTGATTATTTGCCAGTTGGACTTATAGGCTTATTAATAGCCGTTATTTTTTTAGCGGCATGGGGTTCTATCGCAGCGGCACTTAATTCACTTGCCTCTTGCACTGTTATCGATTTTCATTTAAGGTACCGGTCAAAATCAATTGATGGAACAACGCATGCGCAATCTGCAACAGATTATAAAACGTCTAAATGGTACACTTTGGCTTGGGGTGTTTTTTGTATTTTAACCGCACAGTTTGCAACGGGTATGGGAAGCTTGATAGAAGCCGTTAACGTACTAGGCTCTTTATTTTATGGGGTTATTTTAGGTATTTTTTTAGTCGCATTTTATGCTAAAAAAGTAGGCGGTACGGCTGTGTTTTGGGCTGCTATTGTAGGAGAGATATTTGTTATTATTTGCTTTTGTTTAGATAAGTATAATATTGTTGGCATTGGATTTTTGTGGCTTAATGTAATTGGTGCAGTGTTCGTATTTCTTTTATCTATTTTGTTTTCTAAATTTAGAACGCATGCCATTTAATACTGTTTCTTGGGCGCATCGTGCAAACATTTACGAGGTAAATGTGAGGCAGTATACCAAAGAGGGCACCCTGGCTTCATTTGCAGCGCATCTTCCAAGACTGGCAGATATGGGCGTTACTGTTTTGTGGTTCATGCCCATTACACCCATAAGTTTAAAAGGGAGGCTGGGGTCTTTAGGAAGTTATTATGCTTGTAGTGATTACACGGCCATTAATCCTGAGTTTGGATCCGAACAAGATTTTATTGAAGTTGTTAATGCTGCGCATGCTCTTGGTATGAAAGTGATTATTGATTGGGTAGCCAATCATACCGGTCAGGATCATGTTTGGACTTTATCTAATCCAAACTTTTATATACAAGACGATCAAAAAAATTTTACAGAGCGAAACGGATGGACCGACGTTATTGATTTAAATTATGATAACCCTGCTATGCGAACCGCTATGATTGATGCAATGCGATACTGGGTAGAGACAGCTGGTATAGATGGTTTTAGGTGTGATATGGCGCATTTGGTGCCACTCAATTTTTGGATTGAAGCCAGACAATCACTTGATAACATAAAGCCACTCTTCTGGCTAGCAGAATGTGAAGACACCCGTTATTTTGAAGCATTTGATACAACATACGCTTGGGCATTTATGCATGCAAGTGGAACTATTAATAGACATGAACCAAATTTAAATCCCGTATTTGAACAACTTGAAATTTATGCAAGTGAAGGGTTATATACGCAAAAGTTATTTTTTACATCCAACCATGACGAAAATAGTTGGAACGGAACGGAGTATGAAAAATATGGCGTAACAGCTAAAGCATGGGCTGTATTTACGACAACTTGGGGCGGCTTGCCGCTTGTATATTCGGGTCAAGAAATCCCCAACCATAAGCGCTTATCATTTTTTGATAAAGATGTATTAGAATGGTCTTCGCAAACAAAACAACCAATATTACATGCATTTTATAAGGCGCTTTTTAGCCTTCGTACACAAAATGATGCAGTATTATTTGGCCAAAATCAAATGCTTCAAACACCATACCCCAACAGTATTATAGGCTTTATAAAAAAGCACCAAAACAATGTTGTTTTGGTGCTTCTCAATATTTCGGAACACAATAGGTTGACTTTTGAAATTAGTCATCCTTTGTTGTTTGGAACTTTTGAACAAATATTTTCGGGCCTACGGTTTTCATTTTCAGGCAATGAAAAATTTGAACTACAGGCCGGTGAATATCTGGTGTACCAGCTTATTCCTCACTAAGGTTTAGTGGATAGGTATAGCTGCCTTCAAATCCAGGATAAAATCCTTCGAGTCTTACCACGCCGGATTTTATTTTAGCTAATAACTCTTTAAGTTCTTCAAGGCTTTTTACTTCCGAACCGTTTACGCTGATGATTACAAAACCATCCTGCATTCTACTTTTTTTGAGTAATCCTTCACCAACTTTTTTAACCACTACGCCACCTTCAACTTCATTGGCTGCTGCTACTTTTTTATCTAGGTTTTCAAATGTGCCACCTAATTTTTCAATAATAGAAGTGTTTTTAACAATATCAGTATTACCAACTTTGTTTTTTAAAGTGAGTGTAACCGTATTTTCTTTACCTGCGCGTTTGTAGGTAATAGCCACTTTATCTCCTGGCTTGTGCTTAGCAACCTGCTCCTGTAATTCTGGGCCAGAAGTGATATTTACCCCATCAATTTTTGTAATGATGTCATATTTTTTTATGCCAGCTATTGCAGCTGCACCACTTGTAGGAACTTCTGTTACAAATACACCTTCGCCTTCTTTGATGCTTATACCAAACTCTTTTTCGTAGGCTAATTTTTGTTCATCACTAATATTTTCTGGTAAAAAGTTGATACCAATATAAGCACGTTGTACGGTTCCAAATTTTACAATATCTGTTACTACTTTTTTTACAATGTTAACAGGAATTGCATACGAGTAACCTGCGTAAGAACCAGTAGGAGAAGCTATTGCAGAGTTAATGCCAATCAGTTCGCCAGTGGTATTAACGAGTGCACCACCACTATTTCCTGGATTAACTGCAGCATCTGTTTGAATAAAAGATTCTACAGGTCTATCACTTTGTTTTCTATTGATATCGATAGATCTTGATTTTGCACTGATGATACCTGCTGTAACAGTAGCGTCTAAACTTAAAGGATAGCCAACGGCTAAAACCCACTGACCAAGTTTAGCCTCATCGCTATTACCATAAATTAAATAAGGTAATCCTTTTGCCTCAATTTTAATAACAGCAATATCGGTGCTAGGGTCAGCACCTATGAGAGTAGCCTTGTAAGATTTTTTATTGCCGAGTGTTACATTAATTTCATCAGAACCATCAATTACGTGGTTGTTGGTTACAATATATCCGTCTTCAGTAATGATTACACCACTTCCGCTTGCACGTTGCTCGGGCATTACGCGTGGACCACCTCCAAATACATCGCCAAAGTCGTCACCAAAGAAATCGGAAAACGGATTTCTTCCACGTGAACCACCACCACTAATTTGTTTTTCCTTGATTTTTGTTTTGATATGCACTACAGCTGGAACTGCAGTTGTTGCTGCTGGGGTAAAATCGACGGCAACAGCTGGTGCGTTGTTGTTGTTAAATCCTGCATAATTAAATGGGGATTTGCCCGGGACCTGAACGCCAGCTTGTTGGTATGCATTGAATTTGCTTACTCCCCAAACACTTACAATAGCAGTTGTGGCACTAATGGCTACCATTGTGGCCACTGTTTTGAAATTCATATTCATCGTTACATTTTTTTTAAAGGTTCTACAAATTACATGCCTTTATAGTACAAATAAACAAAGCTGCAAGTTTGTCTGTACACCGCCTGTCTTATTTAACATTTTTTTTACGCAAAGGGTTTATAAGGTCTGCAAAAATGCCATGGTGTCTGTGCCATCGGCATAATCAGTTAAAGAAGGTGCTTGGGCTCTTCCAAAAGGGATATAGCCATGACCCACAATGCACTGGATATCTGTATTTTGGGCTAAATGGCTCAAGTCATCAGGTGCACTGTAAAATTGATAATGTACCTGACTAACCGGCGAAAATGGGCTTTCGTTTTCTGATAAAACAAGGCAGTCATTATTCATATAATATTTATTACCCATAATTAGGAGCGCCAAATGGTAGTCATAATTATGCTTGTACTTATGAAAATCTAGGTAGTACTCGTATTTTTTTAACGCCGTTAAAAGCGGAATAAAATCATAATTTTCTGGTACAAATAACTGGGTAACATTTCGACATCCAAGTCCAAAATATGTTTGAATATCATTTGCTAATAAGTCAAGTTCTGCGGTGGTTTCCGTACCATCAATAACAGCCACAGATGTTCTATTGCGTCTAATAATATTTGGAAATTTTCCAAAGTAATAATCAAAATACCGGCTACTATTATTGCTTCCAGTAGCGATGTAGGCATCAAGTCCAGAGAGCTGAGGTGCAAAAAATACCATTTCTGAAACGCGGCTATCCATTTTAATAAGTTCCGCAACAATGTGTTTTATTAAAATTTCATCTTTAGAAGAGGGCTTAATAACAGCGATATGTCCTGATATAAACACTGATAAAAAGTCGTGAAAACCAACTAGTGGAATATTGCCGGCCATCACCAAACCCACTTTTTTAGGCTGGCTTTGCTGGGCCGGTACTTGGTATTGAGCCGCCCAATTGGTTAGCAATTGGGGGTCCAAAAAGCTATTTGTGATCGAATTCACGGCTTTTTCTATGAATTCGGGGGCAAACCAAGGGTTTTCACGGGCAGCTCTTTCCTTTGCTGCGGCCCATTCTGGCTCATTTCCGGCCATATAGGCACTTAATTTGTTAAGTATTTCAATTCGTTCTTGTAAAATCATTTGTCGGCCGTATTTTTGATACTGCAAATGTAAATTCAGTAACCCAAACAAAACCATTTA
>JACCDP011380623.1_pt1 | contig 19095 bp, 18 predicted proteins | sample 7445841 | NCBI WGS metagenome assembly JACCDP01 (sample SAMN15323441, study PRJNA562643) | freshwater metagenome | isolation source: river surface water | place: USA:Blue River Watershed | collected 2017-08-17
GGATCAGTATGCAGAGTTGTGCCGATTTGAAAACGCTCATCAGGATTATCAGTGCGCACTTCAATCGTTGCTTCGCCGCGCACTCCATGTGCGCGACCGATGCGACCTACTACAAGTAACAAATGCAAAAGAGCGCGTTTAGCGCGCTTCGTCCGCCTCAATGAGATCAACGCGAACGCTACGTCCCGCAAGTGCTGATACGACAGTTCGCAGAGCTTTCGCTGTTCGACCATTACGACCAATTACCTTGCCAATATCTTCAGGGTGGACGCGAACTTCAAGAGTTGTTCCGCGACGTCCTTCTTTTTCAGAGATAACTACCTCTTCAGGGTTATCAACGATTCCTTTGACAAGGTGCTCAAGTGCTTCGTCAATCATCACGGCAATTACTCAGCTGGAGTTTCAGCAGGAGTTTCGGCTGGAGCTTCGGCTGGTGTTTCGGCAACAACTTCCGGCGCAGATTCGACAGCAGCTTCAACTACTGTTTCTGCAATTGCTTCCGGAGCTGCGGCTTCAGTAACTTCTTCAGCAGGAGCGCTCTTTGCGGCAAGCTTCTCAGCGGCGCGCTTCTTCATTGTTGTAGCTCCATCTTTTGGCTCATTCATCGCTGCTTTAACTGCAGCTTCATAAGCCGCGCGCTTATCTGCGCGTGGAGGAAGAGTCTTTAACGTTCCTTCCGCACCTGGAAGTCCCTTGAATTTCTGCCAATCTCCAGTCACTTTCAAAAGCGCCTCTACAGCTGGTGTTGGTTGTGCGCCACTCTTGAGCCAGTGTTGGGCGCGATCAGAGTTAACTTCAATCAATGATGGATCAGAAGCTGGCGAATAACGGCCAATCTCTTCGATCTTCAAACCATTGCGAGCTTTACGAGAATCTGCAACAACAATGCGGTAGTGCGGGGTACGAATCTTTCCCAAACGAACTAATCTAATCTTTACGGCCACGAAGGCTTTCTCCTTGCATAATCGTGCGAACGTTCAAAAATCTGCCCGAGTGGGATGCCAGGCGTTTTAAGAAGTTCTAGTTAATAGGTGCCGGTCAAGAGGTAGAGGGCTCTTGAACAGGAGGCCAATATTGCCATGTGCGCGAAGAGTTGCCTAATTAGAGCTGCTAACGCCCCTCTTCTGCCGCTCTTTTCGCAGGATTTCCTGACTTTGACTTCTTCTTGGGGGCTCCCGATTGATTGGCACGCACCGGCGCAGGTGGAACTCCCATTCCAGTTGGAAGCGACATACCAGGCGGCATTCGCATTCCAGATGGCATTCCGCCACCACTGCGCATCTGCTTCATAACTTTCTGCGCAGCAGAGAATCGATCCACAAGTGAATTCACCTCAGTAACCGTTCGTCCACTTCCACGTGCAATACGCGAACGACGAGAGCCATTAAGAACTTTGGGATTACGTCTTTCTTCAGGTGTCATTGATTGAACAATGGCCTGAGTTCTTACCAATTCTTTATCATCGAGCGAGTCAATCTGCTTCTTCATAGCCGCGTTATTCGCCCCTGGCAACATCCCAAGCAACTTGGTCATGGAGCCCATTTTCTTCATCGCTTGCAATTGTTCAAGAAAATCCTCCAGAGTGAAATCTTCACCTGTTGCAAACTTCTCTTCTAATCGCTTTGCGCTATCACCATCGAGCGCTTTCTTAGCTTGTTCTGCAAGGGTCTGGATATCTCCCATCCCAAGAATGCGTGAAGCCATGCGGTCTGGATAGAAGTAATCGAAGTCAGAGAGTTTTTCGCCGGTTGAAGTAAAGAGAATTGGCTTCCCTGTTATCTCGGCAATTGAAAGTGCAGCGCCGCCCTTGGCATCACCATCAAGTTTGGTCAACACCACTGCATCGAATCCAACTCCATCGGCAAATGCTTGCGCGGTACGGACGGCATCTTGACCAATCATTGCGTCCACAACAAAGAGAATTTCATCTGGCGATACAGCATCTCGAACATCAGATGCTTGTTGCATTAACTCAGCATCAACTCCAAGACGTCCTGCGGTATCAACAATGACGATATTGTGAAGTTTTTCCTGGGCAAAGCGAACTGCGTCCCTTGCAACTCTTACTGGATCGCCAACTCCATTTCCAGGTTCCGGAGCAAATACGGGGACACTGATTGAATCTGCGAGCACGGAGAGTTGAGTTACCGCATTTGGTCGTTGTAAATCTGCAGCGACAAGAAGTGGGGTATTCCCATCTTCTTTGAGAAAGCGCGCCAACTTTCCAGCAAGTGTTGTCTTTCCAGATCCTTGGAGACCAGCAAGCATGATGACGGTAGGTGGATTCTTAGCGAAGCGAATTCGGCGAGCTGCACCGCCAAGTATTGCAATCAACTCTTGATTGATAATTCCATAGATTTCTTGCGACTGATTTGTTGATTGGCGAATCTCAGCCAACGCGCTCAACGATCTCTCACGCACCTTTGCGATAAAAGATTCGACTACCGATAACGCTACATCTGCCTCAAGAAGTGCAATCCGTAATTCTTCGCACGTTGCGTCGATATCTGATTCGCTGATGCGACCCTTTTTGCGCAGCGAGCCAAAGACTTCGCTGAACTTGTTACTGAGGCCTTCGAACATAATCACAAGCCTATCTAATGAGAGCGGATGTGAAAAAAGTGGGTGGGTGCCGAGGCACCCACCCACTTGTGACGAGGATTTGTCGTTAGCTAAATTGCAGCCTCACCCTTTTCACCAGTTCTCACACGAACAACTTGATCTACCGGTGTTGTCCAAACTTTGCCATCGCCAATAGAACCAGTTGAAGCTGTTTTGACAATGATGTCAATCACGGAATCAACATCTTTGTTTTCAGCCAGAATCTCAAGGCGAACTTTCTGAATGAGATCGATTGGGTACTCGGCGCCACGATAAACCTCAACGTGGCCACCTTGTCGACCTACACCAGAAACTTCAGAGACTGTCATTCCCTTTACGCCAGCTTCACGTAGCGCACTCTTTACATCATCGAGCTTTCCAGGTTTGATGATTGCGGTAATGAGTTTCATGATTAACGACCTCCCTTAAGAATGCCACCCATTTCATAGGCGCTTTCTGCATGCTCTGATAAGTCAACGCCAGCAAGTTCGTTCTCAGTTTTCACTCTAAAACCAATCGTCTTCTCGATCAAGAATCCGATGATCAGCGTCATGACGAACGAATAACCCATAACTAATCCGACTCCGAGCGCTTGCTTTCCAAGCAGAGTCGCTCCGCCACCATAGAAGAGCCCATCGAGTCCAAGTGAGTTAACTTTGCTTGAGCCAAAGAAACCAATTGCCAAGCTACCGACGATTCCACCAACTAAGTGGACGCCGACGACATCAAGTGCATCATCGAAACCAAATTTGTACTTCAAGCCGACAGCGAGAGCGCAAATAACTCCTGCGATAAAGCCAATAACGACCGCTGCCCATGGTGCAACGAATGCACAGGCAGGCGTAATTGCTACTAATCCAGCTACCGCACCTGATGCTGCGCCTAAGGATGTTGGATGACCATCACGGAATTTTTCAGTTAGCACCCAGCCGAGAAGTGCGCCAGCAGTTGCAACTTGCGTGTTGATAAATGCAAGTCCTGCCGTTGCGTTTGCACCCAGAGCAGATCCCGCGTTAAATCCAAACCAACCGAACCAGAGCAATCCTGCGCCAAGCAGTACAAGTGGAAGCGAGTGTGGACGCATTGGACTTCTCTGCCATCCGATGCGACGTCCAAGAACAATAGCGAGTGCAAGGCCCGCAGCTCCTGCATTGATATGTACTGCGGTACCGCCGGCAAAATCTTCAACTCCACGTGCTGCTAAGAATCCAGCACCTGTCACTGTATCGCCGACTTTATTTCCAAATGCGAAGACCCAGTGCGCGACTGGGAAGTAAACGATTGTCACCCATAGCGCAACAAAGAGAGTCCAGGAAACAAACTTTGCCCGATCTGCAATCGCTCCTGAGATAAGCGCAGGAGTGATAATTGCAAACATCAATTGAAATGTTGCAAAGACTAGAAGTGGAATCGGATAGATACCACCGTTATTTGTTAACTCGTTTACTGCGTCGCCCAGCCCTGATAGAGAGAAAGAACCGTACCATTGTGAATTTGCTTCATATCCGAAAGCTAATTTGAATCCGTAAATTACCCAGAGCACACTGACAACTGCGATGGTAATCATCGACATCATCATCATGTTAAGTGCGCTCTTGGCTCGAACCATGCCACCATAGAAAAATGCCAAGCCAGGTGTCATGAGCAGCACAAGTGCAGAGCTAGCCAATACCCATGCGGTATCGCCAGCGTTAAGAGCTACCTCTGTCATTGAAATCTCCGAACTAACGAAGAAGTACATCTTCGTTCCGTGAATAGTTGAATCTCAGCGCTGAGAATGGGCAGATAATGCTTGGCATCTATTACAGAAAGGCACAAATGCGCGTTTCATACAGGTGACGCTTCGGTCGACTCTGTTACGGCAATGTTAAAACTAGCTCAGTAAGTCAGCGATGTAGGAGTCTGGGTCAAAGGGGCGGATATCTCCAATCCCCTCTCCGGTTCCGACGAATTTCAATGGAATACCAAGGCTCCGCTCGGTGGCCAAGGCAATCCCACCTTTGGTTGAACCATCGACCTTAGTAACAATTAACCCTGTGAGAGCAACGCTCTCGCAAAATATCTTGGCTTGAGCGATCCCATTTTGGCCAGTTGTGCCATCTAGGACAAATAGCACTTCATTAATTGGAGTAACTTTCTCAACAACGCGACGAACTTTTCCTAGCTCATCCATCAAGTTGCTCTTGGTATGCAGGCGTCCTGCAGTGTCAATAATCAATACATCAAAGTTTTCAGAAGTTGCCCGTGATGCGCCATCAAAACAGATTGCAGCAGGATCGGCGTTTTCTCTGCCGCTCACGACATCTACACCGATGCGATTGCCCCACGTCTGCAATTGTTCAACTGCCGCTGCTCGAAAAGTATCAGCTGCCACGAGCAAAACCTTTTTGCCTTGTGACTTATAGAGATTTGCCAACTTTGCCGCACTTGTGGTTTTGCCTGTTCCATTTACTCCAACAATGAGGATTGTGGTTAAAGTTCCAGGGCTAGTTGAGATTTCTCTGCTACCTTCGATGAGAAAAGACTTGATTTGAGCGGTAACTGCGCTCTCTAAATTCTCGCTTTTTTCTCTGCGAACCAAATCAATGATTTCATCTGCAGTAGTAACGCCTAAGTCTGATTCGATAAGAACTTTTTTAAACTCATCGAGATCTTCAATTGAAGCTTTGGAGCGAGAAAATTTAGAGAAGAATGAACCGAACAAACCCATAATTAGACAGGTTCAGTTTCAATTTCACGAAGGCGCTGAGAAATTACTTCAGAAACACCATCTCCCCGCATTGTGACTCCGTACAACGCATCACCAATTTCCATCGTGCGTTTCTGGTGCGTAATGATGATGAGCTGTGAAGCTTGTCGAAGTTCTTCAAGTACGCCCAAGAGTCGGCCTAAATTTGTGTCATCGAGCGCAGCCTCAACCTCATCCATGACATAGAAGGGGCTGGGACGTGCTTTGAAAATAGCTACCAAGAGCGCAACTGCGGTAAGTGATCGCTCACCACCCGAGAGAAGCGAGAGTCTCTTAATGCGCTTTCCAGGAGGACGCGCTTCGACATCCACTCCCGAATTCAACAGATCACTTGGGTCTGTGAGAACGAGTCGACCTTCTCCGCCAGGGAAGAGTCGCGCAAAGATTTTTTCAAACTCGCGCGCGGTATCTCGATACGCTTCTTCAAAAATCTCTTGAACACGATCATCGACTTCTTTGATGATATCGAGCAAGTCTTTCTTTGATTTCTTCAAATCTTCAAGTTGCTCAGCAAGGTATTTCAACCGCTCTTCTAGAGACGAATATTCTTCGAGAGCAAGCGGATTAATCTTGCCAAGTAAGGCTAGCGAACGCTCTGCGGTAGCGAGTCGTTTTTCCTGTTGTTCGCGAACATACGGAATATATTCACCTTGCGAAAGATTGCCTTCATCATCTTCAGTAAAGGTTGGAACATCTTTATCAGGGCCATATTCGTTTACAAGAGTTGCACTATCAACTCCAAACTCCTCCATCGCCTTGAGTTCCAACTGCTCGATCCGCAGCCGCTGCTCAGCGCGCGCAATCTCATCACGATGAACGTTCGATGTGAGTTGATCAAGTTCAATGCTGAGATCCCTAACCTGAGCGCGTATCGCCAGAATTTCACCATCACGATTAGAGCGAGAAATCTCTAACCGTTCACGTTCTGCGTTAGCTCTGGAGATCGAATTTTCAATTTGAATGAGCGCTTCGTACGCTGCATCAGCGATGGCTTGTGCGGTGATCGCACCACGAGCGCGTGCCTCGCGGCGCGCAATGTTCTTACTTGCCGCTTCACGTTCGGTGCGAGCCGCAGTTTCGAGATCACTAGCTCGTTGCGAAATTGCGGCAACCCGCTCTTCCATAGTGCGAAGTCCGAGTCGAGCTTCAACTTCAACCGCGCGCGCAGTCGAGACGGTGGCGCGAAGATTTTCAACTTGAGTTAAGTCTGGCTCACTTGGCTCAGCGCTCTTTCCAAATTCATTCTGCGCTATTGCTAACTCATTCTGATCAGTGCGGAGCGCATCTCGAAGTTCAGAGATCGACTTTTGGAGGCGCTCAACTTCTCCGGCGCTGCTTCGAACGCTCTGACCTGCGGCTGCCATCTGTTCGGCAAGGCCGGCCATCGCAGCATCTGATTCATTGAGTTTTGAGAGCGCTTGATCATAATTAACTTGATCGCCACGAACGCGATTTTCTGCCGTTGAGATTTCGAATCGAATCCGATCACAATCATGGCTGGCCTTCTGAAGAGAAATTTCACTCTTTTCAATCATCGAAGTAATCTCAATCAGCGATGACCGAGAGCTGGATCCACCGCTGGCGCGTCCACGACCAATGAGATCGCCTTCACGAGTTACGGCGATGAGATTGGAGTTAGAACGAATAATCTCTTCAGCTTGTGAGAGTGATTCGGCGGCAATGTAGCCAGCAAAAAGTTTTGGCAGGATTGAATGAAGTGTTGATGATGAAACTTTTGCTGAGAGAGATGTGTATTGAGAACTAAATGAACTATCAGCGCTAGTGATTTCATCGGAAATAAAGAGAAGTTCTGCGTTACCAGCAGATTCTGATTTCAAAAACGAGAGCGCAGAAATCGCGTGAGTCGCATCATGCACTACGAGTGCGTTGGCAAGCGAACCTAAAGCTGCGGAGACTGCACTTTCCCAACCTGGTTCCACCGAAATCAGTGATGCCACACTGCCCCGAATCTCAATTCCACGCGAATTTGTTAGGAGGGCACCACTTCCATCCTTATGCAGCGTTGCTTGGCGGAGCGCATCAACCTTAGCTTCAGCGGCGCTCTTCTCCCGTTCAGCTTTTGCCAACTCATTATTTAGTTTTTCCAAGTGCGACTTAGATTGATCAAGCGATGATTTCGCCTTTTCATATTCCGCATCGAGGCCAAGTTCACCAGCGTCAAGACCAGCAATCTCAGATTCGAGTTTCGCAAAATCACGTTTGGCTTCATCGACTCGACTATTCGCATCTGCGAGCGCGGTCTCTAAACGAGAAATCTCTGATATCGAACCATCAATCCTTGATTGCAGGCTCTTGATATGTCCTTCTTGGCGCGCTGTTCCCTCGCGATAATCTGCGATGGCGCGCTGCGCAGCCGCTACTCGATCCTCCTCTAATTTGAGGCGTCCTTCGAGATCGACAACATTTGAGCTGGCGGTTTGTAATTCATTTCGCGCTTTATCAACTGAATTTTGCAGGACTGATTCTTCATTGCGCAGAACTTTTGCTTCGGCTTCGAGTGCATCTGGATCTCTCCCTGATGCGCGCGCTTCTTCTGCTTCTTCCGCCAGAAACCTGGCACGCTCAGATGCAAGATTCTGTGTGCCGCGGAGTTTTTCTCGCTGCGCAGTTAAGTTGTAATAGTTATCTTGCGCGGCGCTGAGTTGGGGACCTTCAACCGCCGCAATGCGATCTAATTCAACTTCACGATTTCGAAGTTGATCCAGCTCTTGTTCAACTTGTGAGCGCCTCTCACGTAGTGCGGTTTCATCTGCGACCTCAGAGGTAAGCGTTGACTTAAAAGAAATGATGTCATCTGCCAGGATTCGTAATTTTGCATCACGAACATCTGCTTGAATAACCGCAGCTTTGCGCGCAACTTCCGCTTGCTTTCCAAGCGGTCGAAGTTGGCGACGTAGTTCATTCGTGAGATCTTGAACGCGCGACATGTTTCCTTGCATCGAATCTAACTTGCGAAGTGCCTTCTCTTTACGTTTGCGATGCTTCAAAATTCCGGCTGCTTCTTCAATAAATCCACGTCGCTCTTCAGGATTCGCCGTAAGGATTGCATCAAGCTGACCTTGGCCAACAATCACGTGCATCTCTCGACCGATACCGCTATCACTCAATAACTCTTGAATATCTAGTAAGCGGGCTGATTCACCATTTATTTGGTAATCGCTCTGGCCATTTCTAAAGAGTGTGCGGGAGATTGTTACTTCCGTAAAATCAATTGGTAGTGCTCCGTCGGTGTTATCTATCGTTACTGAAACTTCCGCTCGACCCAACGGCGCTCGCCCTGAAGTTCCAGCGAAGATGACATCTTCCATCTTTCCACCGCGCAGGCTCTTTGCGCCTTGTTCACCCATGACCCACGAGAGCGCATCAACGACATTGCTCTTACCTGAACCATTAGGGCCCACCACGCATGTGATGCCCGGCTCAAACTTAAGAGTGGTCGGAGATGCGAAGGACTTGAAGCCCTTCAAGGTCATGCTCTTCAAATACACAGGTAGAACCTATCGGGTGGCCCCGCGCACGCTCGGTTTTGAACCCCTTTTCACCCTGACTTTTTTAACTTCAACCTTGCGGCGGAGGGATTTTTTGGGTTGGCACGATGGACAGAAATGCGAGGAACGGTTTCCAAAAGTTATCCGCCGAATCTGTGTGCCACATCTCGAGCAAGGTTCATCTTCTTGGCCATATGCCTCAAGTTCTACATCGAAATAGCCACTCTCGCCATTGACGTTGATGTAGAGATCATCAAAACTCGTACCGCCCTGATCTAAAGCAGCGCTCATTACATATTGGACGGCATTGAGCAGTTGGGAAACTTCTTCTTCCGAGAGTTTCTTTGCGATTCGTTCAGGGTGTATCTCAGCTCGCCAGAGCGCTTCATCGGCATAAATATTTCCCACTCCGCTCATGACTGACTGATCAAGAAGTACTCTCTTTATCGCGCTATTTTTCCTCCGAATTCTGGAGATTACCGCAGGACGATCGAATTTCTTATCAAAGATGTCAGGAGCTATCCGAGCAAATGATTGGGGAATTATTTCATTTCCCTCGGGAACTAATCTGTCGATAGCAACCCAACCAAAAGTGCGTTGATCAATAAATCTGATCTCTCGCTTCCGATCTCCACAATCTATGCGAACGCGAAGATGTTTTTCATCCGCTGCATCTTTCTCTCGAATAATGAACTGCCCGCTCATTCCCAAGTGCGCCACAAGCGCTAAATCTCGATTTAGCTCAAACCAGAGAAACTTTCCGCGCCGAATGACGTTCTTTACTTTTGCCCCTTCAACAGAGCTAAGCGGGGCATATGTTGATGATCGGTTCCCACCTTTATGAACAAGTTCTATTCGTTTGATTTTTTTACCGACCATCCACGGCGCAAGGCCACGTCGAACTGTTTCAACCTCTGGCAGTTCTGGCATGAATCAAAATTTACTTTTCTGTTGCTTGAGATATTGCTTCAAATGCTAACCGAGCAGCAACTTGTTCAGCTTCACGCTTACTCTTGCCCCGCCCTTCTTGGTATGAAACTCCATTGACGACCGCTACTGCCACAAAATCTTTATCGTGGTCAGGACCTGATTCACTAATGCGATATTCGGGAGGTAACCACCCCGCTGCTGCAACAATTTCTTGAAGTGCAGTCTTGCCATCTAGCCCAGCTCCTCGAGATAAAGCATCTTCTATTGCGCTAGCCATTAATCGCATGACCACATCAGTCGTTTTCGCAAAACCGTGATCTAGGTAAATCGCGCCAACAAGGGCTTCAAAAGCATCAGCCAAAATCGAATTCTTATCGCGCCCACCGGTTACTTCTTCGCCTTTACCAATTTTGAGCGCTGCGCCTAACTCGAGTTCTCGCGCGATTGCAGCAAGAGCGCGCATATTTACTATTCCGGAGCGAAGTGGCGAGAGTCGCGATTCATCGAGATCTGGAAATCTTTCATATAGCGCTTCGGTAATGATGAGACCCAGAACGCTATCGCCAAGAAATTCAAGTCGTTCATTTGTTGGCAGCCCACCAAATTCGTAGGCAAAAGATCTATGTGTTAGAGCAAGATTAAGAAGCTCTGGACTTACCGAAACTCCGAGCTTTTCGGTTAAAGCCAGCGTCAGGATTAAACCTCGAGAACTTGACGACGGTTATATGTGCCGCACGTTGGGCATGCGGTGTGTTGCAACTTTGGTTGCTGGCACTGGCTGCAGTTTGCTGTCGATGCAGGAGTTGCCTTCCATTGGCTACGACGAGAACGTGTGCGCGAGCGCGACATCTTTCGCTTGGGTAATGGCACGGTAGTTCTCCTTTATTACTGTTTTAAAACTTCCAACGAGCGCGTAAGTATCCCCCAGCCTCGCTGAGTTTGCCAAATTGAACCCTATTCAGGCTTCCAGCCCGCGAGCCCAGTCCAGCGTGGGTCAACCGCATCATGTGAATGGTCTTCGGGTAGGCCGCTCCATTTCTCACCACACCCAGCACAGAGCCCTTCGCAATTATCCTCGCAGAGCGGATTAATCGGCATTGAGAGGATTACAGCATCGCGGATTGGAATTTCAATATCGGCGATATCGCCATCAAGTGAAAATAAGTCATCATCTTCTTCAGGATTTTCTGAAACTCGGCTTTGATAGAGAAATAGCTCTTGAAAGTTCTGTCTGATTTCAACGACGAGAGGATCTAGGCACCGTCCACATTCTCCTTTGGCGGTTGATGAAATAGCACCAGTGATTAAAACTCCATCATCCACAGATTCGGCACGGAATTTGATATCAAGAATTTCACCTTTAGGAATCTCCAATAATGGAATTCCGATCGATTCCGGAGTTGGAAAATTAAGTGCGTACTCCCGCATCTCCCCCGCGCGCCGCGGCAATTCATGCAGGTTGACGCGAAAAGATGATTGAGCCTTGGAATTCATAAAGAACTACTTAGTCAGCAAGTTGCGAGAGGACATCTTTATCGCTCGCGCCTGCGAGTCTCTCGCGGCCGCGGTTGACTGCTTCGAGCGTCTTATTCAAGATAACTTCCAAAGTAGCAAGTCGTGAATCGATGTATGCATCAACTTCTTCGCGCTCTTTCTCAACTTTTGCATGCGCTTCATCTATGAGACGTGCCGACTCTTCGCGCGCAGCTGCAACAATCGCGGTCTGTTCTACCATGCGAGCAACTTCTTCACGTGCATGAGCAACAAGTTGTTCGGCGCTCTGGCGACCTTCTTCAATAATATTTTCACGATTGAGAAGAAGTTTCTGCGCATTTGAAAGATCAACCGGGAGAGCTTGATTAATCTCTTCCAAAATTCCAAGTAACTCACCACGATGCACAACGCATGAAGCCGAGAGTGGTACAGCACGTGCTTCATTAACCATCGTGATGGCGGATTGAAGTTTCTCGATTGCTTCCATGGTTACGCCTTCCTACTTGCTTTGTTCGCCAAATCTTTGAGGACCCGCGGTGGCACTAGATTAGAGACATCTCCGCCGTAGCGCGCGATTTCTCGCACGAGCGATGATGAGAGGAATGAATATGCAGGTTTCGTCGCCATCAGCAAAGTGTCAACGCCCTTAAGCTGAAGATTCATTTGGGCCATCTGTAATTCGTAATCAAAATCGCTCACGGCGCGCAAGCCCTTCACGATGGCGGCAATATTGTGCTCCCGGCAATAATCAACGAGCAGTCCACTCCATGTATCTACCTTTACATTTTTTAAGTGTTGGACGGCATCGGTGATCATGGAAATGCGCTCTTCAATTGTAAAAAGTCCAGATTTATTGTTATTTACCAGAACCGCGATCACAACTTCATCAAATAGACCACTGGCGCGCTCAATGACATCCAAATGCCCATTGGTGATTGGATCAAATGATCCAGGGCAGACCGCTTTTTTCACGGGGCAACGCTAACACGCCCGAAGGATGGGGAGATTAGTCCTCGTTCGCAGGCTCAGCGTAAAAGATGGTGGCAGCACCGTACTTGCGTTCCTTTAACTCTTTCAATCCTTGGGGCCAGTTCAATCTCTTTGACTTCGAATCTCGTTCAATTGCGATGACAGAGGAATTCTTTAGATACTTATTTTTCACCAAGGAAGTAAGTGCTTTCTCAATTTCAATATTTGGTAGATCATAAGGCGGATCAAGAAAAACAACATCAAAAGCAAGTTCGCAAGTCTTATCTAGGAATTTTCCAACCGAACTCGTGATTACCGAAGTTGTACCGATTCCTGAAAGATTCTCCAGTAGAGCAAAATTTTGTCGAGTTATATTTATTGCCTTCTCATCATTATCAACTGCATAAACTACGGCTGCCCCTCGTGAAAGAGCTTCTGCCCCAACTGCTCCAGATCCGCAATACAGATCAAGAAATGCAAGATCGTTGATTGAACCAAACTCTGATTCAAGTGTAGAGAAGAGCGCTTCTCGAGCCCGATCTGATGTCGGTCGAGTCGCTCCAATGGGCGAAAAGAGGTTTCTCCCTTTCGCAAGCCCAGCAATGATTCTCATTAACGCTTCTCCAAATACGCAGCTCGTTCTTCTTGTCGTAATTTATCAACTTCGATTTTCAATTGCGGCATCGAATTAAGCGAATCATCCATTTTTACAAGTCGTTCAGCGACTTCACGTGCCTGTGAAATCAGCTCTTCGTCTCGAATGACACGAAGCAAGCGAAGGTGTGAGCGGACGCCTGATTGTGCACTACCCAAGACATCACCTTCGCGCCGCTGTTCTAAATCAAGTCGGCTCAGTTCGAAACCATCCGTAGTTGCAGCGACAGCAGTCAAGCGTTGCATAGCAGGAGTTTCATCCAATGAATTTGTCACAAGCAAGCAGAGACCTGGAGTTGTGCCACGTCCAACACGTCCACGTAGTTGGTGGAGTTGAGAGACTCCGAATCGATCAGCATCCATGATGATCATCATCGACGCGTTTGGTACATCGACACCGACCTCAATAACTGTGGTTGATATCAATACATCGATATCGCCTTGTGAAAACGCCCGCATCACGCTCTCTTTTTCTTCTGCGGACATTCGCCCATGCAACTTCCCTACTCTCAAACCACTTAATACTCCAGTCGACAATTTAGGAAAGAGATCTTCTACGGAGTTCATGGGAGCTTTGTCCTGATTTTCTTCGTCGTAATTCTCATCTGATAACGCTCGCGCCATTTTTAGTTCATCAGCAGTAAGACCAAAGCGCTGTAAATCAGAGTCATCGCTAGGAGAGATTCTCGGCGCGACTATGTAAACCTGATGACCATTATTTACTTCTTCACATACTCGTTTCCACGCTCGTTCCAAATGTTGTGGCTTAGTCAACGCTGAAACGACATGTGTTGTGATGGGCGATCGTCCCAGTGGTAGCTCTCGTAAAGTTGAAACATCAAGATCTCCAAATATCGTCATTGCGACAGTTCGAGGAATCGGCGTGGCAGTCATTACTAAAACGTGAGGAGGTTGAGTTGCTTTCTCTCGCAGCGCATCTCGCTGCTCAACTCCAAATCTATGTTGCTCGTCCACCACGATTAAGCCCAGATCTTTGAAGGTAACTCCTTCACTCAACAGTGCATGTGTTCCAATAACAATTCCAACACTTCCCGCAGATATCAATCCGTGTACATCTTTTTTCTCAGCAGCGCTGAGAGAGCCAGTAAGGAGAGCTACTTGAGTTCCACTGACATTGCCACCCAACATTCCTCCTTCAGCAAGATCACCCAAGAGGGCGTGGAAATTTCGATAATGCTGTTGCGCTAGCACTTCTGTAGGCGCGAGCAACGCGGCTTGTCCATCAGAATCAACTACTGCCAGCATTGCTCGCAGCGCAAGAATTGTTTTTCCAGATCCAACGTCGCCTTGCAGCAATCGGTGCATCGGGTGTGGGCTTGATAGATCTGATGCAATCTCACGCCAGACTTCTTTCTGGCCTGCTGTAAGTTCAAATGGCATACGTTGATCGAAAGCAGCAAGCAGACCATCTCCTTGAGGTGCGCGTTTCTTAGTGGTTGCAGCACGCACTTCAAGCCTACGAAGCACGAGAAATAGTTGCATCAGTAATGCCTCATCAAATGTCAGCCGCTGTCGAGCTCTTTCAGCGCTCTCCGCACTTGTGGGCTGATGGACTTCACGAAGCGCTGTCATGAAATCTGGAAAATTCAACTCCGTCAATACATCGGTTGGCACATAATCTTTCATTTCTTCCAAAGCGTTCAGCGCTAATCGAACACATTGTGCAATCTTCCACGAAGGTAACTTTGCGGTAGCAGGGTAAACAGGAAGAAAACGACCTGCGAAATCTCCAATCGCTGCATCAACAATCTCTGAATTGAGATTGTCACCATCAGGAATCAGTAAATAATCAGGATGCGCAAGTTGTCGCTTACCTTTAAATAGACCCACTTTCCCGGCAAACAGACCCTGTCTACCTTCGCGCAAATCTCTTTCGCGCCAAGCTTGATTAAAGAAGGTAAGGATTAATTTGGCACGACCATCAGTCACGACAGTTTCTACGATGACACCCTTACGTCCAGGGATGCGCCGAACTTTTGTGCTTTCAATTTTGGCAAAGATGGTTACCTCTTCACCTTCATTGAGTGATTCGATATCGGTGAGTTCACCTCGTACGACGTACCGTCGAGGATAATGACGTAATAAATCTCCTACAGTAGATATCTCAAAGTGCTCGCCAAGGACCTTTGCAGTCTTGTCACCGACAATCGTGATCAACCGTGAGTCCAGAGAAGCCATGCTTCATTCTCTCGGATAGCGCTGCGATTTTGCCTTTGATTCAACTCCGCCCGCATGAATCGGGTTCGAATTGGCGCTCCCGCCGCCTTTGCGGCTAATCTTGCGCCCGCAAGTTGGAGAAAATAATCAAGGAGTACGAACGTGGCAGCTGTATGCGATATCTGTAACAAGGGACCGAGCTTTGGCAATAACGTCTCGCACTCAAACCGCCGTACCCGCCGCCGTTGGAATCCAAATATTCAGCGCATCCGCACCTTGGTTAACGGCTACACCAAACGTCAGAATGTCTGCACGCCCTGCCTTAAGGCTGGAAAGGTTGCGCGCTAAGTACTTTCGTTACCAACTATGTTGGTAACCCGTTTCACCCGTAACTTCTTTTCCATCCATTAATACGCCTTCGCCTGCTTGTACTGTGCCAATTTTAGTGAAGCCATCGCACTTCTCAGGCTGTGAAGTCGTCATGAGAAGTACATGATCCTCTCCTCCGCTTAGCACATACTCCAGCGCAGCAGATTTTTCTTCTTCAAATCCAGATAACAATTCTTGTAGGGCTGTAAAAGATTCTGAATTTTGAATCAACGATGACTCGAGATTAATCGCTACCTTGCTTGCGCGAGCAATATGTTTTACATCTATAAGCAAACCATCGCTGATATCTGTTGCTGAATTTATAAAGGGAAACACTCTGCGATAAGCGCTATAAGGAATTTCAGGAGAGCAATGTTGGGCACGAGCGCGCAGCGATAATTCAGACTTTTGGGGTAAACGGTGCGAAAGTATCATCAGTCCCGCCTTCGACCATCCTGGTAAATGCGAAATCATTACTGCATCTCCAACTTGCGCACCTGATCTTTCAATTGCGCGAGCAGTTCTTCCTATCGCAGTTATTGAGATAACTAACTCTTTGCCTTGTGAAAGGTCGCCACCAATAACGATGGCTCCAACTTTGGCCGCCTCGTGGGCAATTCCTCGAGCTAATTCTTCAAGTTCATCTATGTATTCTTGTGGAAAAGCAACTGCAACGAGAAGGTATTCGGGCCATCCACCCATCGCACAAATATCAGCGAGATTTGCAGCAGTTATCTTTCGGCCGATCTCTAAAGGTGAACTCCATTCACGGCGAAAGTGAATATTCTCAACTGCCATATCTGTCGAGAGAACTGTTAAACCACTTTGGAAGTCCACTACTGCGCCATCATCGCCATTTCCAACAATGACTTTCTTTACGTTCTCTGCCGCGCCTGAATCTTCTGAGTGCGAGACATCAAAGATCGCGCGCACTCGATTGAGTACTTCTTCTTCGCGCACGACTACTCCTTAGGAAGGCCATAGGCTAAAAAGCCTTTCGGGCAATAGCCTAAATGCGCTATGGTCTAGTTACGCAATTCAAAGCAGCTTCGCGTTGGCGCCAATGAGGACGTTCTTCGCAAGCTCTCATCGAAACGGAAGAACGATGTCGATACAGGCATATATTTTGATTCAGACTGAAGTAGGTAAGTCCAGCAGCGTGACCAAGTCAGTTACCGCGATTGCTGGCGTCACAATTGCTGAGAGCGTCACAGGTCCCTATGACGTCATCATGCGTGCAGAAGCGGCAAGCATGGAGGATCTTGGAAAATCAGTTTTAGCAAAAGTTCAAGCGATACCGGGGATAACCAGAACTCTTACCTGTCCAGTCACATCGCTGTAATCAGCAGATAAATTAATTTAGTTTAGCGAATAACGTTCTTCGGTCTAGCAAGTGCGCTCTCGCAGAGCTGAGTGATGAGCTCGCTGTAACTTTTACCAGTCGCTTTCCATAACATTGGAAAGACTGACATCGAAGTGAACCCAGGCATGGTGTTTAGTTCGTTGATGATTACGCGATTATCTTCAGTTAAGAAGAAATCCACGCGTGCCAATCCTTCACAGCCCAGCGCTTCAAAAGCAGTTATTGCAGCGTCACTTATTGCGCGGGCAATTTCCGGTGGGATATTTGCTGGGACATCAAAGGTGGTTGAACCATCGAGATACTTTGCTTCAAAATCATAGAACTCGTGAGGTTCATGAACTCGAATTTCTCCCAAGACCGAAGCTACCGCCCTACCTTTTACCTCTAAAACGGCGCATTCTATTTCGCGACCTTTAATAGCAACTTCAACCATGGCGCGTGGATCATGTCGATGCGCTTCTTCTATTGCAGAGACAATCTCACTCTCGCTCTTCACTTTTGTGGTTCCACGACTTGATCCACTACGCGCAGGTTTAATAAATACTGGAAGTCCAAGTGCCTTTATCTTCGCTAGTTCGAGATCACGTTGCGCAGTCCAATCACGTTGGTGCACCGTTATTCCATCTGCAACCGCAAGGCCGAAATCTGCATAAATAGGTTTAGCAAAAGTTTTATCCATAGCAACTGATGAAGCCAGAACGCCAGAGCCAACATATGCAATATCGGCCATTTCAAATAAACCTTGAATAGTCCCATCCTCGCCATAGGCGCCATGGAGAAGAGGGAAAGCTAGATCAATCGCTATCACTGACCCATTTACGCTCTTAATTCCGTGAACATCTACAACTAACCGTGGTGCGGTGTCAGGAACTTGAGGGAGCCCATCGCTTCCAATTATGAAATCGTCGGCGCCTTTGAGTTCTACCCATGAACCGTCAAGAGTTATTCCAATCAGAATCGGGTCAAAGAGATTTCTATCAATTGCCTCGAGAACACCTCGTGCAGAAATACAGGAGATGGGATGTTCACTACTGCGTCCACCACAGATGATTGCAACGCGCTTCTTAGTCATGCGTGATCAATCTCCGCTCCGGTGTGAATCTTCATCAAATTGGTAATGGCTTGATAAGGCGTAATCGTATTACTTACAACGTCTTGCACCGCTTCCATAATCGGAGCTTCAACTCCGACAAGGTGGGCAAGATCAACAACGGCACGCGCAGTCGCAACTCCCTCAACAGTCGAGAGCACTTCAGCTCTCGCTTTCTCCATAGAGCCAGTTCGTCCAAGGGCTTCACCAAAAGATCTATTGCGAGATAGAGGTGATCCACATGTTGCGAGCAAATCACCAACTCCAGCCAAGCCAACAAAGGTAAGAGGCATCGCACCACGTGCTATGCCCAGTCGTGTAACTTCATTAAGGCCTCGGGTAATGACAAGCGCTTGAGTATTTTCACCAAAACCCATTCCAATTGACATTCCAACTGCAAGTGCAATCACATTCTTTGCAGCGCCCGATAACTCGCAACCAATGACATCGTTGGATGTGTACACCCGGAAATATGGAGCGCTAAATGCTCGTGCAGTTTTATCTGCAAGCTCTTGAGAAGTTGACGCCGCGACTGCGCCCGCGGGTTGTCTCAAGACAACTTCGCGAGCTAAATTTGGGCCGGTTAAAATTGCTAGTTGTTCTTCGCCAATACCTAAAACTTCATGAATGACCTCAGTCATGCGAAGTTGAGTTGAAACTTCAATACCTTTTAACGTTGAAACAACGGGTATTTCCGGAGAAAAACGGGTTTTCCAGAGCAATAAGTTTTCGCGCAGTGACTGAGCTGGTACCGCCAAGGCAATTAGTTCGGCATGAAGAAATGCTCGATCTAGATCGCTGGTGGCCGCTAAAGTAGCTGGAAGTTCGACACCTGGAAGGGAAACGCTATTTCTATGGCTCTGATTTATCTCGTCGATGACTCTTTGGTTACGACCCCAGATAAGAACTTCATTTCCTGCATCACAGAGAATTTGCGCAATCGCAGATCCCCATTGTCCCGAACCTAAAACGGTAACTTTCATTACTTCGCCTTACGTTGCGCTTTCTTATAATTACCTATGCGAGGTAAATCAGATTTCTTCGGATCAAAGCGAATCGCTGGCGCTTTCTCACCCCGTAAGGTTTCCAGCAATTCGGTAATTCGGTCCATTATGAAATCCGCTGCTTCCTCGATGGCCTGAGGATCTTCGGCGCGACCTTTCCATTTCGATAGATCCAACGGATCACC
>JACCDP010903409.1_pt1 | contig 19089 bp, 24 predicted proteins | sample 7445841 | NCBI WGS metagenome assembly JACCDP01 (sample SAMN15323441, study PRJNA562643) | freshwater metagenome | isolation source: river surface water | place: USA:Blue River Watershed | collected 2017-08-17
ATGTCTATCCCGCGTTGACACGCAACAAAGCCGTGTTGATGAGCAACCCCACCAACTTGGTGCAGAGTGTTTTGTATGGCGGCTTTTCAGTCAGCACCTCTGCACAACCTCGGCCCCATGGCATGCCGCCCTATGTGTTGGTGATGAGCGATGCCGACATCGCCGATGTGTTGACACACATTCGACAACGCTGGGGCAACCAAGCGCCGCCCGTGAGCGAATTGGATGTGGCCAAAGTGCGTGGGGCTTCGTCCAAAATCAGATAAACGATAAAGTATGCGCATACACAGAAATAACTGGAGACACCCATGAGCGCCCCCCAAGGTTTTGACTTCACCAAATTTGTGCCGGGCTTTGACTTTCTCAAAAACCTCACACCCGGTGCTAGCGGTACCGCAGCCGCACCGGGTTGGGTCGCGCCCACGCTCGACCCTGAAGAGTTGGACAAGCGCATTCAAGAACTCAAAACCGTGCAGTTTTGGCTCGAGCAAAACGCCAAAGCTGTGGGCGCCACCATCCAAGCCTTGGAAGTGCAACGCATGACCTTGGCCACGTTGAAAGGCATGAACATGAGCTTCAACGATTTGGCAGAGTCGTTGAAAGTCAAGCCCATGCAAGATTCTGAAGAGGATGCAGCGCCTGCAAAAGCGTCGCCATTTCAATTCAACACTTCGTTCGATCAGCCTGCTGCAAAAACCAAATCTGCCAGCAAACCGCGCAAGCCAGCGGCCAAGAAAAAACCAGCTGGCACAGGAAAAGATTCAGCTTCGCAAAGTTCAGCATCGCAAAATGCCGCTGCAGTGGACCCCTCACATTGGTGGGGTGCGTTGACAGACCAGTTTCAACACATCGCCCACAAAGCCATGACCGACATGGCGCACACAGCGCAACAACATGCGGGGGCACCTAAGGCGACCAAGGCATCGTCAAGCGCCGCTGCTTCCAGCGCAAAACCTGCGGCCACCCAAACAAAATCTGCCAACGGCGCATCGAAGTCAGCTGCCAAAAAAACAGCGGCTAAAAAAACCAGTACAAAATCGAAACGATGAAACTTTTTCCATACGGCCATGCCACCCACCCGCAATGGCGCATGGCCGCCGGTTTGGTGTTGGCGCAATTGCGCGCGCACATGGCCTTGCCTGAATACGCAAGTGCGCCACCTTTGGGTTTGATTTACATCACCGACCATTACGGCTCGCATGCGCAAGACATATTAGATTTCTTCAGCAACGAATTGCCCGAAGTGACCGACTGGGCAGGCACTGTTGGCGTTGGCATTGCCGCCAACAATGTGGAGTACTTTGATGAGCCTGCACTGAGCGTGATGTTGTGCGACATTTCGCCCGAGCACTACCGTGTGTTCAGTGGTGTTGCACCCCTCAATGCGACGGGTCAGTTTGTGCCACACACTGCGTTGCTGCATGCCGATGCGCACACGCCCGATGTGCCCGAGTTGATTGTTGAGTTGGCCCAGCGAACTGCCAGTGGTTATGTGTTTGGTGGGCTCGCCTCAAGCCGTGACGATGTGGTGCAGTTCGCATTAAAGGGCGACGGCAACATGGCCGGTCAAGGTCACGCTAAAGGTGTGTTTTACGGGGGCTTGAGTGGCGTGGCTTTTGATCAGCAGGTGGATCTCATGTCACGCGTCACGCAAGGCTGTGCACCCATCTCACCTGTGCACACCATTACGCAAGCAGAAGGCCATGTGGTGCTGATGCTCGACGATGAACCTGCACTCGATGTGTTGCTGCGCGACCTCGATATCAGTTTGGATCAACCGCAACCTGCATTGGCCAAAGTGCGCGCCACTTTGGTTGGTTTGTCTACTGTTGACCATGCTGCACCGAGCATCAAACGTACCGGTGAATTTGACGACGCGGTGTTGGTGCGCCACATCATCGGTCTCGACCCTGCACGCCGCGCGGTGGCCATTGGGCAACCGGTGCAAGAAGGCACGAGGCTCACCTTTTGTCAACGCAATGCAGCAGCGGCCAAAGCAGACCTGATGCGCATTGGCGCAGAAATACGCGAAGCCTTAGAGCCCGAAGAAATGACTGCCGATTTGGCCGATGCTTTAGCCAACGACACCGAGGCTCAACCACATCCTGCACGCCGCATGGCCGGTGCGATTTATGTCAGTTGCGCTGGGCGCGGTGGCCCGCACTTTGGCAGCCCGAGTGCCGAGTTGCAAATCGTGCGCCGTGCATTGGGCGATGTGCCCTTGGTGGGTTTTTTTGCAGGCGGCGAAATCGCGCATCAGTCTTTGCATGGTTACACCGGCGTGTTGACGGTGTTCACCACTGAGGCTAATGACGCTTGATATGCACACACCGCGCACTTTGCATTTGCTCGACTCCATCGCGCTTATCACGCCAGAAATGGCGGAAGGTATCGTGGTCACCGGTTCACATGGTGGTACATCAGCTGCAAGTTTTGTGTTGGCTTTACAGCACAAACCTCACGCGGTTTTCTTCAACGATGCGGGCATTGGCAAAGACGATGCCGGCGTAGCTGCCTTGGCCTTGATGCAAGAGGTGGGTGTCATCGCCGCGGTATATGCGCATACCTCAGCACGCATTGGTGACGCCAACGATGGTTGGTGCAACGGCATCATCACCCGTTGCAACATGCTGGCGTTAGCAGCGGGCGTTGACTCAAATCAAACGGTGCATCAGGTGGTGAATCACATGGTGGTTTGAGGGCGCAGCAAAGCGGTGGGTCAGGTTACACCCCGCGCGCACGGTCCTCGGCAAATTTCTTTCTGAACACACCAAAGTTGCCAGCGTCCAATGCGTTGCGCACTTCTTGCATCAGGTTCAAGTAGTAATGCAAGTTATGAATCGTGGTCAACATGGGCCCAAGCATTTCGCCACAACGGTCTAAGTGGTGCAAATACGCGCGGCTGAAACCACCGCTGACCGAACCATCTGCGCGTGTGTGACCGGCGCAGGTGTAGCAACTGCAAGTGCTGTCGAGTGGGCCGTGGTCTGCTTTGTGTCGTGCGTTGCGCAATTTCAAATCGCCAAAGCGAGTGAACAGTGTGCCGTTGCGCGCATTGCGCGTGGGCATCACGCAATCAAACATGTCCACACCTTGTGCTACACCTTCCACCAAATCTTCAGGTGTGCCAACGCCCATCAAGTAGCGCGGCTTGTGCGCGGGCAAACGGTGTGGCGTGTGCGCCATGATGCGCAGCATTTCGTCTTTGGGTTCGCCCACACTCACGCCGCCTACGGCATAGCCTGGGAAATTCATATCCACCAACGCATCGAGCGACTCTTGGCGCAGGCTTTCATACATACCGCCTTGCACAATGCCAAACAAAGCATTTGGGTTTTCCAAACGCGCAAACTCTGCTTGGCTACGCTTAGCCCAACGCAAACTCATTTCCATCGACGCACGCGCTTCGGCTTGCGTAGTAAGGTGACCTTTGGTTTCGTAAGGCGTGCATTCGTCGAGTTGCATCACGATGTCGCTGTTCAATGTGGTTTGAATTTGCATGCTCACCTCAGGCGACATGAACAATTTGTCGCCGTTCACGGGTGACGCAAAGGTCACCCCTTCTTCGGTGATCTTGCGCATCGCACCGAGCGACCACACCTGAAATCCACCGCTGTCGGTCAAGATCGGTTTGTGCCAACGCTCAAAGCCATGCAGGCCGCCAAAGCTTTGCATCACATCCAAGCCGGGGCGCATCCACAGATGAAAGGTGTTGCCCAGAATTATTTGCGCACCCATGTCCTCGAGGCTGCGCGGCATCACACCTTTGACCGTGCCATAAGTGCCAACAGGCATGAAGATCGGTGTTTGCACCACACCGTGGTTGAGGGTGAGCGTGCCGCGTCGCGCATGCGTGCCCAAGTAGCTGCCGTCCGTGGAGGGCGCGTCTGTTTTGAGTACATCAAACTTCAACATCTTTAAGTCTTTCTTGTCAGCAGCATGGCGTCGCCATAACTGAAAAAACGATAGCCTTGCGCAATCGCATGGCGGTACAAAACATGCATGTGGTCAAACCCCGCGAATGCACTCACCAGCATCAGCAGCGTGCTTTTGGGTAGATGGAAATTGGTGATCAACACATCCACCACTTTGAAATCAAACCCCGGCGTGATGAAAATATCGGTGTCACCTTCGGTTTGTTGTGACCGCGCCCAAGACTCCAGCGTGCGAATCGAAGTGGTGCCCACCGCCACCACGCGCCCACCGCGTTGTCGGCAATCGGCAATCGCTTGCAGCGTTTCAGGGGGAATGCTGTACCACTCGCTGTGCATACGGTGCTCGCTGATGTTTTCCGTTTTCACCGGCTGAAAAGTGCCCGCACCCACATGCAAAGTCACGCTCGCGCGTTGCACACCACGGGCTTCTAAATCGTGCAACACGCCCTCGTCAAAGTGCAAAGCCGCCGTTGGTGCTGCCGCTGCACCTGGGTTTTTGGCAAACACAGTTTGGTAGCGGCGTTCATCGTCGTCTGAATCGGTGTGGGTGATGTACGGCGGCAGCGGCACATGGCCGTGCTGTTGCATCAAAGTGTGCGGGTCGTCACTGAAAGCAAAGCGAAACAACTGACCGTTGTTGTCTGGCCAACGCCCCAACAGCGTGGCGGTGAAACCGCCTTGTGCAGGCCCACCGGCCATTTGCAGCACTGTGCCAACGGGTGGTTTTTTACTGACCTTCATGTGGGCGACCACTTGGTATTTTGAAGCGATGTCAACTGCCATTGGATCGCTTTTGTTGACGGTTTCAGCGCGAGACGCTGGTAGCGCGTCGACCAACACGCGCTCGACCAACAACTCGAGTTTGCCCCGCGTCGGCTTTTCCCCAAACAAACGCGCTTTCACCACTTGCGTGTCGTTGAACACCAATAGATCGCCAGCACGCAACAGCGAAGGCAAGTCTTTGAATATGCAATCGATAGGTTTGGCCTCACGGCCATCTAACAAACGCGATGCACTGCGCTCGGCAGCAGGGTGTTGGGCAATCAAGGCCTCAGGCAATTCAAAGTCGAAATCGCTGAGTGTGTAGGTGTGTGACATGTGCTTGAGGGCCGGACGGGCCCGTTCCAAGAAAGTGGCGGGCCAACAAGGCCCGAGATGACGAAGGCACAATTGTCACATGCCTGCCGCCAAGCCCGCCAAAGTTGCTGAACAAAAACCCTTGTCCGCCCCGCAAAAAGCGTTGCGCAAACTCGGGTTGGTGCGCGACATCGACTTGGCCTTGCACTTGCCGTTTCGCTACGAAGACGAAACCCGCATCGTCAAACTGTCCGACACCCGCGATGGCGACACCGCGCAAATCGAAGCCACCGTCATCTCGTGCGATGTGGCCTACAAACCGCGCCGTCAACTGTTGGTGGTGGTCGACGATGGCTCAGACACCTGCACATTGCGGTTTTTCAGTTTCTACCCTTCGCAACAAAAAGCCTTGGCCGTGGGCACGCGCTTGCGCATTCGCGGTGAAGTGCGCGGAGGCTTCATGGGGCGCACCATGATCCACCCGAGTTTTCATGCGGCAGGGGGCGAGTTGCCTCAAGCGCTCACACCCATCTATCCCACCTCGGCCGGTTTACCGCAAACCTATTTGCGCAAAGCCGTGCACGGTGGCCTCACGCATGCTGCGCGCAAAGGGGCGTTTGCTGAAACCATTCCACAAGAACATTGGCCAATGTCTTTCGGCGGTGGTCTGCGCGGTGCGAGCCACACAGCAAGCGACGACCTTCATGTTGCAAGCCATGCCAACACATGGCATTTAGAAAACGCCTTGCACTTTTTACACCACCCCACACCCGATGTGTCGCTCGCGCAATTGGAAGACCGCACGCATCCTGCATGGCAACGCTTGAAGGCCGAAGAATTGTTGGCACAACAACTTTCACAGTTGCAATCCAAACGCGAGCGCAGTTTGTTGCGTGCGCCTGCCTTGCCCACGCGAGCACAAGGTTTGCAAGAAAAATTGTTGGCTGTGTTGCCCTTCGACCTCACGGGTGCCCAGCGTCGAGTGGGCGAAGAAATCGCGCGCGACTTGCAACGTCAAGTGCCCATGCACCGTTTGTTGCAAGGCGATGTGGGCTCTGGCAAAACCGTGGTGGCCGCGCTTGCAGCGGCCATTGCGATTGACAATGGTTGGCAATGCGCCTTGATGGCGCCCACCGAAATATTGGCTGAGCAACATTTCAGAAAACTCATTGGTTGGTTAGAGCCTTTGCTCCAACCTTTGGGCAAGCGTGTGGCGTGGCTCACTGGCAGTCAAAAGAAAAAAGAACGCAACGACATGCTCGCGCTCATTTCCAGTGGCGAAGCTGCCTTGGTGGTGGGCACACACGCGGTCATTCAAGAGCAAGTGCATTTCAAATGCTTGGCCTTGGCCATCATCGACGAGCAACACCGTTTTGGCGTGGCCCAACGTTTGGCTTTGCGTGAAAAAATGCAAGGTCACAATACAACGCCGCAAACGCAGGACAAATCAGTAAGCAAACAACCGGCGCCATTGAAAGAAGTAGCTCAAGAGCCGCACATGCTCATGATGAGTGCCACACCCATACCGCGTACCTTGGCCATGAGTTACTACGCCGACCTCGATGTGTCCACCTTAGACGAGTTGCCGCCCGGGCGCACACCCATCGTCACCAAAGTTGTGTCAGATTCGCGCCGCGACGAGTTGATCGAGCGCATCAAACATCAGTTGCAAGAAGGTCGGCAGGTCTATTGGGTTTGCCCGCTGATTGAAGAAAGCGAAGCCCTCGACCTCACCAACGCCACCGAAACCCATGCGTTGCTGACGCAAGCGCTGAATGCATCTCAGCCGCAATCCCCTGTGATGGTCGGCCTCTTGCATTCACGCATGCCCCCCGCCGAAAAAAAAGCTGTCATGGCTTTGTTTGAAAGTGGGCAGATGGGTGTGTTGGTCAGCACCACCGTCATTGAAGTAGGCGTTGATGTGCCCAATGCCTCATTGATGGTGATCGAGCACGCCGAACGCTTTGGCCTCAGTCAGTTGCATCAGTTGCGCGGACGCGTGGGGCGTGGTGCGGCGGCATCCGCGTGCGTGCTGATGTATGCCACCGGCGAAAACGGACGCGTGAGCGAAACCGCTCGCGAGCGTTTGCGTGCCATGGTTGAAACCAACGACGGTTTTGAAATTGCCAAACGCGATTTGGAAATACGCGGCCCCGGAGAATTTTTGGGCGCGCGTCAATCTGGCGCGCCTTTGTTGCGCTTTGCTGACTTGATCGAAGACGCACTTCTGCTCGATTGGGCGCGTCAGCTCGCGCCCCTCATGCTCGACCAATACCCCGAAATGGCCGAGCGCCATGTCACACGCTGGTTAGGTGGAAAATCGGACTACTTGAAAGCATGACACCATGACCCTCACCGAACTCAAATACATCGTGGCTGTGGCGCGCGAAAAACATTTTGGTCGCGCGGCAGATGCTTGCTTTGTGTCGCAACCCACTTTGTCTGTCGCCATCAAAAAATTAGAAGAAGAGCTCGATGTCAAACTGTTCGAGCGCAGTGCCAACGAAATTGCAGTCACTGCATTGGGTGAAGAAATCGTGCGCCAAGCACAAAGCGTGTTGGAGCAAGCCGCCAACATCAAAGAAATTGCCAAGCGCGGCAAAGACCCATTGGCCGGCCCGTTGAAGTTGGGCATCATCTACACCATTGGCCCTTATTTGTTGCCCAGCTTGGTGCGTCAAGCGATTGCTAAAACACCACAAATGCCGCTCATGCTGCAAGAAAACTTCACCGTGAAGCTGCTTGAAATGTTGCGAACTGGCGAAATCGATTGCGCCATCATGGCCGAGCCGTTTCCTGACACTGGTTTGGCCACTGCGCCGTTGTATGACGAACCCTTCATGGCTGCGGTGCCCAGCACGCATCCGTTTGCCGCGCTCAAAACCATCAGCGCGCAAGAACTAAAAAGTGAAACCATGTTGTTGCTGGGCAATGGCCATTGCTTCAGAGATCATGTGCTCGAAGTTTGCCCAGAGTTCGCGCGTTTTTCCAGCGATGCAGAAGGCATTCGCAAAAGCTTTGAAGGCTCGTCACTTGAAACCATCAAACACATGGTGGCTGCTGGCATGGGCGTGACCTTGGTGCCGCGTTTGAGTGTGCCCAAAGAAGCTTTAGAGGCGCCGGCCAAGCGCAAAAAGAACGAAGATACCTATGTGCGTTATTTGCCCATCACCGATGGCAAAAGTGATGCGCCCCCCACGCGCCGCGTGGTGTTGGCGTGGCGTCGCAGCTTCACACGTTACGAGGCCATCGCGGCCTTGCGCAATGCCATTTACGCTTGTGAGTTGCCGGGCGTGCATCGGCTTTCTTGAACCACGGCTCAAGCCATGACCGACACACCAGCATTAGACACGCGCCCCGTCTGGCGACATAAGTTGTCGCTTTATCTCGACCTCATCCGATGGGATCGCCCCGCCGGTTGGTTGCTGTTGTTGTGGCCTTCGCTATCTGCGTTATGGGTCGCTTGTGAAGGCTGGCCCGGTTGGCATTTGTTGAGCGTGTTTGTGTTCGGCACCATCCTCATGCGCAGCGCAGGATGTTGTGTCAACGATGTGGCCGATCGCGAGTTTGACAAACATGTCAAACGCACCGCGCAGCGTCCTGTCACCCGCGGCGCCCTGTCGGTGCGTGAAGCCTTGATCGTGGGCGCTGTGCTCGCATTGCTGGCATTTGGTTTGGTGCTCACCACCCATGCGGTGGCAGTGGCATGGTCGTTCGTGGGCTTGGCCGCCACCTTGGTCTACCCCTACGCCAAACGCCATGTGTCCATGCCACAAGCGGTGTTGGGCATTGCTTTCAGTTTTGGTATTCCGATGGCGTTTGCGGTGGTGAACGGCGCTGATGTGGCTTGGCAAGACTTCACTTGGCAAACATGGTGGCTAGCGGTGTGGCAAGCCGTCCCTCTGCAAGCGTGGGGCTTGATGGCGTTCAATTTGTTTTGGGTGTTGGCCTACGACACCGAATACGCCATGGTCGATCGCGACGACGATCTGCACATCGGCATGAAAACCTCGGCCATCACCTTGGGTGAATGGGATGTGCGTGCCGTCATGCTGTTTTATGCGCTGCACTTGTTAGGTTGGTATGCGTTGTTGAGCCCACTCGGCCTTGGCACACCCTGGCAAGTGGCCTGCGCGTTGGCTGTGGCGCAAGTGGTGTGGCACTACCGCCTCATCCGCGACCGTACCCGTGAGGGTTGTTTCAAAGCGTTTCGACTCAACCATTGGTTGGGCGCGACTTTGTTTGCGGGCATCGCTTTGGGGTTTGCGTTGCGTTGATGCGCTTTAACGCATTGTCATGTGATGAGCTGACGGGCACCAACAAAACCCACACTGCATTAGCAAATTTACGACCATAAAAAAAGACCGCCAACGACGGTCTTTTTTATGTCGCCAATTGTTTGTGAAAACACGGCGTTTGAGTGAACGCGTGGCATTCTCAAATGCCACCGCCTCATCAGCGTTTGGCTTTTTTAGACTTTTTCTTTTTCGCTTTTTTCTTCTTGGCTTTCTTATTGGCCTTCGAAGGAGCGGGTGCGGCGTTGTCGGCCGGGGCTACAGCGGGCGCGGCTTGCGCAGCAGGTGCGGCTTGTGTGGCGGGTGCCACATTTTGTGCGTGGCTTAGAGTGGGAAGTGCCAAAGCGGCGACTGACAACAAAGAGAGAAGCAGTTTGTTCATGAGACTTCAGAAAATTGAAAACAGTGAATTGTCGCATTTTGTGTGTGGGTATTGCGAGCAGCACGGTGCTTTTTACGAGCCTTCACCTCAAGACAAAAGCGCGAACAGTGCATTTGAATTCACGCCCCAAACTCATCCCCCAAGCTCTTAGCGCGTTGCCGCGCCGCTTCCAGCGCCGCTTGAAACAACTCATCCACTTTGCTAGCCTGCATCGCGGTGATAGCTGCGTAGGTGGTGCCGCCCTTTGAGGTCACCCGCTCGCGCAACACCGCAGGGGAGTCGCTGGCGCTGCGGGCCAATTCGGCGCTGCCCACAAATGTGCCCACCGCCAATTGGTGTGCTTGCGCTGGTGTGAGGCCCATGCGCACCCCGGCCGCCACCATCGCTTCGATGAAATAAAACACATACGCAGGGCCAGAGCCAGAAATGGCAGTCACTGCATCTAACAAGGGCTCGTCATTCACCCACACCGATTGACCGGTGGTGGCCACCACTTGCTCCACCCATGTGCGGTCAGCGGCACTGACACTGGCCCGGGCAAACAAACCGGTTTGGCCCAGTCCCACCAGCGCCGGTGTGTTGGGCATGGCGCGCACAATGCGTTCGCTGCCCAGCCATTGGGCCAAGCTGTCGCTGCGAATGCCCGCCGCCACGCTCAAATGCAGCGCTTCAGCGCAAAACGGCCCAGCTTGCGCAGCGGCTTCTTTCATGTTTTGTGGCTTCACCGCCCAAACCACCAGCCCGGCTTGGGCCAATTCAGGCCCAGCTTGCGCCAGGGTGTGTACCTTGAACTGCGCTTGCAGCTTGTCGCGAGCGGCCTCAAACGGCTCTACCACCCAAATTGAGCTGACGGGGGTGCCCTGCTGGATCAGCCCGCCCAAAATGGCGCTGGCCATGTTGCCGCCGCCGATGAAAGCGAGGTTGTGAGGGCGCGCCTGAAGGGGGGGGTGGGGGTTGGAAGAGCTTGTAGACATGCCGGAATTGTCCAATATTTGGCAGCTCCAGCCAAAATTGTTGACGGCGGCCAAAAAAGTGTGGCATAATCTGCGGCTCCGCTTAAAAAGGCGGGGTAAATCTGCCCCAAGTTGAAGCACTGCGAATGGTTCGCGTGTGGATGACGGGCCCAAGACTGATTGGTGCTTTTGGTTGATCGCTGGCGTTGTCGCCAGACGAGCAAACCACAGGCCTCAATGCAAGTTGGGAATATTTGAAATGATCCAGACTGAATCTCGGTTAGAGGTCGCCGACAACACTGGCGCGAAGTCCGTTTTGTGCATCAAGGTGCTCGGCGGTTCTAAGCGTCGCTATGCAAGTGTTGGCGACATCATCAAAGTGAGCATCAAAGAAGCCGCTCCGCGTGGCCGCGTCAAAAAAGGCGAGGTCTACAGCGCTGTGGTGGTTCGTACTGCCAAAGGCATCCGCCGTGGCGACGGTTCGCTCGTTAAATTCGATGGCAACGCAGCTGTGTTGCTGAACGCTAAGTTGGAGCCTATCGGCACCCGCATCTTCGGACCCGTGACGCGTGAATTGCGTACCGAGAAGTTCATGAAGATCGTGTCCTTGGCCCCTGAAGTTCTGTAAGGACTAGGCCATGAACAAGATTCGCAAAGGCGACCAAGTCATCGTCCTCGCTGGGCGTGACAAAGGCAAGCGTGGCGTCGTCACGCTGCGCAAAGACGACGATCATGTGATCGTTGAAGGCATCAACTTGGTGAAAAAGCACACCAAGCCCAACCCCATGGCTGGCACAACCGGTGGCATCGTTGAGAAATCAATGCCCATCCACCAGTCCAATGTAGCGATCTACAACGCTACTACGGGCAAGGCTGACCGTGTTGGCATCAAGGCTCTGGCTGACGGCAAAAAAGTGCGCGTCTACAAGTCCAGCGGCGAAGAAATCAAGGTGGCATAAACATGGCACGACTGCAACAACACTATCGCGAAAAAGTGGTTCCTGAGTTGACCGCCAAGTTTGGCTACAAGTCACCCATGGAAGTTCCCCGTCTGACCAAAATCACCCTCAACATGGGTGTGAGCGAAGCTGTGGCTGACAAGAAGGTCATGGAACATGCTGTGGGCGACCTGACCAAAATCGCAGGCCAAAAACCTGTGGTGACCAAAGCCAAAAAGGCGATCGCTGGTTTCAAAATCCGCGAGCAGCAACCCATTGGTTGCATGGTCACCCTGCGTGGCGTGCAAATGTATGAATTCCTCGACCGTTTCGTGACCATCGCTTTGCCGCGTGTGCGTGACTTCCGTGGTATTTCAGGTCGTGCTTTCGATGGCCGCGGTAACTACAACATCGGCGTGAAAGAGCAGATCATTTTCCCTGAGATTGAGTACGACAAAGTCGACGCACTGCGCGGCCTCAACATCAGCATCACCACAACGGCCAAGACCGACGAAGAATGCAAAGCTTTGTTGTCTGGTTTCCGTTTCCCGTTCAAGAACTGAGGTGTCACGTGGCTAAAGTAGCTTTGATCGAGCGCGAGCTCAAGCGTGAAAAACTGGTGGCAAAGTACGCTAAAAAATATGCGGAATTGAAGGCCATCGCCACCGACGCAAAACGTAGCGACGAAGAGCGCGCAGCTGCCCGTTTGGGTCTGCAAAAACTTCCCCGCAACGCCAATCCCACCCGTCAGCGCAACCGTTGTGAAATCACCGGTCGTCCTCGCGGCACATTCCGCCAATTCGGCCTCGGCCGCGCCAAGATCCGTGAACTTGCTTTCGAAGGCAACATTCCCGGCATCACCAAGGCCAGCTGGTAATCGGGCAGGAGATTCAATATGAGCATGAGTGATCCAATCGCCGATTTGCTGACCCGCATTCGCAATGCGCAAATGGTGGCCAAGCCCACCGTTTTGGTGCCTTCATCCAAAGTGAAGGTTGCCATCGCGCAAGTGTTGAAAGACGAAGGTTACATCGACGGCTTCCAAGTCAAAACCACTGACGGCAAATCAGAACTCGAGATTTCTCTCAAGTACTACGCCGGCCGTCCAGTGATCGAGCGTATCGAGCGTGTCAGCCGTCCTGGCTTGCGCGTTTACAAAGGCCGCGACGCTATCCCCCACGTGATGAACGGTTTGGGTGTGGCGATCGTGACAACGCCCAAGGGCGTGATGACAGATCGCAAAGCGCGCGCTACCGGTGTCGGTGGCGAAGTGCTGTGCTACGTCGCTTAATGCAGTAAGGAGATATACACATGTCCCGAGTTGCAAAAATGCCCGTCGCCATCCCACAAGGTGTGGATGTGTCGATCAATGCTTCACAGATCAGCGTGAAAGGTTCTGGCGGTTCGCTGTCAGTTGCTGCACACGCTTTGGTCAAAGTTGAAAACAATGCTGGTCAAGTGACATTCACACCAGTCGATGAGTCTCGCGAAGCCAACGCCATGAGCGGCACGCTGCGCCAGTTGGTCAACAACATGGTGATCGGTGTTTCAAAAGGCTTCGAGAAAAAATTGTCTCTGGTGGGTGTGGGTTACAAAGCCCAAGCCACTGGCGCCAAACTCAATTTGTCGGTGGGTTTTTCTCACCCAGTGAACAAAGACATGCCCGCTGGCATCAAGGTGGAAACACCTGCACCGACTGAAATCATCATCAAGGGTGCTGACCGCCAACGCGTGGGTCAAGTGGCCGCTGAGATTCGTGCAATTCGTCCCCCAGAGCCTTACAAAGGCAAGGGCATCCGTTATGCGGATGAGAAGATCACGATCAAAGAGACCAAGAAGAAATAAGGAGCTGCAACATGTTGACCAAAAAAGAGCAGCGTCTTCGTCGGGCACGTCAAACCCGCATCCGTATTGCCAATCAAGGCGTTGCACGCCTGATGGTGAACCGCACCAACTTGCACATCTACGCCAGCGTTATTTCTGGCTGTGGCACCAAGGTGTTGGCCAGCGCATCTACGGCCGAAGCCGATGTGCGCAAATCACTCGGCGCAACTGGCAAAGGCGGCAACGTCAATGCAGCGCAAGTGATCGGCAAGTTGATTGCTGAAAAAGCAAAAGCAGCTGGTGTGGAAAAGGTTGCATTCGACCGTTCAGGCTTTGCCTACCACGGTCGCGTCAAAGCATTGGCCGACGCAGCCCGCGAAGCCGGCTTGCAGTTCTAACAGACACGGGAAATAAACATGGCAAAAGTTCAAGCCAAGGTGCAAGACGACAGTCGTGACGACGGTCTGAAAGAAAAAATGATCGCGGTCAACCGCGTGACCAAAGTTGTGAAGGGCGGTCGTATCCTCGCTTTCGCAGCACTCACAGTGGTGGGTGACAACGACGGTCGCGTGGGCATGGGCAAAGGCAAATCGAAAGAAGTGCCCGCAGCTGTGCAAAAAGCAATGGAAGAAGCCCGTCGCAACATGATCAAAGTGTCGTTGAAAAACGGCACCATCCACCACCGCGTGGAAGGCCGTCACGGTGCAGCCAGCGTCATGATGATTCCAGCACCTAAGGGTACCGGCATCATCGCAGGCGGTCCAATGCGCGCTGTGTTCGAAGTGATGGGCATCACCGACATCGTGGCCAAAAGCCATGGCACGTCGAATCCCTACAACATGGTTCGCGCCACATTTGACGCGTTGAAAAATTCGACCACCGCTTCTGAAGTGGCTGCCAAGCGTGGCAAGTCGGTCGAAGACATCTTCGCTTGATTCGGGAGCATTCAATGAGCAACCCACAAACTGTCAAGATCCAATTGGTGCGTAGCCCCATTGGTACCAAAGAATCGCACCGCGCCACTGTTCGTGGCTTGGGTCTGCGCAAGCTCAACTCTGTGAGCGAATTGCAAGACACACCCGCAGTGCGCGGCATGATCAACAAGATCAGTTATCTGGTCAAAGTGCTGTAAAGAAGGTTTCAAATGGAACTCAATAACCTCAAACCCGCTGCTGGCGCCAAGCACGCCAAGCGTCGCGTGGGTCGCGGCATTGGCTCTGGCTTGGGCAAAACGGCCGGCCGTGGCCACAAAGGTCAAAAGTCACGTTCAGGTGGCTACCACAAGGTCGGTTTCGAAGGCGGTCAAATGCCTTTGCAACGCCGTTTGCCTAAGCGTGGTTTCAAGTCACATTCGTTGAAGTACAACGCTGAAATCACTTTGTCTGCTCTCGAGCAACTCGGCGAATCAGAAGTCAATTTGTTGACTTTGAAAGCCGCTGGCTTGGTCGGCGCGATCGCTCGCGTGGTCAAAGTGGTGAAAACTGGCGAACTGAAAAAAGCAGTCAAGTTGAACGGTATCGGTGCTACTGCAGGTGCCAAAGCCGCGATCGAAGCTGCTGGCGGTTCAGTCGCTTAATTTAAAAAGACGCGTAGGAAAAGCACTCCGTGGCAACCAACCCATCCATCGGTAACAACGACAAGTACGGTGACCTGCGTCGCCGTCTGGTCTTCTTGTTGCTCGCCTTGGTGGTGTACCGCGTGGGTGCGCACATTCCTGTGCCCGGCATCGACCCCGTCCAACTGCAGCAGTTGTTCAAAGGTCAGCAGGGCGGCATCTTGAGTTTGTTCAACATGTTCTCGGGTGGTGCTTTGTCGCGCTTCACCGTGTTCGCGTTGGGCATCATGCCGTACATCTCGGCGTCGATCATCATGCAATTGCTGACCTATGTGTTGCCCGCTCTAGAGCAACTCAAAAAGGAAGGTGAAGCCGGTCGTCGCAAAATCACCCAGTACACCCGCTACGGCACCTTGGGTCTGGCCTTGTTTCAGTCGATGGGCATTGCCTTGGCGCTCGAATCTTCGGCTGGTTTGGTCAATGTGCCCGGTTTTGGTTTTCGCATGACCGCCATGATCAGCTTGACCGCAGGCACCATGTTCCTCATGTGGTTGGGTGAACAAATCACTGAGCGTGGTTTGGGCAACGGTATTTCGATTTTGATCTTTGCTGGTATCGCCGCAGGTTTGCCAAGCTCCATTGGTGGCTTGCTCGAGTTGGTGCGTACTGGCGCGATGAGCATTTTGGTGGCCTTGGTCATTGTGGTGGTCGTGGCCGGTGTGACTTATTTCGTGGTGTTCGTCGAGCGCGGTCAGCGCAAGATTTTGGTGAACTACGCCCGTCGTCAAGTCGGTAACAAGGTGTATGGCGGTCAGTCATCACACCTACCTTTGAAGCTCAACATGGCCGGTGTGATTCCGCCCATCTTTGCTTCGTCCATTATTTTGTTGCCTGCCACCATTGCGAGCTGGTTCAGCTCGGGTGACAGCATGCGTTGGTTGAAAGACATCTCGGCCGCATTGGCCCCCGGACAACCGGTGTATGTGATGTTGTACGCCGGTGCGATTGTGTTCTTCTGCTTCTTCTACACCGCGTTGGTGTTCAACAGCCGCGAGACCGCAGACAATTTGAAAAAGAGTGGTGCGTTTGTGCCGGGTATCCGTCCAGGCGACCACACTGCTAAATACATTGACAAGATTTTGGTTCGACTCACGCTTGCGGGCGCGGTATACATCACCTTCGTGTGTTTGTTGCCTGAGTTCTTGATCTTGAAATACAACGTGCCTTTCTACTTCGGTGGTACCTCGTTGTTGATCATTGTGGTTGTCACGATGGACTTCATGGCCCAAGTGCAAAACTACATGATGAGTCAACAATACGAGTCATTGTTGAAGAAGGCCAGTTTCAAAACAACGCTGTAATTCAAGTACAGCCTAGCAATAGAGTTTTAGGAGAGTGAAATGAGAGTTTCGGCTTCGGTCAAAAAAATTTGCCGCAACTGCAAAATCATCCGTCGCAAGGGCGTGGTTCGTGTGATCTGTACAGATCCACGCCACAAACAGCGTCAAGGTTGATTGAACTGGTTTAAAGAGGACGCACATGGCACGTATCGCTGGCATTAACATTCCGCCACACAAGCACACTGAAATCGGATTGACTTCGATTTTTGGTATCGGTCGCCCACGCGCTCGCAAAATTTGCGAAGCATGCGGCATTGATTATTCGAAAAAGATCAAAGATCTGACGGACGCTGATCTTGAAAAGATCCGCGACGCGATCGCTGCGTACACCATCGAAGGTGACCTGCGTCGCGAAACAACCATGAACATCAAGCGTTTGATGGACATTGGTTGCTACCGTGGTTTCCGTCATCGCCGTGGCTTGCCCATGCGTGGCCAGCGTACCCGCACCAATGCGCGTACCCGCAAAGGTCCTCGTAAGGCAGCTCAGGCTCTGAAGAAATAATAGGATTGAGGCACAACAATGGCTAAATCACCTTCTAACAGCGCAGCACAGCGCGTTCGCAAAAAAGTCCGTAAGAACATTGCGGACGGCATTGCACACGTGCACGCTTCGTTCAACAACACCATCATCACCATCACTGACCGCCAAGGCAATGCTTTGTCATGGGCTTCGTCAGGTGGTCAAGGTTTCAAGGGCTCACGCAAGTCAACCCCCTTCGCAGCTCAAGTGGCTTCTGAAGTGGCTGGCCGCGCTGCCGTTGACCAAGGCATCAAAAACCTCGATGTTGAAATCAAAGGTCCAGGTCCTGGCCGTGAATCTTCAGTGCGCGCTTTGGCCGCATTGGGCATTCGCATCAACTCGATCGCTGATGTGACACCGGTGCCCCACAACGGTTGCCGCCCACAAAAGCGTCGTCGTATTTAATTTTTGTTAACCACAAGCCCACCGCTGTCAGTCAAGTGCTGACAGCTCCTCACACCCGTGTGAGCAGATGATTTGAAAAGGAAGTTCAAGTGGCACGTTACCTAGGCCCCAAGGCCAAACTCTCCCGCCGTGAAGGCACGGACTTGTTCCTCAAGAGCGCACGCCGCTCTTTGGCAGACAAGGCCAAGTTCGACACCAAACCTGGCCAACACGGCCGCACCTCAGGTCAGCGTACGTCTGACTTTGGTTTGCAGTTGCGCGAAAAACAAAAAGTCAAACGCATGTACGGTGTGTTGGAGCGTCAGTTCCGCCGTTACTTTGCACAAGCTGATCGCCAAAAGGGCAACACCGGTGCCAACCTGTTGACCATTTTGGAAACCCGTTTGGACAACGTGGTGTACCGCATGGGCTTTGGCTCCACACGTGCTGAAGCACGTCAGTTGGTGTCACACAAAGCAATCACCGTGAACGGTTTGCCCGTCAACATCCCTTCTTACTTGGTGAAAGCCGGTGATGTGGTGGCTGTGCGTGAAAAGTCAAAGAAACAAGCGCGCATTTTGGAAGCGCTTGAACTGGCCAAACAAGTGGGCTTGCCTGCTTGGGTGGAAGTCAATGCGGACAAAGCAGAAGGTACTTTCAAGAAGTCACCTGACCGCGACGAGTTCGCAGCCGACATCAACGAATCGCTGATCGTCGAACTGTATTCGCGTTAATTCTGGTCGACGTTGTCGACCTAACGCCCCCCACGCAGCACGCTCGCGTTGCGTGGTTCCAGACACCCAGCCTTACCGGTGTAACGAGCCGGGGGTATTGAGAGGAAATCTGAATGCAAACCAATTTGCTGAAACCAAAAAATATTCATGTCGAGCAACTGGGCCACAACCGCGCCAAAGTGACTTTGGAGCCGTTTGAGCGTGGCTACGGCCACACGCTGGGCAATGCCTTGCGCCGTGTGTTGTTGTCTTCGATGGTTGGCTATGCTGTGACTGAAGTCACCATCGCTGGCGTGGTGCACGAGTACTCGTCAATTGACGGCGTGCAAGAAGATGTGGTCAACATTTTGTTGAACCTCAAAGGCGTGGTGTTCAAGTTGCACAACCGCGACGAAGTCACTTTGAGCTTGCGCAAAGACGGCGAAGGCGCCGTGACCGCTGCTGACATTCAAACACCGCACGATGTTGAAATCATCAACCCTGAGCATGTGATTGCCAATTTGTCGCAAGGCGGCAAGATTGACATTCAACTCAAAGTTGAAACAGGCCGTGGCTATGTGCCCGGTACCGTGCGTCGCTATGGCGAAGAGCCTAGCAAGTCGATTGGCCGCATTGTGTTGGACGCTTCGTTCTCACCCGTGCACCGCGTGAGCTACAGCGTGGAAAACGCCCGTGTGGAACAACGCACCGACCTCGACCGTTTGGTCATGGAAATCGAAACCAACGGTGCGATCACCGCTGAAGACGCTGTGCGCGCTTCATCACGCATCTTGGTGGAACAGTTGGCTGTGTTCGCACAGTTGGAAGGCGATGTGTTTGCTGCTGTGGGCGCAAGCTCTAGCGCAGGCAATGCACAAAACTTCGACCCCATCTTGTTGCGCCCTGTGGACGAGCTCGAACTCACCGTTCGCTCTGCCAACTGCCTCAAGGCCGAAAACATTTACTACATCGGTGACCTCATCCAGCGCACCGAAAACGAGTTGCTCAAGACACCTAACTTGGGCCGCAAGTCACTCAATGAAATCAAAGAAGTTTTGGCTTCACGTGGTTTGACCTTGGGCATGAAGCTCGAGAGCTGGCCACCTGCAG
>JACCDP010171823.1_pt1 | contig 19083 bp, 15 predicted proteins | sample 7445841 | NCBI WGS metagenome assembly JACCDP01 (sample SAMN15323441, study PRJNA562643) | freshwater metagenome | isolation source: river surface water | place: USA:Blue River Watershed | collected 2017-08-17
ACTCATTTCACAAGGTCGTCCAATTGAAATCACTATTTTAAACGGTACTAATCAAGGTGGTAAAGTTTATAGATACTACCCAGACAATGCTACTACAAACAATTTCAAAGATTTAAATTGGTCTGAATCTACATATCATAATACAAATGTAACTGTTGATGCTTATCTCGAACTAACAGCATCAAATACAGCAAGTGTTGTTTTTGATGGTGCTGGTATTGGTACATTTAGTGGCATTGGTACTACTCTTGCAGCAATTGGTGGTACTAGCTATATTCTCAATTTAAATGATGAATTATTAGTCAAAGATTTAAGAGCTGGTAAATCAAATCAAAGTGGTATTTATTATGTTGCTGATGTTGGAACTGCAGTAACAATCACAAGACTTTCACCTTATGATGCTGGTTCTGGTATTTCAGCTTTATCTATCAAAACACTTCTCTCTATAAACTCATATGGTGGACAACATTTCTTCCTTAATAAAGAGGATCAATTAGCTGGATCATTTGTATTAAATAGCTCTGGTATTGCAATTTCTGACAGAGTTATTGCTCATAAATATGCAAACGTAAATAATTCTATAGTTGCTCAAATTAGTGGTGGATACGGTGTTACTTACATCAATGAAGCAATAACTGACAGAGGAGCTTTGTCTGCTGGTGAAAGAGTATTAATCACAAATCAGTCAGATGCTTATAAGAATGGTATTTGGGCAGTATCCTCTTCAACACCAGATTCATTTAGCGGTTTGGCATTTACTGACAATTACAGAATCCAAAATGCTGGTCTGGTTTATGTTTCAGGTGGAACTGTGGGATCAGGTAAAACTTATCTTTTATATACCACTGCCTCTGATGGTACTTTCCCTGGTTCTAATCAAGTAAAGTTTACTGACTACAGTTCAACATATGGTTCAACTGGTTTTACTACTGCTACAGCAGTTGTCACAACAGATAAACTTTCAACATTCTATGTTTCTCCTACAGATTTTGGAACATCAATTTCTACAGGCAATAGAGTTGTCGTAAATATCAATAGCTCTAATAATACTAAGAATGGTATTTATGAAGCTACTGTAACTGAAATAGATAAGTACAAGTGGAACTTTGACGAAAACTTCTCTGAATGGTGGAGTAATGTAACAAAGAATAGTAACGTTGGAAGAGAAAAGTTCTTTCTAGGTCAAGACACATCTTTATATTATGTAAATAGTTTTGAAGAATCAACAAGAGGAAATATGTATGTTCCTCAAGTCAACACAGCAAAAAAATTAAATCCAACATTCCATGACTATCAATTAGAAAACTATGATTTAGAATGGAAAGAGATGGATTATCAAAAGTTGTATGTCAGAGCAGCTTTTGCATGTACAACAACACCTCCAAGTACAGTTGCTACAGGTTCAACAAACTATAGAGTGTATGCTTATGTAGGAGGGGCAGCTTCTACATTTAGAGACGGTGAAAATGTTTTAGTTATTTGTAATGATTTATATCCTACTAATACATCTGCTGACTTTGGTTCCACTACTAAATTTGCCTCTCCAAACAATGGTATTTACAAAGCAAGAGTAAGTTCAGGTGGTACTGTTTATTTTGAAAAACACCCTGATTTCTTTTATTCTTCATCTTTCAGTGGCGCAGCAAAAACAATTGCAACTCCATATGAAAGACCAGCAATTGTAAGAGTAACTGATGGATATGTGGGCGGAGTTGCTGGAACTATATCTTTAACTAAGAAGACTGTTTACATGCAGGGTTCAGTAAAAGTTAAAGGCGGCATATATACTGAAGACGGCGGCTCTGAAAACTTTATATTGGGATCTAATATTAATTTATCATATGATTACAATAATATGCACCCTTTTGCTAAAGTCGCACCAGTTTCTTATGTAATTGATGAAGCAAGAATTAATGGTAAATTAGTTAGCCCAATAGTATTTAATAATTCAGATCCAACTTATGGCGAAGTGTTGACAATACCATTAAACACTTCTTTATTTGCTAGTGATGTATGGCCTGGTCTTGTAATCGGAGACAGATTAGTTTTTAATTTTTCTAACATTTCTGGCTCTACAATTCTCGGATCTTATGACCCATTTGAAGTTAATGGCATTTATCAATGTTTCAACGTTTCAACAAATTATTATCAATTTAGAAAAGTTGTTTATGCAAAGCAAAATGGACATATTGATTATTTCAAAGACTTAATAAATAATGGAACAGGAACGAGTTCTTCTGGTGTCATTACATTTAATTTAAGATCAGATAGAGATTCTAATTTTACATGGCATCCTTCAACTTATCCTTTCTACGATGTCTTTTTCAGAAAATCTGGTGAAACTGTTTTTAATTCTTACACTTCAGGAACAACAGCTATTGGCGCTACTTCTGGAAAACTATTTGTTACATTAGCTGCAAATGACACACTTTCAACTGGAGATACAATTAAAGTAAGATTAAAGCAATCTCAAGTTTTTTCAACACAACTCATAAATAATAATTTTATGGTTGAAAAAATCACCATGGACAAAGCAAATCTTACTTCTTCAATTGGCAGAAGTAATACAAACTTGAACAGCTATGAAGTAGAAGAAACTTATTGGCAACAAAAATATTACGATCAATCTACTTCTAAAAACTTAGCATATTTCTATGAGTTTACAGCTGGAACATCGGTAACAGGTAACTCAACTGCTACATTTATCATTGATAAAACAAGCTTGTATGGAACAGGAACTACATATTTCTTCAACAGGAGATTGAGCCAAGACAGCTCTGCTTTGATTGGGTATTCAGTAGATGGAATTGGTGAGTTTTATCCAAATGATCCTTTTACAAGCCAAAATGATTTTTATGTAGGTCCATGGTCATTCGAAACAGGTAGCGGATCAACTCAATGGTATTACCAAAAAGCTGCCACTGGAACAACATTTATTGACACTTTAGTATCAGATTACGGAAGTGCACAAGAAGATGTTATTTTAGTTTTAAATAATATTTCTGGATCATTACCTGTAATTAATCAATCTAGTTACAAAACCGCTGGAGATTCAACAACAACTAGAGACACATTTGGTAAAAGAGACCAATATGTTCTTAAGTTCAAATCTACATTCAGTAGCAAAGTGACATTAGCCTACCATACAAGTTTTCCTAATCCTATGGTCCCTAAAAGAGTAAATGTAGGTACTGCGACAACATATGTACTTTACTATGATCCTGAAGCAACAGATAGAACAACAGACACAAGAAGATTCATATTACAATCAAACTTAACAAAATACGCTGATGCTGGAGTTGCTTCGACAAATAATGTTAATTTAAGTGGGGCTGTCTCAACTTCTTTTAATGGTGTAACTTTAAATAACAATTCAACTGTTTTGCTTAAAGACCAAACTGACAAAAACCAGAACGGTATTTACAAAGTCAATAATGTAAATTATTGGTCAATGACTAGAGCATCAGACATGGATAGTGCTGGTGAATTAATTCCTTTTAGCACTGTTAATGTTAAATATACCAAAGGTGCTGTTTCAGTTGATAAATTGTATGAGCTGATCCTCCCACAAAATAAAAATTACACAGTATGGACATTTGGTGGATCAGGTGGAACTGATTTAATATTCAACACAATCCAAACAATCAACAGATACAATGCAGCTGTAGCAACTACAACCAGCTATGCAAACGTCACCACATCCACTACAATTCCAGATGTTATTGATGGATATACCGTAGCAGATCAAGATAGAGTTTTGTTATTAAGTCAAAATGATTTTCAAGTTGGTGTAGGAAATACTTTAAGATATCTCTCAAGATTCTCTAAACAATTTTCAGCTTCTTTGGAAAGAGTTGTTGGAGGTACTGGAACAACTGAGTACTCAATCAGATCATTTAGAATATTCCAAAATACAGGAACAGGTTCATCAACTCAATATGAAACTTATTTTGATCCTGATGTGACTACAGTTGGTGTTGGAACAGTCAATTTTATGACAGTTTCTTCAATTTCTAACTTACCAGAATCTAACTACATATCTAATAATAACATTGATCTACTTTCAGATTTAAACGACAATCCTAGTTATTTTGATCCAGCTATTCCAGCAATAACATCAGGTTTGAAATTAATTTTGAAAGATCAAACTGATCCTAAAGAAAATGGTGTTTATATAACTGAAGCATCTAAAATTATGTTGCTCGAAAGACATCCATCTTTAAGCACTACTGATCAAATCGTTGACACGCTAAATGTAAATGTATCAACTTACGATAGTGGATTGTCTCAGTCTGCCAAGTATGGAATCTGGTTTAGCTCACCTGTAACACTGGGAACTTCTAACTTGCATTTCTTAAGACAATTCGAAACACTTAAGAAATCAAATTGTCAATGTGCAACCACAACTAATATAGCAGATTTAAATAATCCTCCTACGACTGTAGATGGTTACATTTTGCAAGAAAACGACAGGATATTAGTAAAAAATCAATCTACTTCAGCATTAAACGGTATTTATTATCTATTTAACAAGCAAACGAATACATGGCTTAGATCATCAGACCTATCATCAGATTATCAAATCGTACCTCAAATAAATGTTTATGTTGAAAATGGAACAACAAATGGCGATAAAGTTTTTGCTATTGCATTGCCTGATGTTCCAAGCTCAACAACAACCTATCCTTACACTATAGGAACAAGTAGCATTTCGTGGACTGAATACTCTGTTACATCAGCAATTACTTCAAACCCTGATTTATGGACAGATTTACCTGACTCGAAAGACAATGCTGTGGATTTACAAAGTGCAAAAATAAATGCTTATGGATATTCACAAAGTGGAGATATTGCTATTGCAGTATATGTGCCAGACATCACTGGAACAACGCTTGCTTTTAGCAACGGAAAAGTAAGAAATCAAAAAATAAATGTAGAATATGATATAGCAAAAGATTAATAGAAGGTTATAACATAAATACACTGTAATTAAAATTATATCTTGATTATCATGTGAGAACTTAAAATGCATAATATCGAATCAGAATTTCATTCACTCTTAGAGGAAATTGCTCCAAACGCTCATTCAACAAACGAACAAGCTAAAATCATTGCCGAAGCATCAGCAATCTTTAGCAAAATTGCTTCTAGAAGAATTGCTAAAAGAAATAATCCAAGATTGGTTGAAGCTCAAATGACTGAAGCTATTTTACAAGCTATGGGATCTGTTTCTAAATGGGATGACAATTATGATCTTCCATTTGTTGATGCTCATGGATTATCTACCAATCAAATTTTAAGACAAGCAAGCAAAACCTCTATTACAAACTGGGGTACTAATAAGGTTCTCAATCCAGAATTATTAGAAGATACAGATGATCAAGATGCAGATTTGTTTGACTTCAAGAATGGCGATAATCAAGAACCTGATGCATTTACTGAAGAGCCAAAACATAGATCAGATTTTCAATCAAACCCAGTCAGATAATGAAAAGAATTAAAATTGCGCAAGCACCACCTCCTGATCCAGCAGCAGCTGCTGGGGCCGCTCCTGCCATGGACCCAATGGCTGGAGGAATGGGCATGGACCCAATGGGTGGTATGGGTGGAGCTATGGGTGGTCCACCTACCCTTCCTACCGCAATGCCAGGTGCCACAGGTGTTACCCGTGAAGAAATTGGTTCTCCTTTAGACAAACTTGGAAAGATTCTATACGATGTAGATATCAATTCACTTTTGCTTACACAACTTGGCGATGATGTTGAAGACACAGCCTTAACAGTATGGACTCTTTACGGTGGAGACGATAAAGGTGTTAGTGTTGTTCCAGGTCGCACTGGTAAGAGAATTAAAAGAAAGAACGTTTCCAAAGAAAATGAAGAATCAGAGCAAAAACGCACCGAAGATAAAAGATGGGAAAGATTGCCTGATGGAATGTCAATTGCTGATATAACAAGTTTGGATAAATTGGTTTCTCAAATTAGGGGCATTGCATCAAGCGCTGTTAAGAACGAACTTAAGGCTCAAGGTGCTGCAGCTGGAGGCGGAATGCCAGTTGCTCACAGAAATAGAGATATTGTAAAAATTGCCAGAAAACTCGATATAATTGGATTTTATCGTTTAGCAGACTCAATATCCTCAAAGCTAACCAAAATCTAAAATCTTTGCTTTTTTAAGCCAAAATTGGTATAATGCTGTGGTAAGATAAATTATCACAGCATTTTTTAATGCCTGATTAGGAAGTTAAAATGGCAAATCAATACAACGAAGACTCAATCCAGATTTTGGAAAGTCAAGAGGCAGTACGAACTCGTCCTGCTATGTATATTGGAGACACAGGTAAAAAAGGTCTTCACCACCTTGTTTGGGAGATTTTGGACAATTCAGTTGATGAGCATATGGCTGGTCACTGTTCAAAAATCAATGTAATTGTTTCTGCAGACAATAAAACCCTGACTGTTATCGATAATGGTCGTGGAATACCAACAGCAGTTAAGCAAGAAGATCCAAAGAAAAGAAGTACTCTTGAAATTGTACTTACCGAACTTCATGCTGGTGGTAAGTTTGGTGATGATGGCTCTGGTTATGAAGCAGCAGGTGGTTTGCATGGTGTTGGTGCTTCCTGTGTAAACTTTCTTTCTTTAAATCTTACTGCAGAAGTTAGCAGAGATAAAAAGCTATACCAATTAAATTTTGAAAGAGGCATTCCTGTTGAACCTATCAAAGAAATTGGAACTTCTACAAATACCGGAACAAAAATAATCTTCACTCCAGACTTTAATATTTTTGGACAATTTGCGGTTGAAGATGCTTTTCGTGAACATTTAGTTGATGACTTTCAAGTTGATGAAGTTTTTGCTGAATGCTCTGGTAAATGGCGTAAAGCATTAATTAATGGAGAGGTCAACGGGTCTACCTTTTTTGATATTTTCAAATCGACAAAGCTAGATGAGCAATCTCTTGATGTTATTTACAGGATTTGGCACAAGCGAAGCAATGACAACATTCATTTTGATGAAGCTATTTTGCTACGCCGTCTACGTGAAACAGCTTATCTGAATGGTGGCTTGAAAATTGTTTACGATAATAAGCACACAGGCAATAAAGAAGAGTTTTACTTTGAGGGTGGAATTGCGGACTATGTCAGCTATTTGGCATCAACTAGAACAGGTGTTTTCCCAAGCAAGCCGTTTTTCTTTGATAATAAGAGTGGTAAAGTTAATGTTCAAGTAGCCTTTCAATATGGCGAAGAAGATGATGAATCTATCTACACCTATGCAAACAACATCCATACTGCAGATGGTGGAACACATTTAAGTGGATTTAAAACTTCAATTACCAGAGTTGTAAATCAGTTCGCTCGCTCATCTGGTGTTTTGAAAGAAAAAGAATCAAATCTTTCTGGTGAAGACATCCGTGAAGGCATTGTTGCAATTATTTCGGTAAGACTTCCACAGCCACAGTTTGAAGGACAGACTAAAGGCAAGCTTGGTTCACAAGAAGTTGAAGGTGTAGTTAATAGGCTTTTCTCAGAAGCTATCACTGAATACTTTGAAAAGAATCCTACAATTGTCAAATCAATTGCTGAAAGAGCCTTAAGAGCAGCAAAAGCAAGAGCAGCTGCGAAACGTGCCTCTGAATCTATCAAAAGACAAGGTTTCCTTGGTCGTTCTGGATCTTTGCCAGGAAAGCTTGCTGACTGTAATTCTGAAGATGCTACAACCACTGAGCTTTATATTGTAGAAGGTGATTCTGCTGCTGGATCATGTAAAGGTGGACGAGAACCAGAGTATCAAGCGGTTATGCCTATTCGTGGAAAGATCATCAACCCAGAGAAGAATGATTATGCCAAGCTTATGCAAAATGAAGAAGTAGCTGCAATCATCTCTGCACTGGGTACTGGTATTCGTGATGATTTCAATATCTCAGATCTAAGATATGGCAAGATTATCATCATGACTGACGCTGATGATGATGGTGCACATATTGCTGCACTTTTGATGACTTTCTTCTATCGTTTCATGCGTCCTTTAATTACCGAAGGTCATCTGTACATTGCCAAGCCACCCCTTTACAGAGTTAATGTAAAGAGTCAGAAATTTTATATCCATACAGATGCTGAACTTGAGGGGTATCGAAAGAAGTATGGTGATAAAATTGAAGTAACAAGATTTAAAGGTCTTGGCGAAATGGATGCTGATGAATTGGGAACAACAACCATGGAAATTGGCAAACGTCAAATTATCAAAGTCAACATTGATGACTGTGATGAAGCGTCAAGAATCTTATCAGTGTTAATGGGTAGTAATGTAGCTCCTCGTAAAGAGCACATCATTAACAAGTCAGCCGAGCGTGTATTGGAGTTGAATAATGGCTAGAAAACAAAAGAATATGGATACTGAAGCATTAGTAATTGCTGATGACTATGTTATCCAAAAAGAGTTCATCGAACTTATAGATGAACGATTTACAAACTATGCATTTGCAGTTATGGAAGATCGTGCACTTCCAGATGCAAGGGATGGTCTAAAGCCATCCCAACGCAGAACTCTTGTTGCGATGAATGACCTCAGCCTTCGTTCCTCCGGCAAAACAAAGAAATGTGCTAAGATTTGTGGAGACGTATCTGGAAATTACCATCCACACGGAGAAGCAGTTGTCTATCCTACTCTTGTTCGTATGGCTCAAGATTGGTCACTACGTTATCCACTAATTACCCCACAAGGTAATTTCGGATCTCCAGCACCAGAAGACAAACCAGCAGCTATGCGTTACACAGAAGCAAAGTTCTCTGTGTTTGGCGATCAAATGGTTTCAGAATTAACTGATCAGGTTGTAGATTATATTTCAAACTACAATGATGAGATGATGGAGCCAACTGTTCTTCCATCTCTTCTGCCTAACCTTATCATTAATGGTTGTTCTGGAATTGCAGTTGGTTGGGCTACAAATATGGCTCCTCACAATCTGCGTGAAGTAGCAAACCTTATTGACGCATATATCAAGAATCCAGATATTAGCGAAGAAGAAGTGTTGAGCATTCTTCCAGGACCAGACTTTCCTCTTCCATGTAAAATCCTTGGAACAGAAGGTGTAAAGAGTTATCTCACTTCTGGTCGAGGGACAGTTCAAATTGAAGGTTACTATTCAATTGAACAAGACAAGAATAATCAGCAATACATCAAGGTAACTGCTCTTCCTTATGGTGGTAGTGCTGAAGGCTTCTGTAGAGAAATTAAAGATCTTGTTGAAAGTAAGAAGATTGAAGGTATTACAAACCTTAAAAACCTTACTAACAAGAAGGGTATGGATATTCGTGTTTGGGTTGGTAAATATGCAAACACAAATGTCGTACTCAATCTTATTCTCAAGCACACTTCACTGCGAACAAACTTCTCTGTAAACTCGACTGTCCTTATGGAAGGCAAGAAGGTTGTTGAGAATGTTCCTATGATTAAACTTGTAGAAGTTTTTGTAAATCATAGAAAAGAAGTATTAACGAGAAAATTTAATGCAGAACTTACCAAAAATAATCGAAGAACTCATATTTTGGAGGGCCTTATTGGAATTACCTCTAAAATTGATGCGGTTATCAAACTTATTCGGGAAGCTGATAATCGGGAGATTGCACTCCAAGGATTGATTAACGGTGGGTACGTTGTATCTCCTGAACAAGCTGATGCAGTGCTTAAAATCACTCTTGGTAATTTGACTAAGCTTGATACTCGTGCAATGAATGATGAGTTTGAAAAGTTAACTAAGAGAAGTGCTTGGCTTACTGATCAACTTGCTTCTGATAAGAAAATGCTTAAGCTTATCTCTAAAGAGCAACTTGATTTAGCTGAAAAGATTGGCGATGACAGACGTTGCGAAATTGTAGAGTCTGTAGGAGCTATGTCAATTGAAGACCTTATTCCAGAAGAGCAAATTATTGTATCTTTGACTAAGGATGGATATATCAAGAGAGTTCCATTAACAACATTTAAAGCCCAAAATCGTGGCGGTAAAGGTGTTATTGGAGTAAAGAGTCGTGAAGAAGATGAAGCTTCAGATATCTTCTCTGGGTCAACTCATGACTTGTTCTTGTTCTTTACTAATCAAGGTAATTTGCTCAAGAAAAAGGGACATGAGATTCCTCTTGCAACCAGAACATCTAAGGGTATGCACTTGGCTAACTTGCTAAATCTTAACCCAGATGAAAAGGTAGCGTCAACAATTACAGTAAAGTCTCTTGACATTGATGGATACTTTGTAATGGTTACGAAAAATGGATTGATTAAGAGATCTGAGATTCGTGACTACAACTCCTCGCTTCGCAAAAGAGGCCTTAAGGCAATTACTCTGGACGAGGGTGACGAATTAGCTTTTGTCATGTCTACAACAGGTAAGCAAGAACTCATGTTCATAACTGCTGAGGGAATGGCTGCTCGTTACTCTGAAGAAATTGTAAGAGGTACTGGCAAGAACTCAAAGGGATGCCGAGCAATGATTCTTGAGCGTGGAGACTTTATTGCCTCTACCTTGGTTCTAAATCCAGAAGACAATCCATCAATTCTTGTAATTACAGAACAAGGATACGGTAAGAAAACCGATGCTTCTATGTATCGATCTGCTGGTGGAAGATATGTAAAGGGCTTAAGAACAATTGATAACGTGAAGAAAACACGCAACGGATTGATTGTTTCAGGCTTAGCAGTGACAGATGAGGATGATTATCTCGTTCTTACTACAAAGGGCAAAATGATCAGAAATAGAGTGGCAGATATCAAAGCTAAAGGAAGGACAACTATGGGTGTTCCTCTGGTAAGTTTAGACACCAATGACTCTGTTCAATCTGTAGTTGTGGTAAAAGCTGATACCGAAGAGGAAATTCAAGAAGAAGTTAGTTAATAATTAATTAACTTGTAAGGAATTAAGATTATGGCTAACGCACTTTACGACACTGGAAGAAATGCTTTTTTAAGAGGCGATTTGAGTTGGAATTCACATACGTTCAAGGTAGTATTACTATCAAGTTCATATACTGTTAACCTGACTTCTCATCAATTTCTCTCAAGCATTCCTGGTGGATCAAGAGTAGCCACATCTTCGGCTCTTACCACATCATTACCAGGAGCTGGTGTAGCAGATGCAAGTGATATAACATTTACATCTGTCACCGGCTCCCAGGTGACCCAATTTGTAATTTTCAGAGACACAGGCACAGAAGCTACATCTCAATTAGTTGCATACTTCGATGTAGCAACAAACCTACCTATCACTCCAAACGGTGGAGATATCTCCATCACTTGGTCCAATGACACAAACAGAATATTCAAACTTTAGAGGCAGAAATGGATTACACATCATATACTATTGAAGAATTGATTGATCTCAAATTAGTAAAAGAAGCTGCCATGGAAGTAGCTAAAGCAGAGTTGGATGAAGTTGCAGATGCTTTAAGAGAAAAACAAATTAATTTAGAGCTTGCAAACAAACTTAATTCTATGACCGCTGAAGAAATTGAATTGTTGAGAAATTATAATCCTTCAGCAATGACAGTTGGAAGTATTTTATCTCAAGAGGAAGTTGGCAAGATTTAGCCAATTAATTCTTCCATGAGCGCCAATGATTTCTTAGCGCAATCAACTCCTCAAAGTATTGGCGCAACTTCTATACCATCATCTGAATCTTTTGATAATCAGAGTTTATTAGCGTCTAAAAGACTCTCTCTTGTCCCTATAAATACGAGAGAAACCTTCCCGATTAATTCTAGAATAGCTAATGTAGTTTTTGTCTACCCTAGTGCAATAATATCTTCTGAAAGTATCCCTACTGACTTACAATTAAATGTATTTAACTCAAGAACATATTTTGAGTTTACATCATCAATTGCAAGTGAAGAAGCTTTTACAACACCATCAATCAATTCAGTTACTAGCCTATCTCCAAGTGCAATTGGATCTACAGAGACATTTGGAAGTTCAACAGTAAACTTTTTAAGTAATATTTCAATTGGATCTGGAATAAGTTCTTCAGAATCATTGCTGAATAACAATTTGCTTAAACACATTGGTAAAATATTATTTCCTGACAATATATTTACTGGACAACTGTTTTCATCACCAAGTATATACTTATCTAGAACTATATACCCAGGTTCAAATGCAAGTTCTGAGTTTATTACAAACAATCATTTGATTAATGGCATTCAACCTACAATAAGGTTTGTTCAACAATATTCTATTAATTCATCTGAAAGCTTTAGTTCAAATAATATATTTTCTATTTCTCCACCACCACCTACTATCATAGCTTCTGGGTTTATAAAATCATGGATAGCAGTTGTTAATTCTATGATAGTAAATGTAACAAAGAAAAATATTCTTGATGTTGATACTTTAATTGAATATCAAAGAATAATTCAGCCACAAACAAGATACATCATTGACTCTTACATCAAATCAAATATCTTTGAAATTGATTATCATCAAAAATATACTGCTCTTTCTTACATAGATGTTGAAGAAATTGATATGGCAAGACAAACCAGTAATAACTTAGAAAGTTATATAAAACAGAAATATCACATTGAAAGCTATTTTGTAAGTGAAAATATTCAAATGCCAAAGATTACAAGATACAAAATTGAAAAATATTAGGAGATAGAAAATTGCAATCACCGATTTACACAAATACCACTGTTAAAATCTACGCTAAAATTAAGGACGAAGATGGCAACCAAATTGATCCTGATGGCATAGATTTTTTCATCACACAACCAGGAATTGGAGCAACTACCATTCAATACTCGTATGGAAATGTTGATGGAACAATTCAAAAAACAGGTTCTGGTTCAACTGCAGAATATTTTGTTGAGTGGTTGACTGATGATCCAGGTAGATATAAATATACTTGGGAGACTACAGGCACAATTCAAACAGCATTTAAGAGTTTCTTTGAAGTAGAAAACTCAAGGTGGTAATAAATGGCCTATCCTGGTTCACTTACTAGAGCAGAAATAGCTTCTGGTTTATTAGTCAGAAGTGTTAAGATAAATGGTAATTACCTTTTAGTCGAAAGCTGTAACATAAACCAAGTCCAAGATATAGATATGAACTCTTTATATCTACAAGGTGGGCCAGGAAGCGCTATTGCAAACATTGGTGCTAAAAAATACGAAGGTGACATATCTTTTTTCATAAGAGTAGATAGAGATAATGTTTTAGATCCTGCAGTAAGAGCAATTTTTCAACATGCAGAATCTCCAATGTCAGGATTAACTTTAGATACTAATCATTTACTTTCACATTTTGGCATTACAGCTGAAGATGGCGGAACAGACAATAACGAGCTTTTGACAGTTGATGAATTAGTTATCAAATCACTAAATATTACAGCAAACGAGAATGACTATGTCAAAGTATCAGTATCTTTTCAAGGAATGATTGATACTAGAGCTGCTTCAGATTATGCTGTACCTGATGAAAATCATGTTATAGGAAGATCTTTATCATGGGGAGATTGTAACGCTAGTAGATATGAGTCAAACTTAAGAACAGTTTCTAGTTTTGAATTGACAATCAATAATGAATTGGAAGCTTTATCATTTCTCATGGCTGGAAACTTAGCTGGAGAAAACCGTTCAGATCAGATTGCTCTTATAGGTGTTAAATCAGTCAAGTGGTCTGGAGAATATACAGAAATACTCAGAAAGGGTATGGAGCTTGAAACAGCAATTCATGGTGGGTGGATGGTTGATGAAAATCTTACATTTACAATTGGACCAATAACTGCAACATACAGAATACCGTTGTTTCAAAAATCAGAATTACCTCTTACAGCTAAAATGTTGATTAGGAAAGTAAAATGGAATGCTATGATAAATCCATCAGCACCATTAAGACAAGGTGGATTATTTTCGTTTTAAGAATAGAATAACAACATTTCAAATGAATGTATTAAAGGGAAAATTTGCATCATAAAAGAAAGTACAAATTATATTGGTTTAAGGGAGAATTATTATGCCTCTAAATAATAATCTATTTGGTGTTTACAAATCACTAAAGGTTAGTGGTCGTACATATGTAGCTGAAAGCGCAAACAGAAACGTGAGCATGGAAGTTGATGCGAAGAACTATATCCAAGGTTCTCCAAAAGCTCGTGTTCTTAACATTGGTGGAACAAAAGAAACCATTTCTATCACTGCTCCAATCCTCGTTGGTGCTGGCTCTGCTGTTGACGGTAGAGAATTAGCTAACACCAAAATTACTGAGATTTTGGATCCTAACACTGCTACACTTCCAGTCCTTGAAAGTGCAGTTTACAAAGTTAGCCCAGATGGCGCTAGCGTTTCTATTACATTAAAATCTGACGGTGACCCAGGAAGCCCAACAGATACATCACCAAGACCTTTCGAAGTTTCTGGTAGAGAAATTGAAGAACTTAAGCCTGGTTTTGGTGCTCAACCATCAAGAGTTGCAAGATTCTATGACTTCCGTGTTCAAATTGGTTTCAGAAAGTTCTTCATCCTCGAAGCTGAAATTACAGTTGCAGCAACAACAACAGAAGCATACTTCTTGGTACCTTACAACACAATCAACGATGGTACTCCTGCTTATATCCAAGGTCCATCTGGTTCTGGTACTATTGCAGCTGGTTTCCAATTCCCATTCCTTGGTATATCTGGTATCAAGATCACTGGTAAGGGTAAAGCTGCTGTTATTCTTAAAGACCTTCCAGGAACTGCTAACTACGGTGACTACTACTTCTTCGATTACTACGGTGGAGAATCAGTCGGAACTGACGAATCTATCAACCTTGGTCTTGCAAGAGGACAATCCGACCTTACATTCCAAAGACCTGGTGAAGCTGTTGCAGAAGCTCAAAGTTTCCGCCTTGAAATCTTTGATGGTCTTACTGACAATGCATGGGAATCACTCCTCCCAGCAACAATTGATACTTCCAAGTCTGTTGTTTCTACTTCAAACTTCTCTGTATCAACTGGTCTTCTCACTGTTGACTTTGACTTCTACTGCTGGGTTCAATAATCTAGCTGCAGAAATGCTTACAAAAAAACCTCCCTTTCGGGAGGTTTTTTTTATTCTCTAGTCCAATCTACTATAAACTCTTCATAATTCCAATCATCATATGGATCAATCTTATCCCAAGTTTCTTTCACAACATAAAAGTTTAACTTGTTCAATATGCTCATGATTAATCCATCAACAATACTACAAACTGAATAATATCTTCTATGTTTAGAATCAACATAATGAAGAGTGCAATATAAAATATCCCCTACTTTTGATTCCAATACAACTTTTTCAATTGCAGAGTTGTTATCTTTTAAATGCTTATTAAATATTTGATAAATTGTATGTATATGGGAGTTTTTATGCAAACTTTTAAAGAAAAACGAGAGCATGGAGCCTTCATATGCATTCAACACTATAGCAACATCTTTATCATCACCTTCAAGCAATGCATACATTTTGTTTTCAGGGCTTATTAAAATATGTTGTAAATCAACTTTTAACAAACTCAAGTCCTCAATGTCATTCAAGTTCTTGGTTTTGATAGTCAATTTTTTAATTGGAAGATCGTCCATCAATGACTACAGCCTTCTTTTTGGCAAGGCTTACAACTACCACAAAGTTTATTGTTTAAATAATGAGATGCTGCTACAAGAAAAGAACCAAATACTAAAACAAAAGTAAATAAATCTAATTCTAAGCCATGTTCTGCAGAATGATTATGATGTAATCTACCAATCACAATCAACATAATTCCTGAACTTAAATATGCAAATGCTTTTAATGATTTATGTTTTCTATAGCCAAAACATAAACTGCAAACACCCAAAATTGCTGAGAATACTAATAATCCCCATTCAAAAGATTCATTCACAAAAAGAGATATACCAAATACTGGAACGAGAGTAATAACCAGTGGCATAATTAAACAATGAACCGCACATGTCAAGCTAGAAAACATTCCTATTTTATCTATCATTTTAATTGGTAACTCTTCCTGTGAAAATATTGAAGTCCATATTTAGCAACAGCTTCTTTATGCTTGGGAGTAATGTAGCCCTTGTTACTAATTAAATCATATTCTGGATACTCTTCATGCAATTTGGCTAGAACTCTGTCATGATGCACTTTAGCAATTATACTTGCAGCTGCTACAGCTAAAGAAGTGGAGTCAGCTTTAGGGATCATTAGTTGTGGAGAAAGATTATTCTTTGGTCCTTGGTCAATAACGTAAACACCTGGTAGCTCATCAATATATTTAGTGGCTTGAGATGCAGAGTTAATCATTGCATTCAGGTTTGCTTCTTGAATGCCAAACTTATCAATTTCTTCAGCAGATATTTCAATTAAGCCATAAGAAATGCAGCTAGTAATGATTCTTTCGTACAACTCTTCTCTTTTCTTTTGAGTAAGTTTTTTAGAATCATTAACTCCTTCTAAAACCTGCCTATCATCAAGTACCACACAAGCAGCAACTAATGGTCCAGCTAAAGAGCCACGACCGCATTCATCAATACCAGCAATGTATCTGCCATATTTAAGACGAAGTTCATCATCAAACTTTTTTAATTCTATGTGAGCTTGCGATTTCATTACATTTCTTTCTTAGCTTGATCATAAACTTTTTTTGTTAAGAAATTAACTAATTCTCTACCAGATTCTACAAGAGATGAAAGAAGTTCAATATTTTCTGAATTATAATCAGCTTCAATACTTTCTCTTAAATCATCCAATTCTTTTACTTCTTCTTCAGATAAAACTTTAGTGTCAACCAATTCAAATAATTGTATTTTTAAACTAGTAAGCCACTCTCTGAGATTTGAAAGCTGAATAAATCTCTCATCATCAATTTTATTTTCTTCAGCATCAATAAGCATTTTTGTCATTTCTTCTTTTGATAGAGACCCAGATAATACCATGACTTTTTCATTTTTAGTAGTTTCATCTATTGCTTTAACAGTTACAATTCCATCAGCATCTACATCAAAAACTACTTCAATTTTTGGCACACCTCTTCTCATAAAAGGAATATTATCTAGCTTAAACTCTCCCAAATAATGATTGTATTTAGTTTGAGGTCTTTCTCCTTGGAATACTTTGACATCTACAGAGGTTTGGTTGTCTTCAGCTGTGGTAAAAACTTCTCTATATTCTGTGGGGACTTGGGTGTTGCGTCTAATCATTGTATTCATCACACCACCTAAAGTTTCAATTCCCAAAGAAAGAGGAGTGACATCTAACAGGAATATCATTTTGTCTGAATTACCTGAAAGAACAGAAGCTTGAATTGCAGCTCCTAATGCCACTGCTTCATCTGGATTGATTGTTTTATTTGGACGCTTACCAATCCATTCATTAATCTTCTTTGAAACTAATGGAATACGAGTAGAACCACCAACAAAAACAACTTCATCAATATCGTTGGCTTTTAACTGTGCGTCATTAAGTGCTTGCTCAATACAATCCTTCGTTTTATTTAAGATCGATTCTATTGCTTTTTCAAACTCTTCTCTAGATACTACAACAGAAAGATTTGCTGGCTTTCTATCCCTAAATGAAAACATTGGGATACTTACATTTGTGCTTTCTAATTGAGATAAAGATTTTTTTGCTTTTTCTGATGCTGCTCTAAGTCTTGATTTTTGTTGGTCTGATAAATCTTCAATTGTTTTTTCGTTGTAATCATAATCAAACTTAGAATTATATTTATCTAAAATTATCTGCGCAAGAATATCATCAAAATCAGCGCCACCTAAATTAGTATTGCCAGAAGTAGAGAGCACATGAAAATCTACCCCATCTGATAACTTAAGAACTGTAACATCAAAAGTTCCACCACCAAGATCATAAACTAGAATTGTAGAATCCTGGCTCTTATCCAATCCATAAGCTAAAGACGCAGCTGTTGGTTCATTGATAATTCTTAGTACATTTAATCCAGCAAGTTCTCCGGCAGCTTTAGTGGCTTTTCTTTCATCATTATTAAAGTAAGCAGGAACAGTAATTACCGCATCTGTTACTTCTTGTCCTAAATAATCTTCTGCATCTCTTTTGAGCTTTTTTAGGATCTCTGATGATATTTCGCATGGAGTAAATTGAGCATTATCAAAACAGTAGATTTTTTCAAATCCTGTACCCATTTTACGTTTGACTAGTCTTATTGCTCTATGTGGATTTTCTGCTTCAAAATCAACAGCTAAATCACCCACCATGCGAACAAGATTTTCATCAACTGCAACTACTGATGGTGTAATTCGATTCCCTTCACAATTAGGAATGACTTCAGCTACACCATTTTTAACATAAGAAACTACAGAAAATGTACTACCTAAATCTATACCAATTGAAAGTCCCATGCATTAAATTATACATTATTCAGGATTTTCGTCTGGTAGTACAGTTCCTCCAGGCTTATACCCTTCCATTAATGTATGCAAAACATCTGTATCTTCAAGTCTTTTTTGCATATTCTTAATTTCATTCTTAGTAATAGGCTTTTCAGAATTAATCATGGAAGGATCTCTATGCAAAGAACTTTTATAATCGTGAGCCATAGAAATTAATTGGACAACAGCAAAAGTATCCTTGCACTTTAAACAGCGCATGACAGCATATATCTCCACTTCTGATTTAGGAAGCCAACCCAAATGAGACTCCCTAAAGAATGGATGTTTGCAAGTTCTATTAAGACAATTTTTTGGCTTTCCAACAATAGTTTGGTGATGCATAGTATACCTGCCTATAAGATGCTGATTCTTTTAATATTCTATGTATATGCAAGTAATTCCTAAGGTAAAAAGGATCTACTTATGGTATATTATAAACAGTAGTATTGTTCATTGTCGAGCATTATTCTTCCAAAGATGGCTTGTTTGAAATCTATTTAAGGAGGTATTGACAATGAATATACTTAGAGACATCGAAGAACTCTTTACAACTGTATTTGAAACCCTTTTCAAATTCGAGTTATAATTATGAAAACCGCTATTGTTTACTCTTGTTTTTTATCAGGCAAATGGTATTCATTAGTAACAAATCAATTAAACAAAATCTTCTCCTCCAAAACAGT
>JACCDP010342885.1_pt1 | contig 19078 bp, 5 predicted proteins | sample 7445841 | NCBI WGS metagenome assembly JACCDP01 (sample SAMN15323441, study PRJNA562643) | freshwater metagenome | isolation source: river surface water | place: USA:Blue River Watershed | collected 2017-08-17
CGTTCAACCGAGGAGATAATCCGGTGAGTTGACGCAACTAAGTTGACACCAGTTGCTTCTGGAGAAGTCAACATAATGTGGTCAGCCATATCGCGTAAAACTTCTTCCGTAAGGTACTGAGTACCACCTAAGTTAAGTTTTGTGTTTTGTAACGATTTAAAGATTGCACGGTTAACACCAAAAATTTCAGTATCATTAGCAACTAAGATGTCATCTAAACCAGTATATTCTGGTTGGATAGCACCATCGTCAACAATTTGTCGTGAGTAAACAGTATAGACGTTTGTACCTTTACCAATGTTTCCGGTTGGTAAGGCACCCGCAGCCCAAGTATTAGTAGCCGCAGCTTTATCGTACGCTTTTTCAACAATAAATAAAACTTTTTCTTGGTGAATGCCAGCGTTGGATTTTTGCCAAATACGACCAATTAAACGACGGACTTTGGTTGATCCATCAGCAGCAATACCTTCAATCATTAAGCCCATACCAGGAAGGACAGAATGCGAGTTTGCCATTTCAAATTCAAGCACAACTGGAGCGGCAACTTTACCAGAGTAAAAAACGTTATGTTCAGAACCACGAGCGTAGTTTGGACCTTCACCCGAAGTAGAACTAAGAGTAACAAAAGTAAAGTCAGTAGTAATTAAACCAATTTTACCAGCTTTTGAACCATAAGTGAAACGTTGTAACGTATGCTTAATGTTCATTTGCATGCGGTCTAAGGAGTCTTTGACGACGTCTAATAACGAGCCATCGCCAGTACCTTTTAAGATCGCTTCATCAGTAACAGCAAAGGTTGCCATTAACTTGACGGTGTCAAATTCGGCTTCAACAGTTTCAACACCTTTGTTGAAGAATTGATCAAAGCCTAATTCATAACGGTCTGCGGATGCACCCATCGCACGGACGTTGTCGGTAATACCTAAAGCAAATGCTTTATATTTCTTTTTACCGGAGATAGTGTCTTTGGAAAGCTTATTAATTAAAGCTTCCATGACTGAGAATTCATTGCGAAGACCTTCTTGATATTCTAATTTTAAGAAGTCTTCAATTACGTTTTTGCTGCTAAACGCCAAGTCCATTGATAGACCGGACTGAACAGCTTGGGGAGTGTATGCCATGTGTGTTTCCTCCTACAGAAACATGATTTGTTTATTGGAACTTATTACCGCCAGCTCCGTTAAACTTTTGTTTTAATGCACTAAATGCATCTTTAGTATTTTTCACTGCAGTCGTAGATTCAGGTACTCCAGAAGGAATTCCATCTTTTGGACTGATAATAGGCGGTGTGTTTTTAAGTGTTTGGTCTTGAACATTACTAATGACTTTGCTATTTGTTTGAGCGACAGGTGTTTCGGTAGGAGTACCGCTCTTGCCAATCTTATGAATAGCGTGGTCTTTGTTCTTTAACGCACGAGCATATAGTAAGTCGAACGCATCAACGACAAACGCAACGGTAGTATTTGATTTCTTCATATTAACTTTTAAGAATGTTAATAAGTCTGGAAATACAGCGTCGAATTCTTCTTTTTTAAATGCTCTTTGGATTTCAACTGAAGCTTCCGCAATAGTATCGTCCCGCATTTTACGTTCAATGTACTGCTGTACGGCTGGATCTACAGCTGGTGCACTTGGTTGAGGCTGCGCATTGCTCACTTGAGCGCGTCTTGCTTCAAGTTCAGTGATATAGCTATTTTGATCCTTCACTTGTTTTTCTCTTTTTTCTAGATCTTTTTTCAAAGCTTCTAGTTGCTTTTCTAATTCTTCTAAACTTGGCATAAATTACCTCCTAGGGCTGTTTTGCTTTATTGAGCTTGGCGTTTTACCGCTGTTTCAATGCATTCTTGGCGCCTTGTAAATTTGCCTGCGACATTTGTTGAGCTTCTTGTTGTTCACTCACCATTTTCTGGTGTTGGTCAATATGCATGGCTATGGCATCCATAAGAACCTTATATTTTTTAGGGTTCTCTTGTTGAAGTTTTCTTACGTCCGGAGAAATACGGAATAAGTTATGTTCAACAAGATGTTGAGCATGAGCATGAAAGCTCTCTGCATTTGGCACTTCATGCTTACTTAATAACATTTCGTGCTCTTCACTTATCAGGTCATAGTTGGATCTTTCTACCGGGTCAAGAGAATCTTGAAGGTAGTTAGCTCTCATAGAGTTTAACAACTCTAACTTTGAACTGTAAGCCATACCAGTATTTGGAGCAAACACTCCGAGGCTCATAGCTTGTTGAAGTTTTTTGTCAATGAGCTGATCGCTTTGCATCAAGAATTCCTTGTTTACAATAGTTAGGTGATCAGCATTGATACCTTTCAAGCTATATTGATAGGTCGTTAAGTCGACCTTAGCAATCTTAAGTTGTTCGTACAAGATGTTTTCGCGATCTTGTTCGAGGTAGATAATTTTCTTGAAAACATTTACCATGGTTTCCGAAATATTATCAATAGCATTTACCAATTTATTTTCGTCAGATTCACTAACTTTGTCAGCAACGCCGTCAGTTCTAACGTTGGCTTTGGTAATACCGTAAGCGGTCATTTGTGATAATCCCGCTGCAATAAGCATATCATCTTCTAATGTTCTAAGATAATTTATGAATTCAGCAGAAAGCTTGTCTTTTTGAACGGGTACAGGTGGTCTTGCATTTCTTTTAAGACCAATTAGTTTACCAGGCTTTGTGCTAAAGTTGTTCTTATTGATCAAAGAACCTTCCCAATAATATAGTTGACCAATCGCAATATGGTTAACATATTCAAGATAACGATTTTTTACAGCGTTATAAGTTTCTTGAATTGGAATAATTTGTTGATAAACAGTTACACCAACAGTATGATGAGGAATGGTTTGTAAAGCCATAAAGTCAAAAGGTATTTTTCTTTTACCATCAGAAGCGTTTATAAAAGGTAAGATATTATCATAAAGTATCGATTCATTGCACATTATAATGTATCTTCCATTAGGATATAATGCATCTGGTTTTTTATAATATTCATAAATATAAGCGTATTCAATATCGGTAGTTGATAGGTAACCAATATCGGAATATTTGGGATAAGTAGGAAGATTAAATTCAGTGATATCTTCTTTTTGTGCCTCAAATCCCCAACGCTTTTTAATATATTCTAATGGAAAAGGACGACGATGTACAAGTTCGTTTACTTCTTCCATAGATTCAATATGAAAATTATTTATAAACACTTCATGCATAGGCACAGGTAAAATAAAAACTTTACCTTCTTTTAATTTAATTTGGCCTTTTTCACCACTACCAGTTTGAACATCTATTTCAGCAATCTCATTACCATCTGACCAATCAATACCAGTTTTAAACCATTGAAGACCATAAACATCAGCATGTTTAATAGCAAGGTTAAACTTTTCTTTAAAGTTAGAAGTTGCCACAAAGCTATGAATAAAGTTATTAATTTTTTTACTATTTTGAACTTCAGTTGCTGAGTTGTTAATTGGCTTCATTCCTGGAACAGGCATGTTAGCAGTTAAAATACCATAACGTGTAAGGTAGATTGGAAGTATACGATTAAAGATTTTCTTTTCAAGATAAACTGTTGGGTCTGTAATTTTATCTTCTATTGTTAAAGTTCTAGCGTTAATCTTTTTATTTTGTCTGCCTTGAATAAATTCATTATTATATTTACCTTGTGCAACAAAAGGACGAAGATGAGTAGTAGAATCATCCACAAGATTTTTAATATACGTTGTAATTGATTTATTCTTTACAGCCATTTAGATCACCTTATAAATCAGTTTCTTCTTTTTTTTCTTCGCCGTTATAACTAAACGGGTCAAAATTATCGTTGGCTTCAACCTTTGTATTAGTTACAGGAGCATCATTATTACCAGAACTACGAATCCAGGATTCTAATTCTGCCATTGTAAGACGTTCTTTTTCAACAGATTCTTTTGTTAGAAGTAACAATCTTTTATTGACTTCGTTAACCATTAACATTTGATTGTAAATAATTATAGCAAAAAGAATTAAGGCAGCGAAAGCAAATACTCCAAATATAATCGTAATTATTTCCATTCAACTTCACCCACCGTTTTCTTTTTCTTTGGTTTTAATTCTTTAACAACTTCTTTTTTTATTTCTTTTTCAACTTGAACTCCAGCAAGATCTATTACTTTTATCTTAAGATATTGTTCTAAAAAGATAGCGCTATTTAAAAGTGCCGTTCTAAGAACAATAGAGTTCATAGGAATTATAACATCTTTACTAAAATCAGTAGTAAAGACAAGGTCAGGATAAGTGTTATCTGGGGCTCCTAAAAAAACCGGTTGCTTTCTTGCAGGCACATCTGAGGCTATTTTTATTTTAAACATAATCTCTCCTTCTTTAATATTATATTACAAATCAAACATATTATCTACATGCATCGTATATTCAGCTTCTTCTTGCTCAAGTTTTTCTTCGTCTTCTTCAAGCAATTCTTGCAAGAAAGACTTCTTAGGTTTTTCAATTATTGATTCAAAACCAATTTCCTCAATATCATCAGAGAAATAAACTAAGAACAAACCATAAGCATCCAGTGCGTGATCTTTACTTCCTTTATCCATTTGGGTAGGATCAACATCGTCATAAACAGCTTTATCTAATTCATCAATAAGATTTTCACAAGCTTTGGAAACCTTAAATTTATATACGCCATCGGGATTCTTAAGGGTCATAGCAGAATGTATCTTATCATAACGCATTTGAACTTTACCTTTACCAGAATCAACAGATAAAGGATTAAGACCTGCTGCTTCAAACACATCAGACTTAGTTTCACCTATTACTTTTCCTTTATCATCGCGATATCTGTCACCTTGTCTAAACATATCATGTGGTAAACAAGTAACAGCAATATCCATATTTTGTGATTCTTTAGCAATTTCTTTAACAAAATCTTCAAAGACTAATTGCTGACCATACATTTCTTTAAAGGTAATTACCCTATTATCAGGAAGAATGGCGTGCCATAAAGCGCAGTGATAAGAAGGTTGAAAACCCCAGTCGATAGAGATTATAATTTCAGCTTTTCCTTCAAATTGCTCTAAATCTTTGATTACGAGCCTTTGATCAAGTCTTTGTTCGGGTTTTAAATCGAACATTTTACCAGCAACAACGTTCCAGTTACCATACATATCCATTTGTTTTTGATGATCCGGAAGTGCCATTAGGTTAGCAACATAAGATTCGTTCAAAAATGGATTATCTTTATAAGAAGCCGGAATAAATCTTACAAATCTCTTAATAATCTTTCCATCTTTAGGGCTTATAACTTCTTCAACTTTATCCTTAGTTTGTATAGGAGTATAGTTTTCATCGTATTTTATTACGGTAGGATCGATAAATCTTTCTTTTACCCAGGTATGTCCAATACCACCAGGGTTACAACCAAAGACAACCTTTGTGGGAATTTTAATAGGCTTACCTGTATACTTGTTCATAACAGTAGCTGAACGTACCATTGTTAACATATAGTCAATTGTGCGTTCTTCATGCTTAGTGACTTCGTCTACAATAAGATAGTGAAATTCCCACCCTTGCTTTTCCCTAGCTTCTGCGTATGATGCTACCCGTTGAAGTGTAATATAAGAGCCGTTAGGAAAAACAATAGAGCGACTAGGATACCAAGAAGAAGACTTTTCCTTATAATCATATAACTGTACTCCTTGAATAAATTGAGGAAAAAGGTTTGGAAGTTTATCAAGAAAGGATTGTTTTACAGCATCAAGAGCTTCACGAAAGATGCCAATCTTAGCACCAGGGTAGGTTTGTGCAAACATAAAGGCGTCAGCTAAAGCACCTGCTGATTTACCAGAACCACGTGCTCCGCCATATAAAATGATCCAAAGATCATCATAACTAACAGGAGCATTATGTAACATTAATTGTTTTTTATGAGGTTTATAATTTGGTTTAACAATTAAAGTATTAGCCATTATTTCTTGTTACTTCCTATCTGATTAATAGTATACCACGCAGAACGATAGGCATTAAATGGGTTTTGCGTATAACGGCTATACGGTGGTTTATAATAAATATTCCTTGTGTCTCCATACATACGGCGATATGGTTGATAATAACGAGGTATATATCTTGATCCTCTACTATAAGTTGATTCAACAGATTGTCTAACATCTTCTCTGAAGTTTTCTAACCAAGGGAATATTGATTGTTCATAAATGATGGCTTTTTCTAATTCATAAATTTCTTTTTCAGAAAGCATGTTAGTAAGTTTACCAATGTCTTCAACTTTATCTAGTTGACCCATTAAAGTAATATTATTAAGTGCACTTCTTACTTCTTGTAAAGAACCACCATTTTCAATGTGTTGTAAAATAACACCATAAATCTTGCTGAACTCTGCTTTATCATTAAACAATTCTTTTAATGAATCTTTCAAAGAACCATACCTTTCTGTATTAAAGTACTCAGTATTATTAGATGAGAAAGTAGTTGTTTGTTGATTCATATAGTTAAATGATTTAACATAACTTAAAACCTTATAATAGTTTTTGACATCGCCTTTATAAGCTTTTGTATTACCAAGTTCTGCTTGAATTACTCTAACAAAAGCACCAGTAAAGTATTGTAAACTAACTGGATCTTCTCCAGAAGTTTCTTCAATATAATTTGCTAATGCTCTACTTCCAGAACTTCCAAATATATAAGCGCTAATCTTGCGTGTAAAGTTTTCATAACCAGGACCATCTTGTAAATAAACACTATCTCCTAATGAACTAATTCCAAGAACAACTTCAAGTGGATCTTTAAATACTGGGTTAACTTTTCCTAATATGTTTTGGAAAACCCATTTCATTAAACCATTACCTCGAGCAATATCACCATTGTCTGGTCTACCATAAATAGCATCTTGTTTGTTTTCTTGTGCTGCTTCAACAAAAGGAGCATAAGTAAGTTCACTAAATAACTTTATTGGATCAGCAGTATTGTAAATATCAAATACTGGTGAGCCATTAAGAATAGTAGCCAAGACATCAGGTAATGCTTGTTTTTCACTCCATTCTTCTTTTGTTTCTTCATCAACGTTATACAAGGCAGCAATAATACTAATCAAGGCTTGAACTAATAAAGCAGAACCTAATAGACCGCCACCTTGTGTTGCCAACCATGTTAATGCTTGTTTTTGTTCACCTTCAACAAAAAGGTTCTTTACAGCAGTAGCCATAGAGAAAGCTTCATTTTTAGCCCAGCGAACTAAAGCTAATGGGAATGTTGTAAACATAAAGATACCGTTTAAGTCTTTAGCAAGTAATGGGAAATCACCTGGAGCGCCAAGTTGTTGCGCCATAATATAAGCAGCTTTGTTTTCATTTGCTGTATTTTTAATACGTTTTAAACCAGTATCTTGATCTACATCTGTGGTTTCATAATAGGTATCTTGGATTTTTTGCACATTTTCCTTGTTATAATATGCAGAACCGTAGACGTTAGTTTTATTATTATTTAAATCTTCAACTGTTTGTAACCAGTAAGCATAACGAACTAAAAGAGTTTGGAATTCAAATGGTTGACCTAAGAAATCAAAGTATTGGTTTGCAAAAGTACCCTTCTTTTCCATACCTTCATAATCGTTAAGTAAAGTATCAAAGTTTGTTTTTGCGGGATCAACACCTTGAGTTGCGAAGAATGCTGCTAAATCTTTAGATACTACACTATTTTTAGACTGGAAGAAAGAAGAAAGATCTCTTCTACTTTGAGGAAGTTTAAGTAAGGTTTTAGGATTAGCAATTGACATAAAGGTTAAATCTGTTAATGAGTATTTTAAAACCCTATCAATTAATTTAAATGGGTTAGTCATAATTAATCTAGTAGCGATTTGTTGAACCTTCCTAATAATCTTGTCAAATTTAGAAGGAGCTTTGGTAACATAGAAGTATTTGTGTAAGTGATCTTGTAACTTAGCGTCAATTAAATAGATATCACCACTTAAAGCTTTAGTTAAAAAGTTCTTTTTATGACCACCAAGGTAACCCACATTATCATTAATAGCAGTACCAACCCATTCCATAGATACTTCACTTAATGGTCTTATGTCTTCAATCTTACCAGTTTGTTTTCGGCCAAAACGATCTGCTAAAGCATAACCTTTAGATGCTGCAAAGTTTTGAAGTGCATTATAAAGGTAATCAGTAAGTGTATCTTTACCAATCAAAGCGGCAACCCGAGCAAGTGCATCATTTCTAAAAGAATGCAAGTTTACAATATCTTTAGCTTTATTGTAAATTAAAGTACCGTATTGCTCTCTCTTCATAGTTGCACGAGCTTCATCTTCTGTCATTTGACCAACTAACTTATTAGAAATATTATTAATAAGAACCATGTAAAGTTCTGCGGGGTTTAAAGTACGATAGTTTCTTTCTAAAATAATAACATCTGAATCTTCTGTAAGTGTAGATGAAATAGTTTCTTGAAAAACAGAGAATACTTTATATTCATATTGTTTTTTATTATCTTTATCATATTCTTTTATTGCTTCTTTAGTTGATTCCAAGTTCATAAACTCAACTAGTTTTTCGTGTAAGAAGTTAACTACAGGTAAATTAACTAAGACTTTTGCTTTTTGAGCTCTAGCAGAAAAGTTTTCAGCAGCAATATGTTTAGTCAAACTATAAACTGTTGACTCAATGCTTCTAAAGAAGTTATAACCTTCATAAGGAATATTTCCATTGTTTGTTAAGGTACGTTCTTCTGGGTTTAAAATAATTTGTTTTATAGTTTCAAAAGTTGATTTATTTGTTCCTGCCTTAATGGTTGGGACCATAATCCAATATATATCTTGAATTGGTTCATTGCTATCACGGATTACATAGTTTTGATAATTATAGATATTCATAATGGCATCTTGCAAATCTGAAGCAACATCACGATAAACTTCTTCAAAATCTTTATTTAACTTTAATAAATCAAGTGGAGAATTAACTCCAAGTTGCTGTTTAAGTTCTTGTAATTGTTTTTCAATTACTATTCTTCTTTCTGGTTTTGTTTCTTTTTCAAGTTTACTTTCTAAAGTATTCCATTTGTGAGCCATACCCAAACGATAAACATAAAGATTAACAGCATCTTCAATTCCATATTTAAATACTAGATCTTTGATAAGGTTAATTTTATTTAAAAGGAAACCACGTATTTGAGATGGTTCTTTCTTTAAGAGAGTAACGATTTGAGAAACTTCAAAAGACCGTGGGTCATCTTCGGAAATACCAGACGAGGTTAGTTTAAGTGGGTCGAGGTTAATAATATCTTCTTCATCAAGATTTTTACCAACTAAAACAGATTGTTTTTTAGATCCATCAAAAGAAACAGTATGAATCTTTCTTTGAGCTTCCCTTTCGTTGGAATTAATTTCTTCGATTGATTTTTCTAAATTGTTCTGTAAGAATCTTTCAGTAAATTTTTCTGGGTCTTGTAATCTAGAAGCATATTCTTCTTTAAATTTCTTTTGTGCATCTTCTTTATTTTTAATAAACGATTCTCTGTTTTGAACCCATGATTTAAAGTTTGAGAAATAATCTGGGCTGGCTTTTGATTTATCAATGACATCAAGCAAATCAACATTTGCAAGGTTAGTTCTTTTCAGAAGCGAAGCAAGAATAATAGTGTTTTTTAAATATTCTTTCTTTTGATCTTGTAAATCATAATAGTATACAGAACCTAATTCATCTTTAAGGGTTTGTTTGAAGTCTGAAAACTTGCCGGTTCTCTTACTACGTTTTAAAGTAACCTTTACTTCTTTAGTTTTTTCATCTATAGTAATCTTTTCCATATCAAATACTAAAGCAAAACGGCTATAATCAGAAGCTAACTGTGCAACTTTTTCATCGACGTTTTTAGCATTTGCCAAAGAAGATACTAGGAAATGTTTAAAGGTATCAACATAATATTTATCGTTGTAAATTTCTGAAGATTTAAAGGAATTTTCTTTTTTAACTGAGTCGTAACCATAATAATTAAGAATTTTATTAAGGAAGTTTTCATCAATAGAATAGTTATCATTACCATACATATCAACGTTGTTTGATTTTGGCAATGTAATTAATGGAGCACCTTCATCATATACACCAATTTGAGTTAGGTTAGCATTCGTTACGTTACCAGCTTTGACATTAGATTGACCATCTAAAGGTTCATTAGGGTTTCCTAAATAAACGTCACTCTTTAAAGCAAGTTTATATTGTGAGCCAAAAGTATTTCCGATTTTATTTCTTGCACCAATAAGCGGAGCAAGTTTGTTGATAGTTGAATTAGTAATAGAGAGATTAGAACCAGAAGCTTTTAATAAAAGATTAATAAGTTCTTGATGACTAAAGAAACCTAAACTATCGACGTAGAACTTTTCACCCGTTTGTTCAATACCTTCTTTAGTAACAACATCGCCTTCTAATTTTACAAAAGAACCTTTTGTATCAAGAGCACCTTTGATCCAGTTAACTTCAACAGGTTTAACTTTTGTAGGATTAATTAATTGTTCTTTTAGAGTTGATATTTGAGTAGGGGTTTTTGGGAAAAGACCTTCGTTAAGTTCTGAAGAGAAAATAAAGTTATACATTTTATTGCCTCTTACTAAATATTCCCAACGGCGTCTTTCATCAGTAGTATTGTATAAACGGTTAAAAAGGGTAGACAAAAGATTAGAACCATCAATGCTATTTAAATTGGAGAAGTTAAGGATTTTAATTAACTCTTTATTTTTTTGATCGTTGGTTAATCCTTTGGCGTTGAAAATCATTGTTTTTGCTTGTAAGATTCTTAAAGTTCTAATACCGTTGTTAGTGTCAACATCATGAACACTTAATCTTTTTAGGTTCTTTTGAATGTTTGACAATTCTTTATTGTTAAGAGTTGCTGTAATAGTACCATTTTCATTAAACTTTAAACTAAACATTTTCCCAATTCTTCCGAAATACATTAAAGCTTCTGGGTTTCCAGAGTTATTTATAATTGAAGGATCATCAAAGAACCTTTCGGTAACTTGATTACTCTTCCAGTTTTTTGTGTTTTCAATTAAAGAAAGTTTATTTTCTTCAACTACATACTCTACTTTATCGGAATCCGTTATTGGATCTAAAACAACATTTCCATCTTTATCATAAAATTCAAACTGACCAGGTTGAGCAGAGGATGCTTTGTCAATAACACTTCCTTCAAATGCTTTTACAAAATCACCTTTAAGTTTGTCTTGAAGTAAAGAGTAACTTAAACCACTTTCTTTGGTATTAAAAATGTTAAGTGTATTTTTAATTTTATTGGTTCCGGGTATTACTACTTTATAAAAACCAGCATCAGATGGTTTTGATAGATCATCTACGAAAGCAAATAAAACAACATGTTTACCATAGGCTGGTTCATCCAAGTCAGCATATATATCTTCTTTTAAAGATGGATCTGAATATGAATCACCAAAAATAATAATCTTACTGTTTTGGGGTATAACAACACCGTTCTTTAATTTAATACCACCTTCGTTTTCAATGGTAACAACCTTTTGTTTTTCATAATTATTAAGAAGTCTCAATCCATCTGATGGTGATTCTTCATCAAAGAACTCCGCTTGCATGTTAACAACTTGATACTTTTTAGCATTTGGCAAAGCATAAATACTATCTTCATTTAATGTAACACCGCCAAGTTTGTTTTTAACCGAATATATAATACGAGATGTTTGAGCATTATTAAACTGAGTTTTACCAGTTCTATTCTTTAATATAACGGTATCATTATTATCTTTATTTAAAGTAATACTTAAAAGGAATTTGGCGGCTAAGTCTGTACTTTCATTAGCAAACCTTACTGAATTATCTAATAATCTATTTTCTCCAAAAACAGTTAAAAGGTCTGGAAGATTATCAATTACATTGCCATCAATATCCTTGATATCTTCTTTAGCAATACCCAACGAAAAGGCAAGATCAAATAGAACATCCATTTGTCTACGTTCTTTTGCTTGTAATTTAAAGAAATCATTTGACTTAGTAAAATCTTTGGTTTTGGTAGCCAAGAACAAAGTGTTATTATAAGACTTTGATGACCTCAATAAAGTATCGTAAATTTCCAAAAATGATTGGAACATAATATTAAAATCATCTCTGTTTACATTATTTTCTAATCCTTCTAAACCTTTGATTAAAAATTCTTGTGCCGTTATACTTTGTTTTAAGGTTGGATCAAATGTTGAATCAACGTTAATGTCATAAAGTAAACGGTCATTCAGTATAACTAGCTTCATATTATCGATAAATAATTTTGGATTTGCTTTAATCAAATCTAAAGAATCATCCGTAAGGTGAATACCAGTCGTTTGGAATAACTTTCCATAACCAGAGTTTTTATCTGGTGAAATAACAGTTTGATCCTCAGATGGATATTTATATAGACCTGTTACAGAGTCTATATTACCTAATCTGGATTTAAAAATATAAGTGGATAATTTAAAGGCGTTTTCTTTTAAGGCAAAAAAGTCTTTGTTTTTATTGTAATCAATCTTTTGATTTTGAGTTGTATAAATAAACTTGGTATCAAATATACTTCCACTAACATCGTGACTAGTAAGCCAAGCTTTTTTAACAACATCTTTTAATGTATCATAATCAACATTTTCGGCCCCTTTTAGTTTTTGAAGTTCTTTAATTCGAATATTTAGTAATTCGTTATAAACTTTATTTTGTTCAACTTCATCTTTTATTTTAGTTAAACGAGTATAATCCCTTTTAATAGTGTTAACAAAAAGTTCACTTGCACTTAAAAATAAAGCTAAATCTTTGACGAGTTTTTTGTTTGAAGGTATAACAACTGTATCTGATCCAGCAACTAAATAAAGAGCTGTACCAAAAGCCTGTAAAGCTCCATGTTGGTATTTACTAAGTTTATTAGAAACCCATAATTGAGAAGCTGTAGGTTTAAAGATAAATAATTTATCACCATCAAAGTCTCCTGAATGATTTGATTTTAATGCATCTGCAGAAATTGTAGATTGAAAACCAACTTTATCTGGTACAACTTTTACCTTATAACTATGTAATGTGTTTTGTTTATCAGATGGTTGACGTAATATTGATACATAAAGCTCATCTGTATCTTTTAAACCGTATTCTAATCTTGTAGTCTTAATAGCCAAATCAATATCAACTTTTTGTGAAAAACCAAACATAGTTTTGAAAGTAGATTCAGAAATATAATAACTATCATTTTCCACAAAATATTCTTTTAAAGTGTATTTTTCACCATCAAATCTATAATATTTTATAGAATCACCAGCTGATAAAGCCTGAGCTGCTTTGTACAAAGCCTTAAACCCAATAGACGCTGACGCCAAAGAATCTAAAACCTCAAGAGCTTTAGAACGATTGACGTTAGAAAACACATTTTTTATTCCAAAGTTTTGTAATCGTTTTTTAATTTCAGGTTGGTTAAAGTCATATGCAATAAAAGCAGTAAGGTCTTTTAACATTTTAGCCCTTAATTCAGGGTCTGAAACATCACTTAAAAAGTTTTCAACAATTGGTTCTAAAGCCTTTAAGAAAATACTTGAAACTTTTTGGCGATCAGCATCATGTTTAATTGAATTTAAATTGTCTTCATTAAGTGCGTTTGAAAAAATACTTGTAACGTTGGACTCTGGGTTGGATTTTTTGAAAGACGTGTATTCATTAACTATATTATTTAAGTCAAAAAGATTTTTAGTTAAATCATTAACATTTAATATTTTTGCTAAAGCTGTAATAAGTTGTTCTGGATTTTCAGAACCAGTTAATATTGCATCTCTAAACTTTTCAATGTTGCTTTTAGATGAAACATCATTTTGACTTAAAGTTCTAAAAGTAAGAGATAAAAGATCAAAGACACTTAAATCCGAATTAGGTAATTTAAAGTTAAGTTTTTCTTCAAATTTAGCGGTAAGGTTTTCGTTATTAAATGAATTGTAAATTTTTGAAACAACAAAAGCAAGAGCGTTACCAATGTTAATTTTAGTTTTTTCGTTAATAATCTTGTTTGCAAACTCCCTGGTTTTAGGGTTAACGTTTTCATAAAACTCCGAATACAGCTTCCAACCCTTTTTAAATTGACTTTGTTTAAATAAAGATTCTCTTTTATTAATTAACTCAGCAATAAGTTTAGATCTGAAGTCATTTGATTCGTTAAAGATCTTTGCATAATCGTCAAAGAAATTTAATTCATTGTGAGTAAGACTTTGTTTAAGGAAGGAAGCGTTTAAACCCATTAAGGCAAATCTTTCATTTACCTTATCTTCAATAATATTTGCATCTTCTTGAGATAAAACATTTCTTAAACCCAAACTTTTCTTTAAAGCTTTAAGTCTTGGGATAATAGAAGTTTGAATAGTATTAGAATCATCTAGTCTGTTCATTTCTTTTAAAGTAACAAACAATGTAAACAAAACGTCATCGTTAGATTCGTGAGCGCCTGTATCATCGATTCTTTCTAATCGTCTTAAAGCATCAAGACTTCTTTTGTCACCAGCATATTTAGTGCTTAAACCACTAATTAAATCTCTATAAGTATCAAAAGAATTATCAAAGAGCTTACCATTTTCAATAAGTTTAAATCCAACGTCTCCTTCTAAATCAAGCAGTTTTGCTTCGTCATATTTTTTATTATTGTATCCAACAAAGTTAACTTTTCTGTTACCGATTTCAGATTCAATTTGTCGACCAACATAATTGTTTTTCAAATCGTCGTGTTCTTTTACAGAAAGTTCAGCTTTAATTTCTTTTGAAGATAACTTCGATTGAACAAAAGAAAGATAATTATCAACTTCCCTAGAGGCTCCACTTTGAACAGCAATATATTTTGAGTTATACTCTGGGAATTTTTCAGCAACTAAGTTGCGAGTGTTAACAATTTTGTAAGTTTTAGAAACACTATCAAAATAGTAAACAGGAATAAAAATAGTTTTAGAAACCCTTACAAGTTTTTCATTTAAGATGGCTTTAAAATCATTCCAATCTAAATCTTTATTTTGAGCGGCTGATAAAACTTCAGTCAGAATAGTAGAAGATACACGTTTTAAAAACAAGAAAGTAGCGCTAAACGGAGAAGTAAGTTTTCCAACTTTGTTTTGAGTTGTTGAATCAGTATAAAAAGATTCAATATCAAAGAATACGGTATCAAAGTCTTGCTTTGTATTACCAGGTTCGGCTTCCAAGAAACGGTCTAAATAATCATCTTTAAGATTATTTTGTTTGTTTCTTTGCAATATAAACTTTAATAAAGCGGTATTATTGTTTTGTTGAATGTTGTTTAATTTTAAAATTCTATAGTTAATGGCTTCGCCGTTATCACTTTCTAAAAGGTAACGAACAGCAATTTCTTCAAATGTTTCTTTTAGGAAATCTTTTTTGGCTTGTTCTCCTTCTAATCTTTCAACTTCGTTAGCTTCAGCCAGAATAAGTTTAGAAATTTGTTCGGAGGTTTTTTTACCACTAATATAATCATCAATGATGTCATTATTATAAGAATTAAATCTATTCAAATAAAGTTCTTTTTCATAAATATCATTAATAATTTGTTTTCGTTCTTTAATTTCTTGAATAAGTATGTCAATAATTTTTCTTTTTTTAAGAATGTATTTTTCTTCACCTTGAAGGTTTTGAATATTCCTTCTTTCAAGTTCTAATCTACCTAAGGTTTCTTTAAAATAATCATCCATCTCATATTCTCTTTTAAATAAATCGTTTAAAGCGTTGATGTTTTTTATGATAGAATACTCAACGGATTTTATTCTAACAGAATCTTCCATGCCAGATGCTTTGTTTTTGGTGTCAATTTCTACAAAATACTCAAGTTTTTTCATTAACAATTCTTTTGCTTTAAATGGATTGTAAAAAGGATTTTTGATATAGTCGAAAAATTCTTTAAATTCAGACTTAGCTCTTTCAAAAACTTTAACATAAAGTTGAATGGCTTCTCTTGGTTTTACAAATTCTTTTTGATAGGCATCAAAGATTTGCTTATCTTTCTCATTTTTTAGATCAAGAGTTTTTTGTAAATCAATAGTATCTTTATCTAAACGACCAAATAGATTAAAAAGATTTGCTTTAGCATCGTTAATCATCTTAATTCTATTTTTCCTTGCGTTTCTTAGTTTGTTGAAATGTTCACTTTTTTTAGCGTTCAAACTTTGAATAGAAACTTTTTGTTGTGATATTTTTTCAAATAGATCTAATTTGTTTTGAATATAGTTAATAGATCCATATTCGGATGATGCTTTTTTAATAATAGACATAACAGAATTAATAGGCAACGGAAGAGAATCTTTGTTAATAAAGTAAGTGATAACATCTTGAATCTTTTTATTTCTTGAAGAAGTAAGGAGTCCGAAGTCTTCAGAGGAAAGACCAAATTCGTATGCCAACTCACGTGCTTCGTACATTTCCTCAGTAGTATAGGTTCCATCATTGTTGTAAATAGTATCACTTAAAGTGCCTATTAATACTCTGCCAACTTCGTCAAAGAAATCTGTTTTTAGCCCAAGTGTTTCTTTAAGATTAGCAAAGGTAGTAAGAATAGAATTTTCAAAATCTTTTTGGGTAACTGTTCGATTAAGAACACCCAATAATTTTTCGTCATTAGAAACATTCTTTAAATCTTCTTCTAAAGAAGCTTGATATAAAACGTTACGGAAAAGAATATCAGAAAAGTCGTGGTAGTTAGATTCGTTAACAATATAATATCCAAACTTTTCTTTCGAAAGAGCACCAGCTCCAGTCATCATATTTTTGTTAAGTTCAATAATACCAATGCTAATATCATTACCTTTAGTAGATTCTAAGAACTTAATAAAGAAATCGTTAAGGTGTTGTTGGTTATCTGTCCCATCAATTAAGGATGCAGTGTTAATGATTTCTCCGGTCTTAAGGTCGACGAATAAAAACTTGGTAGCCATTGAAACAAAATCAGAACCATCGGTTAAGATTTGCATTTTAGTAGCAATTTCAATTGCAACTTTTCTTGCTTCTTGAGGAGACCCAAAAAACTTGTTTGTTTGATTTAATAATTGTTTTTCAATAACCGCAGCGACTCCTGCAATACCAAGAGTATATCTTTCAAGGTTATCATTCTTAGCAAGATTAAGGATAATACGATTTCCTACCGAAGAACCTTGATTTAACTTTCTAAGTTCGTGATCAAGATATAATGCCCAATCTTGGTCTTCTTGAGAAATCTTTGAATTATTAAGAACGTTGTTTAATCTTATGCGTTCATCTCTATTATTAGAGGCTGTGGCTTTAGTAATTAGATTGTTTTTAAATTGATTTAGAATTGAGTTTTGACCTTCAATAGTTTCTCCTCTACCTTTTTTAACAGCAAGAATACCTGGTTCAGTAGAGACAGAAGCGGCACCAATAGTTCCAACAAATCTTACAGGAGCAACAACTTTAGATTTAGATGCGCGAGTTGTTCGAATATAATTAATTTTTTCGCCAACTAAACGAGCACTTCCCTTGGTAAAATTTAATGACTTAATAAGATTTTCAACAACAGAAAGTTCTTCATCAGACATGTAATATAAAGATTCAACATCAAAACGTATAGCACCACCTTGTACCGAACCATATCGTTTCAGTCTTTCTGCAGCAGAAAGGTTTTGATCGGTATCATTAGATGATAATAAAGAAAGAATAACGTTAGAGTATTTATTATAGAAAGAATAATTATCTTCACTAGAGACGGTGTATTTATTGTCAAGTTGATCTTTAAGGAAACGAACGTCACGTTCTTCCAATTTGATATCTGGTATTTTAGAAATTTGAGGACGGAAAGTTCCAATCATGGATTGGTTCACAAAGTCTAAATCAGGTTCAACTTTATATTGCTCTAAAGAGGAAAGGCTTGTTTTTTTAACAACATCAAGGTTTTTTAAATTGTTAATTTCAACATTAATTAAACCCGTAAGTTTTTGAATATCTGCATTTGGGTTGTCAGCTAAAACCTGAGCAATGACTCTACGTACCCTTGGGTTCATAAGAGTAACAATAACTTCTTCTTTCATATCGTATGAATCAGGAGTAGTTGTTTTGACAACTCTGGCTAATTCTGTTGCATAAAATTTACTTAGAATGACACCATTGGCTAAGGTGTTCAAAGCCATACGAATGTATGGATTACGTGTGTTAGCATATTCTTTTTTAATAGTTTCAATAGTTTTACCTTTCAAAGCAGATATTAAAACAGAATGAGAATTGTTTTCTAAATCATAATTTTTGAGATCAAAATCAATGGTTTGGTTAATAATAGAATCAATACTTACTCCCGTTTGTAGATTTCTTTTAAGAACAGCAAATGGATAATCACCTGTTCCACTGCTTTGTTCTTGTCCTGGAATAAGTTTTCCATCAGGTGTAGTAGGAGAAGTAACATTTGAAGCACCGCCAAATCTTCCTGTTTGTGGAACCAATAAATTGAAGTTAATTCCTTTGCCACCTTTAGACTTAATCCATTTAATAATTCTACCTAAAGCATCATCCATGCTTTTGATATCTTCTATTTCAAGTTGGAATTTTCCGTCTCCAAGATCCGTAACAACCCAAATTCCTGTAGATTTAAAATCATTAATAAGGTTTGGTTCTTCTTTAGTAACTTTATAAAGTATTGGTTTTCTTGTTGTAGAAGAACGATAATCCATTAAATATTTAGCCATAGTCAAAAGCAACTTAAAGTTATAAAGTGCACTATCTTTTTTAGCTGCTGCACCTAATTGTCTAAAGGCAATTTGTATAGCATCAGCCAAACCACCAGCTTTACCAAACTTAACTTTTTCAGCTTCAGAAAGATTACCAAAAGTTTCAGCCAACATTTTTGCATCAACATTAGTGAGCATAGTCATGGTTGATAAAGATAATTGTCTAAGGTCATCTTGAGAAATTTTTGTTTGATCATCAATAAAAAGAATATTTGAAAAAGCAGTATTAAGTCTTGATTCATAAGATTCAAAAAAAGATTTATTATTTCTAACATTAGAATTAAATTCTTCTCGTTCTTGGGCTTTTAAACTTGCAATAACATCTTCAAAAGTAAGAGGTCTA
>JACCDP010151841.1_pt1 | contig 19075 bp, 15 predicted proteins | sample 7445841 | NCBI WGS metagenome assembly JACCDP01 (sample SAMN15323441, study PRJNA562643) | freshwater metagenome | isolation source: river surface water | place: USA:Blue River Watershed | collected 2017-08-17
AGAAATTTTAGCTATTTTTAGCCTCATATTAAACATATTAGGCTAAAAATAGCTGAAATTTATACCAAAAATAGCAAATAAACTAAAATATAATTTGGGATGCAACAGTGCCATTATACATTAAAAAATTGATTCAGTTTATATTGTAATAAAAATTTTATTTTACGAATATAACCAACTTTTTCGATATTTTCTAGTGAAAACAAATCGAAGCGATATTTTTGACCATCTTTTATTGTTAAAATAAGTTCGCCAAGTTTTTGATTTTTCTGCACAGGGGCAAGAACAGGGTTATTAATTTTTACTATCGCCTCAATTTTGTTGATATCTTGCTCTTTTGGTATGGTAAAAGAAATATTCTGATTCAAAACAGCTTTTACTTTATTTTTTTCCCCTAGCCACACATTAACTTTGGCGAGAATTTGCCCTTTTTGAAAAATAGAAATTTTTTTATACTCGTTAAATCCGTAATCAAATAAATCGGTAATAATTTGCTCACGTATTTTAGGTTTTGGAGCTTTATTTACCACTGCCACCAATTTACGATTTTGCCTTTTTACAATGGCGGTAAGCCCATAACCTCCATCGTTTGTATAACCAGTTTTGCCACCTAAAATACCTTCATAATGCTTGCTAATTAAGGGATTGCGATTTCTTTGTGTGATGTTGCGATAAGTAAACTCTTCGATATGTAAAAAATCTTTGTATTCTGGAAAATCCGAATAAAGTCGAGCGGTAAGAGTGGCAATATCTTTAAGTGTCATGTAATGCCCTACCTGATTTAAACCATGCGGATTTTTAAAGCTTGAGCCATACATACCAAGCTCTTTAGCTTTTTTATTCATTAACTCAATAAACTTATCATAGCCCCCGGCCGTTGATTCGGCCAATGCAATAGCTGCATCGTTGCCTGAAACCGCCAACAAACCTTTCACCAAATCTTCGATAGAAACAATATCGCCATAATTTAAAAACATTGAAGAGCCAGATTTTTTCCAAGCATCTTTACCAATCAAGCACTGACTAGAAAGATTAATAGCACCTTTTTTAATCAGATCAAAAACCACATAAGCGGTCATGAGTTTGGTCATAGAAGAAGGAGCAAGTTGATCGTTAGCATTTTTAGAAAGCAAAATTTCTTTACTATCGGCATCGATTAAAAAATAATATTGAGCATTGTGAAGATACAAATATTTTTCAAGCACAGCATTAGCAAAAACAGGCTTAATCAAGCAAAAACAACTAAACACATAAAAGAATAATTTTTTCAATAATTTCATGATTAATTATTTTCGGTTGGTTTTGTTGTTGCTTCGTTTGATGATGATTGCGAGGTTGGTTCTGTTAAGGATTGATCTTCTTTTAGAGGATTATCTTCTGGGTTAGAATTATTGAAATAACTAGCTTTTTTATAGCGATTGCCACTTATTGCCTGATTTTTTTTGATAGCATAAAAACTATTTTCTTCAAGGAGTTGATCTTTTTTAAGATATTCTTTGATTTGATTTTGATAAATTAACTCTTTTTTTTCTGCGATTAATTTTTGACTGATAATATTTTTAACAGAACTTTGTTGTTGTTTGATGTTGGAGATGTTTTTTTGTAATATATCGTTTTGAGAAAAAGCATAATTTTTATTATTGTCATAGATTGACACTCCATATTTATCGACAGCAGGCACATTGATAGAATCAAACTCTAAACCAACTCGATGAAATGGTTTATTGGCAGTAGAATTATAGGCGATTTCAAAAATTCGTTGCGGATCAGAGCCGATACCTTGTTGTGGCTGATAATTTTCGTAATACGGAAAAGATCTTGGCGGAAAAGGTTGCCCAAAATAGATAGATCCGATATAATAATCGAAGGTAAGCTCGTTTTCATCTTGTGGAAAATGAAACTGATCATAAGGGGTTTCAAAATCTACTGCCATAGTATCGGATTTATTTTTCGCAATACGATTTTGGTTTATTGATTTTACTTCTTTAGAAAATTTTTTTTTAAAGCTTTTATTACCTTTTAAGGCTTGATTTTCGTATTGAGAACAAGAAAAAGATAAAAGCAAAATTAACCAAAGAAAAGTGAAATTTTTATTAAGCATAAATTAATTTTTAATAATCACAACTTCTTGCCCAGATTTTTTAATTTTTTGCATCTCTTTTAAAGCAATTTTACGGTTTTGATAGGGCCCTAAAACTGTTCGATAAACGGTTTTATTACCTAAATTTGCTTCAATAGTTTGCAAGTTTTTATTTTTTGATTTATTAATAAAATCGGTAGCATTTTCTTGGTTATTGAAAGAACCAAGTTGTAAATAAAATTGCTTTTCTCCTGTGTTATTAAGAATTTTTTCGGCTTTTTTAAACGATTTTAGATTGTTTTTTTTTGATTTATCAAGGATTTTTTCTTGAATATGTTTAGTTTCGTTGACATATTTACCTTGAATAATCATTTCTTCTTCTGCTTGTTTATTAGAAAAGGCTGGATTTGGCACTAAAGAGTTAGTAACATTTTCGGCAAAATCATATTTTTGTTCGGCAATAGTTTTTGATGATTGTTGCTGATTATCACTATATTGATTGCTCACAGCAGAGCTATCAGAATTTGAAGCCTCGTTTTTGTTAAATGCGGTGTTAAGCGAATTTTGAGGAATTATAGGTGGATTATTTTTAGCAACTTCGGTAGTTGTTTTGCTGGCAGAGTTTTGATTTGTTTCTTTATTTAAATTAGGGTTTGGCAAATTAACCGATTTAGAATTATTTAATATTTGTGCATTTTCTTCTGGCACACGAAACTTAATAGGCTTCGATTTACCTGCAAGATTAACAAAGCGAAGTTCGGTTGATTTATTTTTATTACAAGAAACAACAAGAAAAATTGAAATAATTACTAATAAATTGCTGTAATATTTTAGTAATTTAAGTTTTGATAACATAAATTTTTTTGGTGATATTTAACATGAAAAACAATTATAAAAGCTTTATTTTTGTTTTGCAAATAAAAAATAACAAATACTAGCTAAAATAATACTAAACATAAAACCAAAAGTAGCACTAAATATCATTAAAAAACTAGTAAGTAAAATGCCAAAAAAAGCTCCCAAAGTGCCAATTAATTGAAATGTTGCTCCTGCTTGCATTTCTTGTTGTTGATAACAATTGCTCATCATGGCAAAAACCGAAACAAAAATAAAGGCAATGCCACTGCCATATAAAAAATATAATAATAACAACAAAAAATAAGAATGATATTTAAAAAATACTAGCAAAAGAATAGCGATAAAGCAACAACAACAAATAGTAAAGCCAATTTTTATTAAATCTTTTTCTTGATATTTTTTTAATAAAAATCCTGCCACCACATCAAAAATTGTGCTTGTCATGTAGGCGGTAATTAATAATCCTGCATTTTCTGCTGAAAGATTAATGCTTTTACCAAAAATAACTGTGCAAGTCATTAAAGTGTAAGTTTGAAAATCAAGAAAAAATCTAGCTAAAAAGCACTGTTTATTTTTTTGCCAAAAACTTTGTAAAGTAATTTTATCGGCAACATCAAAATTATTTAAGTTTGAGGAAATATGATTTTTAATTGGTAAAAGCACTAACATAGCTAGCAAAACAAGGCTACTAGAAAGTGCAAATGCAACATAATTAATTGCTCCTAAACATTTTACCAAAATAGGCCCAAAAGCCAAACCAAGAGAAATAGCGGTGCTAAAAAAGGCCACTCCCAAGCCTCTATTTTGCTGATTTAAAAAAGTATTAAGCCAAGCAAAACGACTCACAGCTATAATTACCCAGCAACATCCTAAAATAAAAGTAAAACTAAACCAAATTAATAAATTATTGACAGTAAAATAAATTAATAAAACTACCAGTGCATAAATGATAATTGCCAAAGTAAAAGTTCGCCAAGGTTTAAGCCTAAACACCACATAATAAAAGCTCAAAGAAGCGGTAATAATGCCAATTGTTTCAAAAACAAAAGCATAAGAAATAGTAGAAGCTCTGATATTTTGCTCTTGCAATAAAGCAGGAAAAAGCACTAAATCCATGCTAAAAGCAGTGGCAAAAAGCACAAAACTAGCATATAAAAATTTGGCAGGAGATAAAAACAGTAAAAAAAAGGTAGAATTCATGATAAATCTTGGTTCGCCTGCTCTTCTACTAATTTTACAATATGCTCAATTAAATTTTCGTTTTCGTTAATTTTGTGATGAGGCTTGCCATTAAGATAAACATTATGCTTGCCTCCTGTGGTGCCTGTTATGCCAATTTGAGTATGAGCGGCTTCGCCAAGCCCATTTACTACACAGCCTAAAATAGAAAGAGTTATTGGTTTTTTAATGTGTTGAGTGAGTTTTTCTACTTCGGTTACAATTTTTACCACATCAAAACCTTGTCTAGCACAAGATGGGCAAGAAACAATATTAACTCCATAGGTGCGTAATTCTAGTGTTTTTAAAATTTGATAGGCAACTTTTATTTCTTCTTCTGGAGCGGCAGAAAGCGAAACTCGGATAGTATCTCCAATGCCTTGCATTAACAAATAACCAAGCCCCACTGCCGATTTTATGGTGCCAGCATTTAAACTACCTGCTTCGGTAATGCCAATATGTAGCGGATAATCGCAAGCATTTGCTAAAAGTTGATAACTTGCAGTTGCCAAAAAAACATCAGAAGCTTTAACACTAATTTTGAAATTAAAAAAATCGTTGTCTTCTAAAATTTTAATGTGATGCATTGCCGATTCTAGCAGGGCTTGCGGGGTTGGAGTTTTATATTTTTCAAGCAACCAATTTTCAAGAGATCCTGCATTTACCCCTATACGTATAGCACAGCCATAATCTTTGGCCGCTTTTACCACTTCTTTTATTTTATCTGCCGAACCAATGTTGCCTGGATTAATTCTTAAACATTTCGCTCCTGCTTTGGCAGATTCTATGGCTCTTTTGTAATGAAAATGAATATCGGCAATAATCGGCACAGAACAAGAAGCCACAATTTGCTTTAAACAAGTGCTAGATTCTTGATCTGGCACCGAAACTCTAATAAGCTCTGCCCCTGCCTCGATGCAACGATTAATTTGAGCAATAGTGCTTTGTGTATCAGTGGTTTTAGTGTTGGTCATGGTTTGCACACTAATTTTGGCACCTCCCCCCACAGCAACATCGCCTACCATAATTTGCCGACTTTTTCTTGTGTTAATTTTTTTATATTCTCTTTGCATAGTTATTGATTTTTTACTTAATTTAACCAAACATCTTCCGATGCAGATAAAATTTTGATAATACTGGTAAAATCGGCAAAACCTTTGCCTGCATATTTTTTATAATCTTGAATTTTTTTAATTTCAAGATAGGCAATTACAATAACTAATCTGTGTAAAATATCTTTTCTATTATTATTGAAATCTTTATAAAACTTGTCATCGAGCTCAAGCGAAAATTCTTGGTCACTAACGAGATATGTACGCAATATTTTAAAAGGATTTTTGGCATTGTTAATTGCTTTTGATATTATGTCAAAATTACCTTTCCATTCTTGAAAAAAAATAGAAAAATTTTTTTGGTTTAAATCAAATATTTCTTGCCATAAATCACGATCTGAATTATTTAAACGAAAACATCGCTGAAAAAAAAGAGAAGATAATTGATTTGTATCTAATTCTCTCTTATAATTTGATAAAAAAGACAAATATTGCGGCAGGTGTGAAACTAGGGCATAAATTTTATCGTGTTCTTTTGCAGTTAGATAATGCGGTTTCGCCCCGATTTTTTCGATAATTTTGTGCAGGTTTTTTTCCCAAAGATTTTCTGCATAAAGATTTTCTGCATTATGCATACGGCGGCAGATAACAAAATCTTTATCGGCAAATAAATTTTCACAAGAGTTTTCATAGCCTGTAAGGTGTGAGCCTGCAATGGGGTGAGCTGGCACAAAATTATCAGGGAGATTATTAAAAATTTCAGGGTCAAAATTTGGTTTTATGCCAGAAAAATCAAGCTCGGCAAAATTTTTTAACGAACCAACATCAAAAATTAAAGCATTTTTATCGGCAAATTTAAAAACAATCGGGGCAACATTAACAAAAGCCCTAATCGGGCAAGCAATCACAATAATTTGGTATTGCGAAATTTTAGTAAGATCATGGCAAATTTCGTTAGCAACATTTTGCTCTAAAGCTAAATTGCAAGAGTTTTGATTAGGATCAAAAACGGTGATATGCTGTGCAATGTTATAGTGTTTAAAGGCTTTGGCAAGTGATCCGCCAATTAACCCTAAACCAATAATTAAAGCCTTCATATGGTTTTTGTATTTTTATTAATAATCAGCAGAACCATAAAATTAAACAAACTAAATAATAAAATAACAGCAAAATGCTTGCTAAGCAATTGTTGATTAACCACTATAAAAACTACAATAAAATTAGTAATCAGCACATAAAAAGCCATAATTTTAGGCAAAAAACTAGATGAAAAAATAATTTTAACCAACAACAACCAAAAAATAATAATAAAATTTAGCAGAAATAAATTTTGTATGTTAAAATAATTAGTAAATGCCATTTGGTTGCTGATTGTTTTCATTGTTTTTTTGCGAATCTTCTAGATTATCGAGGTTTTTAGATGATTCTTCGATTATTGAATCAAGAGAAATATCGTTAGGAGAGTTGTTTTGATTTTCTGAATCTGGTGAGTTTTGGTTAGTTGTATTTTCTGGGTTTTCGCCTGCTTGATTTTGAATTTCTTCTGGTAAATCATCTTCGGCAAGAATATCGGTTAGTTTAAAAACCTCAGAAAATATTTGTTCTTTAGGAGTTTCTGGAGTGGGATATTTACCAGTGAGACGATCGATTTTTTCAAACTTAACATCATTAGGAATACGAAAAGGGGTAGAAGGTGTGTTTTTTAGAGCCTCTTTCATAAAGTTAATAAAAATAGGCAACGAAACCGAAGAGCCAGTTTCTTCTCTGCCAAGAGTTTTTGGGGTATCAAAACCAACATAAACTGCCATAACTAAATCGGGAGAAAAGCCTACAAACCAAGAATCAATAGAATTATTAGTGGTGCCAGTTTTTCCAGCCACAATTTTGCCAATAGATTTTGCCCTGCCCGCTGTGCCTCTTTCTACCACTCCTTGCAACATTGAAGTTATTTGATAGGCAGTAGCAGAATCGGTTATTATTTGGCGGTTATCAAGCAAATTTGGCATAGGCAAATCGGTGAGAGTTTTGCTTAAATCGGGTGCTTTACAACCATTGCAGGCCCTATTATCGAGACGATAAATTGTTTTACCAAAACGATCTTGTATTTTTTCAATTAAGGCAGGAGTGATTTTTTTGCCTCCATTAACCATCATGGCATATGCTGTTGCCATTTTCATGACAGTTGTTTCGGTAGAGCCAAGCACTAAAGAATAAATTTTTTGTGGATTATCGTTTACCTGAAATCTTTTTACCACTTCTGCTACTTTATGAAGCCCAACATCGCTTGCCATTCGAACTGCCGTTACATTAAAAGATTGCTCAAGAGCGGTTCGTAAAGTAGTTGAGCCATAGAATTTACCAGAGTAATTAGATGGTTTATAAGGTGGCATACCAACACCTTGATTAAGAGATATTTCTTCATCAATAATCACAGAAGCTGGGTTTAAGCCGTTTTCTAGGGCAGCAATATAGCCAAAAGTTTTCATAGTAGAGCCTGGTTGTCGCATGGCTTGAGTTGCTCGGTTAAATTGATTTGGAGAATCAACATAACCTCCCGACATTGCTAAAACCTTGCCGTTATGAGGATTAATAACCACAAAACCACCATTTACCTCTGGAATTTGGCGTAATGTGTAAAAATTTGGCTTTGTAGCAATTAATTGAACTAAAATAATATCACCAATTTTAAAAATATCAGACATTTTTTTTGGAACAGGGCCCCTGCTATCGATGGTTTTGTAGGGTTTTGCCCATTTAGTTGTGGCAAGCTCAATGTTGCCAATGTTATTGTTTTCAAGACCAATAGTGATAAGATCTTTGCCTACCGTCAAGACAACTGCTTTTTGCCAAGTAGGTTGGTAGAGTTTTTCAATATTAAATTCAAGCAAAAAGCTGTGCCAATTACTAGTGATATCAATATTGTGTAGTGGACCACGATAACCGTGTTTTTGATCGTATTCTTCAATGCCATTTACAAAAGATTTAAGAGCCATCTCTTGTAGCTGTGGATTAAGAGTAGTGCTTACCACAATACCATCTTCAAAAACATGGCTTGAACCATAGAGTGCAGAAAGCTCTTTTTTAACACTGTCTGAAAAAAAGCTACTTTCTTTGTTAGTGTTGTTTTTTTCTTGATTAGCGATAATGATAGGTTCTTTGCTAGCTGTTTCAAGATCTTGTTTGGTGATGAATTTTTCTTCATACATTCGTTGCAAAACCCAATCTCGGCGATTTTTGGCTTTGTCGATGTTTTTTTTAGGATCAAGCTTTGAAGGGGCTTTTGGTAATGTAGCAAGTAAAGCCATTTCTTGTAAAGAAATTTCACTTATTGATTTGTTAAAATAAACCTGACTAGCCGCCTCAACTCCATAAGCACCAGAGCCAAGATATATTTGGTTTAAATATAATTCTAAAATATGATCTTTTGAAAATTCTTTAGATATACGATAAGATAAAATAGCTTCTTTAATTTTTCTTTGCCAAGTGCGCTCACGTGTTAGTAAAAAGTTTTTTACCACTTGCTGGGTAATGGTAGAAGCCCCGCCCATATTGCCTTCGCCACTAATTGCACCAAGTGTGTTGGTGATAGAAGTGCGTAAAATTGCTAAAAAATCAACCCCTGAATGTTTGTAAAAGTTAGAATCTTCGGCCGCTAAAAAAGCATTGATAACATTTTGCGGAATATGTTTAATTTCAACAAAAACTCGTTTTTCTTTAGAAAATTCGCTAATTAAAGAACCATCAGAAGCATAAATACGTGTGGTGGTAATAGGATTATAAGTGTTTAGCTGTTCGTAATCGGGCAGATTTTCACTGTTTTGTTTAAAAATAACAACAACGGTAATGATGATAAAAATAATAATAAAAAACAGTGCTGCCAATAAAGTGGCGAAGATTTTTTTCATAGCTTCTGTTTTTTTCGATTTATTAAATCGGAGTTAAAATAAAATAAAATTGGTGCCGAAATATAAATAGAAGAATAAGTGCCAAGAGCAATGCCAAAAAAAGTTGCTACACTAAAACTAAACAAAACATTGCCTCCATAAATTATGAGAGCCAACAAAGAAATAAGAGTAGTGCTAGCAGTAAGAATGGTGCGACTTAATGTAGAATTAATGCTATTGTTAATAAGATCGTTTAAGTTGATTTGGGGATATTTTGCCAAATTTTCGCGTATGCGATCGTAAATTACTACCGAATCATTTATAGAATAACCAATTACTGTAAGAATGCAGGCAATAGAAGTGAGGTTAAACTCTAGCCCTGTGATGGCAAAAAAACCAAGCACCACTATTGCATCGTGCAGTAGGGCAAAAATACCACCAACACCAAATTGCCACTCAAAACGAATAGTGATATAAATCATGATGGCAATAAAAGACAAAATTAAAGCTATTAAGCCTTTAAAAATAAGCTCCGATCCTACTTGCGGCCCAACATAATCTATTTTACGATATTGAACTTGTGTGAAGTTTTCTTGCAAGATTTGTTGAATATTTTTTACTAAAAAATTTTGTTCTTGATTAGCAAGTGGCAATCTGATTAAAAAAGCATTATTATCGATGTTTTGTATTTGCACATCATGAAATTTACTTGATAAAATATTTCTGAGATTATCAGCAGTGCTAATAGCATTATAACCAGTATTAGGAAGCTCTATTTCAATAAGCACACCGCCAGCAAAATCGATGCCCAAGTTTAAACCTTTAAAAACTACCAAAATTAATGAGAAAATCATAGAAATGATAGAGAAATATATTGCCACTTTACGATAAGCCATAAAGTTTATTTGGCTATTTTTAAAAAGATTTCTTAGTTTTTTTAACATATTTTTTTGAGGTGATTTTTAAAATGAGAAATATTACATTAAAAATTATTTTTTAGAAAAAATTTTATCCAGTTTTTTTTTAATTACAACTCAATTTTTATTTGCTTTTCAAAAAATTTTCTTTAAAATTATCAATACTTGAATTAAAAAAACAATAAAACATCTTGTAAATGATAATATGTTATTAAAAAACAGTCAAAAAAAAAAATTATCTTTTTGGCTTTTTAACATATTTTTTTTGTTGTGCTTTAACAATGCCTTATCACAAAATATCTTTCCAAGTTCATCTATAAAAAATAATTTAAAATCGGCAGAAATTACAACAGACCAAAACAATAACTCCCAAGATTTTAGCGATCTTGGTGTGTTAAAAGATATAGTCAAAGATGATGAACTACCCACAGCAAAGCCTCAAATACTAGAAGAAGATGACAAAGTTTTTTTAAACCCAGATATTTTTGATCCTAATAAAAAAAAAGCATTATTAGCAAAACCATATATTTTAAACGAAGATATTAAAACTAAAATTTTTCGCAACCGTATTGTTGCCGATATATCTTTTATTGATAACAATTACAATACAAATATTAACAATAATTTTGCCGATACTAATGGCAATATTCGTTTAATTTCAGCACTTGATATTACCAAAAATCTTGAATTAAATAGCTTTATGAGAATGGGCAGATTTGATAATCAAAATCAATCAGCAAGAAGAATTAATTCTGTTAATGGCGGTGGCAACAGAACCTTTGAAAACACCGATATTAACATAGGAGAGTTAAACTTAAAATATAGTTATAAAAATTCAGCAATTATTGCAGGTAAATTTTCAAGTAATTTTGGCACTGCTTGGCGATGGAATAGAGGTATTTTTATTCATAGAACTCCTAATCAATATTCGTTAAACAACAAATTAGGCTTTACCGCTGTGCAAAAAGTAGGCAACACTAAAACCGTTGGTTTGTATAATTTTTCTTTTGGCTTATTTACCAACGATAGCACTAGGCTTGATAAAACTTTATTACATAAAGTGGCAATTGAATCTTCAAATCAATCAAAAGCAGGAGATACAAAAAAACTCGATTCTTTTAATTTAGCTACCGATATTATTTTTGATTTTGCCAACAACGAAAAATTAAGTTATCATTTGGCTTTTGCGAGCTTAAATATTAATGCTAAACAAAGCAATTTGCCACTAAATATTTTAAAAAGGCAAAATGGCTGGGTTTTTGGCATGAATTATAGCAATAATCTAAAAAAAGATCTTGATTTTGAAAATTTAATAGAGTATGCTAAAATCAATAATGTTGATGGTAATGCAAATATTGACGATAGTTATTTTTCGGTTAATTTTATTACCACTTTTCAAAAAAAATATAGTCTATTAGTTGGCAATAGCAATAAAAACAGCAAGCGACATACTAAAAGTGTGCATGAAAATACTTCTGAAATTAACATTGGCTACGATTTTATTGCCAACGATTTTTTTGATAGATTAGTTTTGCAAGTAGGTTATCAGCATTATTTTAACCAAACAACCTTGCAAGCAAAACAAAGTTTTGATAGTTTGGGTTGCTTATTGCGATATTATAAAAATTTTTAATAATGAAATCAATCACTCTAGCAGTCCCAAAAGGTCGAATTCTACAAGATCTTCTACCTTTTTTTGCTAAAATAAATTTACAACCTGAACCAGATTTTTTTAACGATAATTCACGTAAGCTTTTTTTTGCCACAAACTTAAAAAATCTACAAATTATAAAGGTGCGTAGTTTTGATGTTGCTACTTTTGTTAAATTTGGTGGTGCCGATTTAGGTATTTGTGGATTTGATGTTTTGGCAGAATTTCCTTCAAAGCAAGTTTTTTCAATGCTCGATCTTAACATTGGCAAATGCCGATTATCTATTGCTGGCAAAAAAAATAGTCACCTAAATTTCGCTCACACAACTTCTTTAAGAATCGCCACCAAATATTCTAACCTTACTGCACAATATTTTAGTCAAAAAGGCATTCAGGCCGAAATTATTAAATTAAGCGGAGCTGTAGAAATTGCCTCTTGGCTTAATTTAGCCGATTTTATTGTTGATTTAGTAAGCACTGGCAAAACTTTGTTAGAAAACAATATGCAAGAAATACATACAATCCTAGAAGTATCTTCTTATTTAATAGTAAATCGCACTTCTTTCAAAGTTAATAATTTTAGTCTTAATAATATTATCACTAGTTTTCATGAAGGGTTATAAAATTATTAAAACTACCATACAAACTATTATTTTGATTATTTGCTTTAGTTTACAATGCAATGCTCAATTACCTCCTCCTTTTGATAGACCAGAAGCAATGTTTCAACTTTTTGTACGTTATCTTGCAGGAGAACCTTTTCAAGAAGAATCACAATCTGAAGTATTATACGACGGAATTCGTTTTGCCAGAAGGCAACAGTGTTTAGAAACAGCTGACATAAAAGATATTAGCCAAAGAAAAATAAGAATCGATCTTTGTGATGTAAGCATGGGCAATGGTACACAGTGCGATAGAAGACAAGCTCAATCTAATGTTAGTAAAGGCACAATTGGCAAATTAAAATATGGAGCAAATCTAGATGGGGATAGGTACGATCCTAATGATGAAAGTCAATGTTTAGGTCCAGGAATAACTGATGATAGAAGTGATCTATATAATTTTTATAAAAAATTTAGAGAATTTAAAAATAATCCACAAGATTTTACAAAAGCAACAGAAAACTTTGCTAGAAGAGGTGTTAACGGCGGTATAAGATTTGTTGAAACCGATGATAATGGTCTCTTTAAAAAGGTTTATCAAGAACACCCCCAAACCATTTATTCTTCTTCTTACGATAATAATTACAAAAAATGCAATGTTGGCAATTTAGGCTATGCCACTCATAGCAACGATTCTAGAGTTGAAGATTACACAGCAGATCGTGGCGGTTTTTTTATACCAAGCCTTCAATCTGAAGATTTTCTTGATGATCTAAGCAATCAAACTTGTGCCGATTTTTTTCTACCACATATGCACTTATATGTTGATTCAATGATAGCAGCAGGAGTATCGTCTCTTACAGCTTTCGCAAGTTGCCAGACCTCATCATACTTGGCTCAGAATGCTATGAACATTTTAGATGGCATAGAAAAATACAAAAAATTACAGAAAGCCAAAAAAGAAATAAGCTCCTTAGAACGTTTGATAAATGTAATTAAATCAGGAAAAGTTGTAGAAACAGCCGTAGATTCAGCTAAATCAGCAGCAAAATCAGCCAAAGATTTGGCATTTACAAAAGCTAAAGAACTAGGTAAAACAGGGCTTAAAACAACTGGAAAAGTGGGCTTAAATGCACTTTTGGGTGGAGCACTTTTTTGTTATGATGGATTATCTAACGCAAAAACTGGCACAAGCAACATGGTAACCTGCTATTTGGCGAGTAAAGGCCCAATACATACCGGATTATGCATGACTTCTTCTGGATTATGTATTGGTAGTGGTGCAGTACTTACTGCTTCTTGTGTTGGAATTTTAGCGGGTTTAGTTCCTTATTATACTCAATTAGGTATAAAATTTGCAAAAGCAAATCAAACCTTTCAAACCAATCAAATGTGCGGATCTGAATGGCTCACCTGGAATTTTGATTCAAAAACTCAACAATGGAAACCAGATACAGAAACCTCTTATTCAGGTTGTTTAAAAAATTTATTTATTAATTTACCAGTATTTAACCAATCTGAATGTAAAAAATATGGTCAATTTACTAATGGCAAACTAATTGATCTAGTGGATAACAAAAAAAAGTCAAAATTCGATTTTTCCCCCCTTGACAAAGAAAATGCAAAAAAAGCAGATATAACAAATCAATATTATCGAGAATTTTGGTTTCGTGGCATAGAATACGAAGATAATATAGATGGTTGTAAAAATCCATGGGATAGCCAAAGAAGACTCCGATATTTAGGGTATGATACAGAATATCAAAGATATTATGTTAGGGGGCCAGTTTCAGAAGTTGGCGATAATAAGCTCTCCATCGATTATGCTTGTCATCGATTTTTACGCAATGTGCCTGGCTATGAGAGTAAAGAAAACGACTCTTATCAATGTTGCAGAAGAAAAGCTCAAAATTCTATTTGCATAGAAGAAAAATTGGTTTATGATACAGATGCTGGGAAAATAGAAAATGATATTAAAGAATTTATTCTCGGACCTTTTTTTGCCACTCTTCCAGAAGACAATAATTATCAACAACACAAATACAGATTCTGTTCTCTAGGTGATAATTCTTGCGAAGTTCCAGATCTTTACAAAACTAAATATGAAATTTTTTCGAGCAAAAAAAATCCAGAATATATCTGTGCCAAAACTGTTAACCATTGCCCTTACGATCATTATTTATCTGGTGGCACAGAAAAAAAATTCGAATCATTTGTAGCAGTTTCCGATGGAAAAGCCCCAAGCGAAAAAGTAACTGCTAATTTTTGTCAACATCTAGCACATTGTGCAAAAACAGAAAATTATACCATCAGAATTCCTTTACCAAATAATTCTTATTTAAGTTTAGCTTGTCGTAATTTTATAGGCGATTCTTTGTTTAAATCTTCTCTTCTTAGTGGTGGTAAAAATTCAATAAATCTATCACAAAGCGATATTATTGTGCAGAAACAGTCTCGAAATCTTACTAGTCCTATGGTTCAGTGCTTAAAAGAAACATTAGAAAATTATCTCCTCAGAAAAAAAGCGGTTATTTGTTTAGATGATAGAGACTATCTAACTCAAGAATATAAGCAATACAATATATGCATATCAAATCCTGTAACAATTTTATCTCCTGGGGAAGTAGTTGAAAATAAGTCGGTATTTTTTCAATTACGTGTTAAATTTCAAACAGCCATAAAAATGGCACTCACATTAAGTGTGGCAATATTTGGCTTTGTAATGCTATTCTCTGGCAATAAAGTAAATGAAATGCTAGATAAAAAAACCCTTGTTGTTTTGGTGTTTAAAATTAGCATAGTGAGTTATTTTGCTCTTGGCAATGCTTGGGAAAGTTTTTTCATGAAAACAGTATTTGAAGCCCCTTTGCAATTCGCCGAATTAGCATTTCAACCAAATACAAGACAATCTCAAAACAATGTTTATCCAGTAAAAAACACTCCTCCACCTAGGCTTTCACAAAATAGTGATGGTTGCATTTTTCCACCTGTCGACGAAAATGGCAACCCTATAGTAATTGTTAATTCAAGTATAAAAAAAATCACAGATATACTTCCGAATAATATTTTTAAAATAGAAGGAGATTCTAGCACATTTTTTAAAATTGAAAATGATATTTTAAAAAAGTCAAACAATTCCAGCGGACCATATACACACAATCCAGATTATAATATATTAAGCTATCCTGCCAATAAAAAATATTTGCGAATCTTTGATACCTTTGATTGTAAAATAGCTCATTTACTTGGCTATTCTGCCAATACCAATGTGCCTAACTTTTTAAAAATGATTCTAGTAGGATTATTTAGCAGCGGTTTGGGCTTTGCCTTTATGTTATCTAGTGTTTCATTTGCTTTCTTTATGATTTTAATCGCTTTACGAGTAGTGCATTTAATTGTTATAACTATTATTGTATTAAGCATTTTAGTTTATATTTCACCACTAGCTTTTTGTTGTTTAATGTTTAAAAAAACTCAACATATTTTTAATCAATGGTTAGCACAAGTTATGGGATACATTATTCAGCCAGTAGTAGTTTTTGCCTATCTTGGGTTATTTATGACTGTTTTAGATAATGCCCTAATTGGCGATGCCGAATTCAAACACCTTAACTCTTCTTATGACGGCAACTTTAAAAGTTTAGACTGCGAAGAAAGTGGTAAAACAAATATTTTTGGTGATAAAATAATGAAGCCAAAAACTAATAGTATTCTTTGCATTATGGCAGAAAACGGTTTGATAGAAAACAAATCAATAGAGGGGGTTGCCAAGCATTCATTACAACCTTTTAATTTAGTTATCACTTCTTTTAAAAACATTTCAAATGAAGAAGGCAAAGAAAGACTAAAAGTAATGTTTAAGTTAGCCTTAATTACTTTTATTTTTTATAAAATATTTGAATATATCTCTTCTCTTGCCGCATCTCTTACAGGAGCCGAAGATTCTACTAGCATGCTAAATGCTTTAAAACAAAATATAGAAAAAGTTGGCAAAATAACCTCTTCAATTGCTTCAGGATCAGAAAAACTAGGCAGAGATATGCAAGTGAGAGGGTCTAAAGATATTGCATCTAGAGGCTTTAAAAAAGGCAAAGAAGATGCCTCTTCTAAAAAAGATAACAACAAATCATCATCAAGCAGCGGCGGCCCAGAAGGAGGTATCGGTGGCGGTGGCGGTGGAGTGGTTTAAAAAACCTTATAATACCATTTCAACTTAAAATTAATCAATCTAACAATGTATTTTTAAGTTGAAATGGTATTACAACATCTTTTATGGCACTGGTTGAATTCCAAATTTGTTTTAATTTTTTGCTAGTTTTGAGGAGAAATTTTAGCTATTTTTAGCATCATATTAAACATATTAGGCTAAAAATAGCTGAAATTTATACCAAAAATGGCAAAGAAACTAAAATATAATTTGGGATGCAACAGTGCCTTTATCTATAATTTCTAAACATGGCTTCATCTTTTTGGTTAAAAATCTTTAAAAAACCCTTTTCTGTATTGATTTTAGTATCATCTGTTGCTTTGGTAATTTTGATTTATTATTTATGTTTTTATCAAAATAAATATTTATTAAAAACCACTTTACCACAACAAAAAATACTGATTGTCAATTCTATTTTACCACTTTGGCAAATTACCAATTTTTTAACCTCCCAAAAAATAGAAAACATCTTACTAATTCAGCCTACCGATTCTGAGCATAATTTTCAGCTTAAAAACCAAGACATGATCAATTTACAAAAAGCAAGCCTAGTTTTTTATTTAAGCAAAAACCTTGAAAATTTATTATCAAAACTACAACAAAATTTAAGTCTACATCATAAAATCAAAGAAATTTCACCAGATGTTAATTTTAAATTACTACCAAACAATTGGCACTTATGGCTTAACCCACATAATCTTATTTTAATTGCTCGTTGGCAAACAAAACAACTATGCTCTATCGATAATAACAATTGCTATTTTTATCAAGAAAATTTACAAAAATTTGAATTGCAAATTACACAAGAAGTTAATAAAATTAACAACTTATTTTTACAACATAACTCAAATAAATCAATTGTATTGCTACACGATGCCTACAATTATTTTTTTGATTATTTTAAAATTAGCAACACCATTGTTTTATCGCATCACCATCAAAGCAATATGCAAATTAAACAACTACATAATCTTGTTAATCAACAAAACAATATTTCTTGTCTAATGGCCGAAAATAATCATCTTTCTGCTCAAAAATTAGCCACAACTTATGGCTTACAATACCAAAATTTAAATTTATTTTTTACTAATCAAGCTCAAAATCCTCTATCTTATGGCTTATGGCAAATGGCTCAACAAATATCTATCTGCCTATGAAAACACTTGATAAAATAACTCATTTTTTACAACATACATCTATAAAAAATATGTTAAAAAAAATCGCTTATAGCTTGTTTGTGCAAGAAATAATCTGTTTTATTTTGCAATTTTATATGTATTTTGTCTACATCACAAGCAAAAGAAAGTTTATTAACAATCAGGTTTTTATTGATTTAGTCAAAAATAAACAACCAATCATCGTGGCATTTTGGCATAATCGCTTGGTCATGATTCCTTTTTTAGCTATCAAGCTTAAAAAATCACTTCCCAAACACAAATTCATGACTCTCGCTTCAAAGCACGGCGATGGTCAATTTGTAGGTAAAATTATGCAAAAATTTGGCTTTATCGCCATCTCTGGCTCTACTAATAACAAAAAAAACCGTGGCATCGATTTTTCTAGTATGCGAAAAATTATTTCTGGCTTAAAAAAACAACACACCCTTGGCATTACCCCAGATGGCCCAAAAGGCCCTGCTTTGCAAATTAATGGCGAACTCATTAACATTGCTAAAACAACAGGGGCAAGCATTGTTTGCGCTTCTTATTCGGCAAAAAAAAACATTATTTTTAACAGCTGGGATAAACTACAATTACCTTTGCCTTTTAATAAAATCACTTTTTATTTACATCATCAAGTTGTTACTGTGCCATCTTGTGCTACTACAGAACAAATCAAACAACTCACCAATTTAACCACTCATTACTTAACCCTAGCTCAAAAAAAATCACAATCATATGCACACAAACCTCAATCAACAACCTAATAACCCTAACCTATCTAATATCATCACTATCTACACCGATGGAGCCTGCCTAGGAAACCCAGGCAAAGGCGGTTGGGCAGCAATTTTGCTTTATAAAAACCATAGCAAAGAAATTTCTGGCAATCAAGCTTATACCACCAATAACCGCATGGAACTCACCGCCGTTATTGAAGCCTTAAAAACACTAAATAAACCTAGCAACATCATTATTTATACCGACAGCACTTATGTTAAAGATGGCATCACTAGTTGGCTAGCTAAATGGCAACAAAATAATTGGCAAACTTCTAAAAAACAACCTGTTAAAAATATCGATCTTTGGCAAGAACTAAATTCACAATCGCAAAACCATCAAATCAACTGGCAGTGGGTTAAGGCTCACAATGGTAATCAATACAACGAAATTGTCGATAAACTAGCCAGAAAATCTGCCCAAATTATTTAAAGGCACTGTTGAATTCGAAATTTGTTTTAATTTTAGTTTTGAGAAAAAATTTCAGCTATTTTTAGCCTCATATTAAACATAGTGTGTTGTTGCATTAGCACAACTGAAAGTTATACCATTTCAACTTTAAAATTAATCAATCTAACAAAATATTTTTGAGATAAAAACTTTAAAAAACGAAAGCTGTATATCCATACAGCTTGAGGCTTTTTGAAGCTTTTTAGCCAAAAAGAT
>JACCDP010964179.1_pt1 | contig 19070 bp, 17 predicted proteins | sample 7445841 | NCBI WGS metagenome assembly JACCDP01 (sample SAMN15323441, study PRJNA562643) | freshwater metagenome | isolation source: river surface water | place: USA:Blue River Watershed | collected 2017-08-17
CCTAAATTTTCTTAAATTATACCTATTTTTTCTTGTAAAAACATCTTTTTAATACTTTTGTTAGGTTCATTTAAGGCTAAGGTAGATTGGGTATCCATTTTTATAGAGGGCATATTGCAACGGAGGCACTCTCCGTATGTTTGGAAAAGAAATAAAGGGTAAGCCATCCGTGTTTTATTTAATTCATAACTTTATATTTTCTAAAAAATAAAAGTATTTGGTAAAATAAATGTCGATGGGGGCATCAATCGCTGCTGTTATTACGACCAAAAACAGAGTTACACTCTTTGAAAAATGCCTTTTATCTGTTGTTAATCAAATCCATCAACCTAATTATAAAATTATTGTCAGTGATTCCACTGAGGAAAATCAAACAATCGAAAAAAACTTAGCGGATAAGTTAGGTTTTATTTATTTAGTAAATAAATCCCATAACAACAATTATGCAGGATCACTTAATACTGTCATTGATTATTTAATTCAAACTTTTTATTTTTCCGAATTAAAAGTTTTTCAAGATCTTTATTTTGCTTCCTTAGATGATGACGACACTTGGAGACCCAATTACTTATCAACAATAATTGCTAAGCTTGAATCAAATACCGAAGTGGTTGTCACCGGATTATGGATGGATCGTGGGGATAAGAACTTTCCCTTATCGATTCCTTCAGAACTTAACATGCATTCTTTTTTGACAAAAAATCCGCACATCCAAGGATCGAATACTTTTGTTAAGTTGACGACGTTATTAAGGGCTGGAGCTTTTGATGAAAATATGTCATCCACAACTGATCGCGATGTCTTTACTAGGATTTTCATGCTAAATCCAGCATATATCATCATTCCTGAATACTTAGTAGACGTGAATGCAGATGATACCCGTATTCGTATTACGAATCATTCCGAGAAAAAAGTGGAAGGTTTAGCAAAATATTTTTTAAAATATTCTGGTATTTTTACTGATAAAGACCACTTTGATTTTCGTGAACAAATCAAACGGTTTGGAAATTTTAATTTTGATGAATATTTATTGAGGTACCAAAATTTAGAAATTCAACCTTCCCTTGATTTATTGTCAAACCCCAATACTAATCGCCCTATCTTAGCTGGTTTTATACTTACTGAACAAACCTTTGGTAAAAGATTAATTGATCAATTACTTCAAACACCTGGTATTCGTAAAGTCATGATTTTTGTTAATTCTCCAAAAGTATCCTTGGATGAATTTGAGGATGATCGAATTACAGTGATTACTTTAAATCAAGTCAAAGAGCTTAATCAAAAGGGCTATTACCATAATTTTATTAATAATCGAAAACTTAAAAATAAAACTATTACCGATATATCTGTTGCAAGAACAATTCTGCATCAACATCTTTATGACGCTTTTGTAAAAGATGATGTGGTTTGGGTTTTAGATGATGACATGGAACTAAAAGAGCTTATTCGCATAGGTAGTACTTTTGAATTGAAAAAATTAGAAATACAACGTTACATTAATTATTATGCAGATAAAGCTGATGTTGTCGTGGGTTCATATTCAGGAGATACCCCTCTACCCCTTGTATCCACGATTCGTAGTCAACTTCTTGATTTTGTATATTCCACTAAATTTAATGCAGGGATTCATCATCCCCTTGACTACCACAAACCAGATTATTACTACGATTTGGCTCCTTCTGAAATTGGTTTAGAAACGCCTTTACCATTTAAAGAAAAGATTCTTGATCAAGTCTTTTCTGGCAAAGCATTTAGCCGTCCACTTTTCAAACAACCAGAAATTACCTTTGAGACCATGAGTCGAGGAGGCAACACTCTAATCTTTAATCGGGAAGCATTAAAAATCCAAAATGTCTCCATTGAAATTGATGGTACGCTTGGTCGTCGAGGTGATTATTTTTGGGTCCTGCAATTAAAACAACAACATTTCAAAGTCTTGGGTAGTCACTTTTGTACCTATCACAATCGCAATCCCCTCCACTTTCATTACGATAATGAAATGATGAAGTTTGAAAAGGATATTATTGGCGCTTCGTTTACAAAAGCATTCTCAATATCTGCATCCCAAGACCATTTTTATCACCATTTTCAAACCATCTTTGATACCCGCCTCATTCGGTTTATTAAGAATTACTATCGCATCATTGGTTTGCTTTCCATCATTGAAAAGAATGATTACCAATCGATGTTTACTGAAATTCATCTCCAGCACTTTATTCTATACATTCGCCACAAAATTAATAAAAACAAAGTCAAGCCAGCCTATCTGCAAGTGATTTCTGACCAATTAGAACTTAATCAACATCAATTCATGGAATCGATGAAGCAACAACTTCAATTGAAACTTCAAAAACAATTAACCCTACTTGGCGTTGGTAATGAAGGAGTCGTGTTTACAGATGAAGTTTATGTTTACAAGTTGTTTTATGATCCACATATAGATTTGACTTATCTTAAACAAATTGCTCCATCCTTTAAAACATGTCCCCATCTCCATGAGTTATTTTTCGAAAGTTTTGCAGGTTATCGAATGATTCGGTATCGTTATATTCCTCATTTTGAGAAATATCATGGCGGTTTCACCAATCAATTCATTAAACTCATTCGTCACTTTAAAAGCATTGGCGTCGTTCCAACTAATATTAAGAAGTCTAATTTCATCGTTTCGAATAAAATGCTTTATTACATCGACTATGGGCGAAGTTTTGAACCACTAACTGAAGCCAATTACCAAAAATTATTAAAACGAATTTATCAACTCATTCGATATCATTTTGTTACCGAAGGTCAATTTAAGGAAATCATCTACCTTTCTTATCAAGGTAAGGACCAACATATCAATTTTCAATTTGAGCACTTTTTACAGCTCATTGAATCAAGAACTAAAGAAGAAATTCATGATCCAATCATTCTTCAATGGGTCCAACAATTAGCACCAAAAACCTTACTTGATTATGGGGCCGGGAAATGCAAAATCGCTAATGAGCTTGCCTCTTCAATGGAAGTCAGTGTTTATGATGTTAATCAAACCATCCTTCAAGAACGGGCATCCAAAAGTTGTAAGTTATTATATAAAGTTAGTGGTACGTTTGATGTTGTCATATCCAATTTGGTTTTATGTGTGGTTGATAACTTACAAGTTGAAAGTATTCTAAAAGAAATCAATCAATCTTTACCGATCGATGGTCATGCAATTATTTCTATCTGTAATCCATTCTTTAACGACGTTGAACGATCTGAATTAAGAAAAAACCTTCATTTACCCCATTATGAAACCTGTGAATGCTACCAAAAAAGGACCTCTAACAAAACCACACTAACTGAATACCATCGTCCATATGATGTTTATCAAAGGTGGTTCTTAGAACATGGTTTTGTTATTGAAAAAGAGACTCAAACAGAAGGAATAAACTATAAAACCTTTAATCGGATGAGTCATCATCTCATCTTTCAATTAAGAAAAATGAGAGCAGTAGAGGTTCAACCACTTAGTCTATTAATTAAGGCATCTTTAATGGATTATGACTATCTAGAGTCACAAGTGAAGCACATCGTTTTATCACTTCAACAAGGATTTCGGTTTTTAGAAAGAGTGCTTGTGCTTGATGATATTAAAACCAATCGAACAAGGGCCTATGCACTAGATAATGAGATTAAAACCAATTCAGTTTTAGAAAAGCTCCATCAACAAGGATGGCTTGATCGAATTATTCGTGTTTCCCAACATCTTGAAAGACTTCCTGCTCTTTACCAAAAGTATTTTCAAAAAACGTCACAACATCCCTATAGTGAAAATGGGCAACCCTTATTTGCTTCGTTATTAGGTTTTGAACTTATCAACTCTCCGTATGTATTTCAAACAGACCTGGACATCTTGTTTAAAACGACTAATCTTCGCTTTCTTGAAACCTTCGAACATTTTCGTTCGACAAATAAACTTTCTGCTAGCTTAAGTATTTATCACGGATATGATGTGAAGCATAAAGTGGAAGTCGAATCAAGAATGGAAGTAAGAAATGCTTTCCTCGATCTCCATGAACTTAACCTAAAATTACCATTGATCAATACTTTGAATTCATCCAATCAATTTATGTTACCCTGGCATCGATCAAGTGACCAAACCATTGGTCTTTCATTAAATTTACGTTATTCGGCTGGGGATTTATGGTTTATTCATCCTGAGAATGCTAAAAAGATTGAAACGAATTTAATCGCTAAAGTGATGAATAGATTAGAACAAAACGATTTGATTAACTCTATCCAAATCAATCAAGTTAACCTCATGGGAAATAGTCATAACTGGCATGACACGACTAACCATGAAGTTATTTTATTTATTCGTGGTTATAATACCCATCCGGAAAAACTCAAACGCCTTTGGGATTCAATCAAAAAACAAACCCACCAAGATTATCAAATTGTTTATATCGATGATGCGTCAACTAATGGTAGCGCCCCATACATGAAATGGTTATTAAAGCATGATACTTGGTTTAATGATAAAGGAATTTTTCTCTTTAATCATCAAAACATCGGTTCTTTAGCGAACCAAGAATATGCCCTGACCCATATTGTTAAGAATCCAAATGCAATCATCATCAACATCGATAATGATGATGCCTTATTAGGTCCTAATGCGATAGAAACAATCTTAAAAACTTATCAAATTCAACAAGCTGATGTCACAGTTGGTAATCTGCTCAGACGGGATAAACCGGTAAAACATTATCAAGTCGTGGATTTTAGATGGCCTTGGGAACGAAATGGGGATAATATATGGCTTCATCCGAAAACCTTTAAAAAGTCACTCTTTGATCAAGCTATTCCTTACCTAAAAAATCAAGATGGAAAATACTATGAAGTCAATACCGATTTTGCAATGATGTTACCCATTCTTTATTTTGCCAAAAAGCCGGTGTTTATTGATGAATGTATTTATTATTTTGAACCATCAATTCATAATCAAAATAAAAAGGGTCAATATAATGAAAAAAAGGTTAATGAAATTAAAAACCATTTATTATTAACTTGGAAGGATATTTATGAAAAAAATCATCACCATCATTGGCGATAGTCAACTCAAATCCACGGACGAAGCCTATCAATTAGCTTATGCCTTAGGGCAAAAACTTGTAGAAAATGGCTACCGAATCATGACAGGTGGCCTCGGTGGTGTTCAAGAAGCAGTCTGTAAAGGGGCAAAGGAATCCAAATTAGATTACGAAGGTTCAACCATTGCAATCCTTCCTTCATTCGATAAACATGAGGCAAATGCTTATAGCGATATCATTATTCCCACGGGTTTAGACTTAGGCCGAAATATCATCAATGTCAGTTCGGATGCAGTCATCGTTATTGGTGGCAAAGCAGGAACCTTAAGTGAAATCGCCTCTGCTTGGTCTTTATATAAACTGATCATTGCTTTAACACCGATCGCTGGATGGGGTAAAGACCTAGCTGGCAAAAAAGTGGATTTACGTATTCGTTATGAAGGTATTCCTGAAGACCAAATTTATCCTGCTAAAGACCCTGAAGATGTGATAAAATTACTATTCAAGTACATACCCCTTTATCAAAGGGCACATCACGGTATTAAATGGAGAAAAGGATAAACTATCATATCAATTTACATTGATATATATAAATATATACCATGAATCTACTGATGCCCCGCAAGGTATGAAGACCTTATGTCTATGGCGATTCGACATGGAATAAATTATTAATCAATTACCAATCACGATAGTATAATCAATCTAAATATATTTAAGCCTGAAGAAGAAAAACGTGGATTGATGATCTATTTTAATGGGTTAAATTTACTTTTACTATAACTAATCCTGCTATTATTGGATATACAGTCACTGTAGATTTACTTGCCTTCAATTATGATTGGTTTTAAGAAGATATAAAAATTAAATTTGAAGAGTATAATTTACTTGGAACAATTAATTTTTAAGAAATAGAAACAATAAACCAACGTGCGTTATAATATTTTTAATACACTAGGGAGAAATTAGATGAATATTACCGTTGCTGGTCTTGGTTATGTTGGTCTTTCAATGGCAGTTTTGCTTTCTCAAAGGCATTCTGTTATTGGTTTTGATATCAATATTGACCGATTAAACCTTTTAAAAAATAGAAAATCACCTTTTATTGACAAAGAAATTCAAGAATATTTATCCTCAAAATCTTTAAACTTAACATTCACAAATGATTCTAATCAAGCATATAAAAACGTAGAATTTTTGATTATAGCTACCCCAACTAATTATGATCCTGAACTCAATTATTTTGATACGAGTAGTATCGAGAAAGTTATTAGTGATTTTTTAAAAGTTAATCAAAAAGCATTGATCATCATAAAATCCACAGTTCCAGTTGGTTATACTTTGGAACTTCGAAAAAAATTTAAATTTCAAAATATTGTATTTTCTCCAGAATTTTTAAGAGAAGGGAAGGCTCTTTACGATAATTTATATCCTTCAAGGATAATAGTTGGGGATAACTCCAATCTTGCAATTACATTTTCAAGTTTACTAAAGGAGGCTAGTTTAAAGCCTGATGTTTCTGTTTTACATGTCAATTCAACTGAAGCGGAGGCGATTAAGTTATTTTCAAATACATATCTTGCAATGCGTGTGGCATTTTTTAATGAATTAGATACTTATGCAGAAACGAGAGGATTAGATACAAAACAAATAATTGAAGGCGTTTCATTAGATCCCCGTATCGGAAATTACTACAATAACCCCTCATTTGGCTATGGTGGTTATTGTTTACCTAAAGATACTAAACAACTTCTTGCTAACTTTAAAGATGTTCCTCAAGACATTATGACAGCGATTGTGGAAGCAAATCGTACTAGAAAAGATCATATCGCAGATATGATCTTAAAGCGAAAACCCAAAATCGTGGGAATATATCGTCTGGTGATGAAAAATGACTCTGACAATTTTAGATATTCTGCAGTTCAAGGAATAATGAAAAGAATTAAAGCAAAAGGTATCGAAGTGGTTGTTTATGAACCTGCATTACAAGAAGAAACTTTTTTTGGATCAAAAGTAACAAGAAATCTAGATGAATTTAAGAGAATCTCTAGTTTGATATTATCTAATCGTATGTATAAGGAATTAGAAGATGTGAAAGGGATAGTCTATACAAGAGACTTATTTAATAAGGATTAATGAAAAGAATATTAGTTACCGGCGGTGCTGGTTTTATTGGTAGTCATCTTATTGATAGGCTTTTAAGTCTTGGTGAAAGCGTTATTAATATTGATAATTTTAATGATTTTTATGATTTAAAGATAAAGGAAAATAATATTGAAGGACATTTCAAATATGGTAATCAATATAAATTAATAAGGGAAGATATTACGAATATATCTTTCTTAAAACATTTTTTGAAAAATGAAAAAATAGATGCAATTGTTCATTTAGCTGCAAGAGCCGGTGTACGTCCTTCTATTGAAATACCTTATCAATATCAACTTGATAATGTCATCGGAACCCAAAACATACTTGATTTTGCAAAGGAAAAAGGAATAAAAAATCTTGTATTGGCATCATCATCTAGTGTCTACGGTAATAATACTAAAACCCCATTCTCAGAATTAGATAATGTTGATAATCCAATAAGTCCATACGCTGCAACTAAAAAAACCAATGAATTACAAGCATATACATATCATTATTTATTTGGAATGAATATTATCATGTTACGTTTCTTTACAGTCTACGGACCTAGACAACGACCCGACCTAGCTATACATAAGTTCACTAAATTAATGCTAGAAGGAAAATCATTACCCTTCTATGGAGATGGGTCAACCTCAAGAGATTACACTTACATCGATGATATTATTCAAGGAATACTTCTATCGTTAAATTACAACTTCAATCATATTGATGTTTATGAAATTTTTAACTTAGGTAATAACAAACCTGTCACTTTAAAGGATATGGTTAAAACAATTGAACTTAATCTAAATCTTGAGGCAAGATTAGATATAAAACCGATGCAACAAGGTGATGTTATTATCACCTATGCTGACATTAAGAAAGCCCAAAGATTACTAGGTTATAAAATTTTAACACCATTCAAAGACGGAATAAAAAAATCGATTCCTTGGATAAAATCTATATATGAAAAATCTAATTAAATTTAGCTTTGATTGGTTTAGCTCACTAGTTGCAACTTTGGTCTTCTTTCCGATTCTTATTATTCCAATCGCCGTATTAATAAAGCTAACATCTAGAGGCCCAGTTTTTTTTAAGCAAAAAAGAATTGGTCAGAATAAAAAAACTTTTTATTTAATAAAGTTTAGAACTATGAGAATTGATACTCCTAAAGATGTTCCAACACATCAATTAAAGGATCCTCAAAAATGGATTACTCCTTTAGGAAAGTTTTTAAGAAAAACATCACTAGATGAAGTACCTCAGTTATTTAATATTCTTAAGGGAGAAATGAGTATTATTGGTCCGAGACCTGCTTTATGGAATCAAGACGATCTAATTCAAGAGCGAGACAAGTATGGAGTCAATTCTTTAAGACCAGGAGTATCAGGTTGGGCCCAAATTAATGGTAGAGACACATTACCTATTCCCATTAAAGCAAAACTTGATGGAGAATACCTAAAAAGACAATCTTTTTTCTTTGATCTATATATTATTTTACGGTCTGCATTTAAGGTGTTTAAAGATGATTCTGTTGTAGAAGGTGGAACTGGTACATTAGGAAATAATTAATGAAGATATTAATTACAGGAAAAAATAGTTACATAGGAAACTCATTTTATGAATGGGTTAAACAGAATGAACCTTTGTTTGAAGTGAAGCATATATCATTAAGGAATACAAATCTAAATGCTATAAGTTTTAAAGGATATGATGTTATTTTTCATGTAGCGGGTATCGCTCATATGAATTCAAATAAAATACTTATTCATGATTATTTCAGAGTTAATCGAGATTTAGCAATCGATGTTGCAAAAAAAGCAAAACAAGAAGGGGTAAATCAATTTATTTTCACAAGCTCAATGGCAGTTTATGGTGAAGATTTTCCAATTGGTCAAATAAGACCAATTGACATTAATTATCCTAAACCTGCTAATGCATATGGTCAAAGTAAATTAGAAGCAGATTTAGAAATTCAATCTTTAAATAATGAACACTTCAAAACAGTAATACTTCGAATTCCAATGATTTATGGGAAAAACGCAAAAGGAAATTTTCCCAAGTTATATAGATTCTCAAAACGATTTTTTATATATCCTGAAATTAGAAATCAAAGAAGCGTCTTACATATAAATAATCTTTCACGGTTAGTTACATATTTAATAAAAAATAATTCAAATCTTGTATTGTTTCCGCAAGATGGTCAATATTTAGAAACTATTAAACTTATAAAATTAATTAGAGCTAAAAAAATTACTATTACATTTAATTGGCTAAATTTAATTATTAAAGTTATATCAAAAAAAATCACTTTTATTAATAAAATATTTGGTAATAAGTTTTACATTCAAAACCAATCAAAGATAAAAGAATATAACTATCAAGTTGAAAACATTTATGATTTTACTCAATTTATAAATTCTTAACTAGAAACCCTTTAAACTATATAATGAAGAAGACGGACCCTTAGCTCAATGGTTAGAGCTACCGGCTCATAACCGGTTGGTTGCAGGTTCGAGTCCTGCAGGGTCCACCAAACTATATTGATTTTACCTTCTTCTTGGGGAGATAGACTCAATATGCTAAAATTCTCTTTGGTTGGAAGCTTACCCAAGTGGCTGAAGGGACCAGTCTTGAAAACTGGTAGGGGTCGCAAGGCCCGCGAGAGTTCGAATCTCTCAGCTTCCGCCATAAAAATTTTATTAACACCCATTTCTTTAGATTTAAAAATAAATAAGCTTAAAATAAAAGTAAGTATTTCATAATTTGAGTTTTACTAAAATTATTTATTATATATTGAAATTAAACTATTAAATTTCTAAAAAATTAATTTCAATTTATATTTTTTAGTTAAAAAAGTATTATTGAAATTGTTTTGATATTTCGAAGTAAAAGTATTAAAATAAATAAATGAAAAGCGTATTAATTTTATCAACTGTTGCATCAGTAATAATTCAATTTAATAAACTAAATATTGACTATTTTAAATCTAATAAATATAAAATAATACTTTGTTCTAATTTTTCTAAAGGAAGTTCAATGCCAACAAATTTGATTAGAGAAGAAATTACAAAACTTAAATCCAAAAACATTGAGATAGTTAATATACCTTTTTCAAGAAATCCCTTAAATCTCTTTTCACATATTTATAGTTATTTCAAATTAAAAAGTTTAATTTCTAATTTCAGAATTTCTTTAGTAAACACTCATACTCCAATTGCCTCAGCATTAATAAGATTAGTAAAATTTATAAATTTTAAGAATTTAAAAGTTATTTACACAATTCATGGGTTTCATTTTTTTAAAACAAATAATACTTTAATTCAACAGATCTTTAAATTCATTGAAACAGTTCTTTCTAAAATTACTGATCTTGCAATTACAATTAATAATTATGATTATGAAATCGCTAAAAAAATGTTTTATTTAAAATTAGCTAAAACTAATGGCATAGGTATTCAAATCCCTAACCTTTCTCCAAATATCCCAAATGAACCATTTGACTCAAATATATTAAGAATAATTTCAATTGGGGAATTAAACAATAATAAAAATCACATTTCACTCATAAAACAACTTATTAATATGAAAAATATTGAATTAAACATTTACGGTAAAGGTATTAACTATGATAGATTAAGTAAATATATTACGAAAAAAAACTTGAAATATGTCTTTTTGAGAGGTTATTCCACTGATATTCTTAATCACATAAAGAATTCACATATATTTATCCTACCTTCAAAGAGAGAAGGTTTGTCCGTAGCATTAATGGAGGCTATGTCTTTTAGAAAACCTTGCATAGTTTCTAACATTCGCGGCAATAATGAGCTTATTTCCGATGGTGTAGGAGGTTACCTTGTTGATTTAAAAGCTAAAAATGGTTTCAGAAACGCTATCACTAAATATTTAAACAACAAAAATCTATTACTGGAGCATGGAAATCAAAATTATCTTAAAATTTTAGATTACTCAAATAATTATGTATTCAGACAACTTAAAGAAATTTATGATAGTTTTTTAGCACTTAACAATAAATATGAAAGTCATAAAACTATTTAATAAATTTATATTTGTTATTGCAGAAAAAATTGCAAATCAAATTGTTTATATTCTTAATAAAAATACTAATCAAAACGTTAAATATAAATTATTCAATTATTATGAGTTTTTCAATTTTAATTTAAATAATTCAACATTTTTTCCAGATAAGTCTACCTTTCAAAAAGTCGAAGAGAACTTACAGCTACTTCTATTTGATAAAATTGGTACATAAAATGTTTATTTACTATTTATTAATCTTTTCACTTATTTTCTTTTTTTTCTTTCTTAAAAATAAATTTAGAATTAGTAATATTTACAATATATATTGTATTTTATTTATCGTATTAGCATTTGCTCGTGATCCCTTTATCGGAAAAGATAATTTAGCTTATTTTGATTATTTTAATCATCTTTTAATTGGTATTAGATTAGGACAATTTGAATTGTTTTTCTCTTTATATTTAGATATATTTATTTATTTTTCAGATAACTTTCAATTTTTTCTTATTTTAACTTCTTTCTTAACACTTGCTCCATTATTTATTATAGTAAATAAGTTTATTAATTTAGACTTTAATCGGGTTTTATTTTTGTTATTATTTTTATGTACAACTTATATCTTTACTTTCTCCATTCTTAGAAATTATATTGCCTTATCTTTAATTATTTTGGCATTATCTTTTATTGTTGATAGACCATTACTGTCATTTATTTTTACTATTTTTGGGTCTCTATTTCATATTTCATTACTTTTTCTTGGATTCTTATTTTTTATTTCAAAATATATGAAACTTTCTTATTATCTTTTAGTTTTCTTATTACTCCCTTTAATTTTTGTTGTTTTTGATTCAAACTCTTTTCAAAGTCTTCTTATATATTTAATTGATGTTCTAAGACCTGGTTACAATTTATATGAGGTTATTGAAATCGATGCCAATCCAAGCTTGACTATAATTTTTATGTTTCTGCTTTATGATATTTTTCTTCTCTTAAATACAAACATAAGAGGAAAGTATAATAATATATTATTAAAAAATTCTTTATTATTTACTTTTCTATCTTTGTTCTTTTTTTGGATACCTAATTACTATCGATTGGCATTACTTGCTATTTTTATAATTGGTTTATTTATTATAATCAGTATTGACTCTATGAAGTTAAAATACAGTCTTTCTTTTCAATTAGTATTTATGGTATTTTTACTTGTATTTTTTTATTTAAATTTCCAAATAGAGGCTAATTATTATGAAACTTTCTTCTAAGAATATTTTATTTATTGTCCCAAGATTTCACACTAATATGGTTGAATGGGTTTCTACCTTATTAAATTACAATTATGAGGTGAAAATTCTGGCTTATACTAAATCTAAAATTGAAAATTATAATTTAGTTAACCCTATCATGTTGAGAAAATCTTTCTTAAATATTTTTTTTGTTGGTTTAATTGAATTTTTCGGATTTATTTTCAGACTTAAGAGATCTTATTTATATAATTTGAAAATAATTTTTCTTGTTCCAAATATATTTTTATTATTAAAACAGATAAGTACCTATCGCCCAAACTTAATAATTATTAGAGAAAAAACTATAATTTCATTAATTGTGATAATTCTTAATAAACTTTTTATTAAGAGTAAGATTGCTTTATATTCGCAAACATATTTAGACGATAGAAAATTTAAGTTGATTGATTTATTTTTTCCAGTAAAAAAAATTAGCACTATATTTAAAGACCCTAAATTTATTAGTACAAATAAATTCTTACCTTTCATATACAAAACAAAACTTAAAGCGATTATTAAACACCACGAAAAGCTTTTTTATTTTCTAATTATCGCTAAATTTGAAAAAAGGAAGAGAGTTTTTGAATTTATTAAATTATTTCATGAGAGTGAGTATCCAAAAATAATTAACTCTTTCAAATTCTTAATTATTGGAGAAGTAAGTTCTAAAGAACATATTACAGAGTTCAATAAACTTAACAAGTACATTCTTGATAAAAATATAGATTATATTTTACTAAAAAAGAACGTTCATAACAGTAAAATGGATCTGTACTATAATCAATGCAATATATTCCTTTTACCATCGATTTTTGAAGCCGCTTCTTACTCCAATATTCAAGCTATGGCAAATGGATTAGTTACAATAATAGGAGATAAAAATGGAACATCATGCTACATCAATGAAAATATTGATGGTTATAAATTTGATAGTAATAATCTTAATTCAATTTTAATTCCATTAAACAAGCTCTTTAAATTAAGTGAATCTGAGCTATTAAAAATAAGAAAAAATGCATTTTATAAGTTTAAATATAAATTAAATGCCTCATTATTTATTAAAAAAGTTATGGAATTAATGAGATAAAATTTTGTACCATTTTTTGCAAATATCCTTGCTTGAAAATTGTTGAATTAATTTTATCGAGTTTGTAGAAACTTTTTTTCTATTATTTTCATTATAAACTTCGTTAAGTATTGAATTAGCAAAAAGTTTAACGTCAAATGAAGAAATGAAGATATTCTCAAGGTTTTTGCAATAATCCTCTAAAAAACCACCTGCAAATGGAGTTGTTATGATTGGACAACCAACACTCATTGCCTCAATTAAAGTGTTTGGAAAACCTTCATATAATGAAGAAAAAACAAACAAATCGTATTTAGTAAATTCTTTGAATATATCAAGAGAAATGTCATGGTAAAAAACATTATTTTGAACACCTAGAGCTTTTTGATACTCTAATAATTTATTTTTAAGGCTACCTTGACCGTAAATATGTAATTCAATTTTCTTAATCTTAATTAATTCACTAATCAGTTTAATTAAAAAAAAAGGATTTTTTTGTTTTTCAAGTCTTCCTACATAAACTAATTTTTTAATTGATTTTCTTAATATGAATTTAACATTAGTTGGCAATTCAATTGGATTTGGAATAACAGTTCTAAAAACATTTTTAAATTTATAAAATTTCATTTGATAATTATTTTGAAATACAATAATATTTGCAAATCTATATAAAATAAAGGTAAATATATAATAAATTATATTATCTTTTTTAAATTTATTAGGATCATTTCTTACAGAGATTATAGTTTTAACTTTAACAAAAAAAGATGAAATAATTAATCTTAAATTTGTATTTGGAAGTAATGAAATTACAGTTTTAAAATTTTGATCTTTTATAACTTTTCTTAAGTCCTTTAAATCTTTGAAGAATCTAATTAATTTATTCTTAGTATTAAAGTTATCAATTAAAATTACTCTTGAATAATTATATAGTTTATAATCCGTTTCATTTAATCTTAAAAAAGTTATTAAATAAAATCCTTTATGTTGCAAATTATTAAAAATCACTGATGCAACTTTTTCGGCCCCCCCTCTTTGCAATCCTGTAACTAAAATTGCTGATTTAAATTGTTTCATAATCATTATAAATTTTATTTAGTTCTTTGGTGAAATATTTAGAATTATATAAATCTTTAAATGTATTAAAATTTTTTTCGGCTATTTCATTCATTCTAAAATCATCTTTTAATAGATTTAATAATTTTATTTGCAATTCGTTCGTATTTTCACAGGAAATAGAATTATTATTATTTAGTAATGATTTTAAAAAGTTATATCCAAGTGTATGAGAAATTATTACCTTAGACCAAGCGGATTCTATAAAGGTTATGGGAAATCCTTCAGAAATAGACAGATTTACTAATATTTTTGAATCATATAAATATTCATATATATTTTCTTTGAAACCAACTGTTTCAATAAAGCCACCTAAAGAATATAATTCTATATATTTTTTTATTGAAGGCAGCAAAGGACCATCCCCAACCATTATACATTTTATCTTTTTATTTATAACGATATTTTTAACAAGTAAAATGAATTTCATCGGTTGTTTAATCTCTGTCATTCGTCCTAAAAATATCAAATCATATTTCCTTTTATCGAAGGGTTTGTTATTAGTATTTAATACTGATGTATTTGAAAAATTAAATAGGACAACTGAAAAATAAATTACTTTGTTTTTAAAATAAAAAGATTCAAAGGCATCTTCAGATATCCATAGTATTCTGTAGATTTTAGGCAATATAAAAAAAAGAATAATTAGATTTTTTAAACTAATTCTTTGCATGTATTTGTGATTTCCGTGAACATGTAGAATTAATTTATTTTTAATTAGGGAACTTATAAAAGCAGCACCCGGGTCATGACAATGAAAGATATAACTCTTATATTTATTAAGAATTAATAACAGTTGAATTTTGTTTGAATAAGTTATGAAATTGATTGATTTTTTAGACAAGTGATCTGAAAATCGCCCTTTTCTACATAATACTGTGTGGTTAGTATGATAGTTCTGGTTTGAAATAATCAAATTAGAAATTAATAACTCCGCCCCACCTATACCGTTACTTACAAATATGTGTAGAATTTTATTCACAAAATAACTATAATGTAATAATGAATTTTTTTCAATCTGACATTTACAGGTACTATGGCAGTTTTAAAATTTCATTTAAAAAAAAACTATTTTTACCCATAGGGTTAAGGTACATAAAATACCTAAGAAAAAGTAATTCAAGCTATTATATTCTTTCCATTTATTTTAGGATAATTTTAAGGATATATTCATTTTTAACTGGAATTCAAATTCCTTGGAACACTAATATTGGACCAGGTTTTTACATTGGTCACTTTGGCCCTATTATTGTTAATCCAAATTCCATAATTGGGTCTAATGTAAATATATCTCCGGGAGTAGTTATTGGCCAAACTAATAGGGGCCCCTTAAAAGGGGTGCCTAGAATCGGAAATAAAGTTTGGATTGGATCGAATTCTGTTATTGTCGGAAAAATAAATATAGGAAATAATGTTTTGATTGCACCTTTATCATACGTTAATTTTTCTATCCCGGATAATTCGATAGTTATGGGCAATCCTGCTAAAATTGTAAAAAATTCAATTGATGCAACAGAAAATTATATAAATAATATTGTATAAAATGAAAAAAGCATTAAAGAATAACTTTTATAACTTATTCGTTTCTTTCTTTATAGTTCTCTTATACAATATTTTAATAGTAAGATACTTTACGCCATCAGATTTAGGATTAATATCAATTTATTCTTCTATTTACTTTATATCAATACTTTTATTTTCCTCAGGAATATCCTCCACTATAATCAATTTCGATAATTCTTCAGGAGTAATTTTTCATTTCTTTGTAAAATTATTAAAAAAAATATTAATTATAATTAGTTTATTAGTAACAATTTTTATTATACTAACATTTAAAAATCTAACCTTTAATTTATTTATATTTATTCTATTTTATACTGCCTTTTCTTTTAAAATTATTGCTGTTCCTTTTGAAGCAATTTTACAAAAAAATATGCTTTTTCGAGAATTAAGAATAGCAAATATAATTTCAAACTTTGTTTCTGTATTAATACCAATTATCTTAATCTACTTTAATTTTAATTTTGTATCCTTGGCTATTCACTTTTTAATACTTTCAATTTCTAACTTTTTAATAATATTTTTCTTCTATATTAAACTACTTAAAAGAACTTTAACTTCAAAAAATTCAAAACAAAATACAAAAATTATATTTGGTTTTTTTAATTTTAGTTATTTCACCTCATTAATTTATTACTTTTTACGTTATATAGACAACATTTTTATAGGAATATTTTGGAATAATTTTACCGTTGGCTTGTATTCAAGAAATTATATATTTATTAAAAACCCAATTGATTTTTTCACTGGAATTATTCGACCTATTATTCATCCATTACTTAAATCAAATTTTAATCAAAATATTAGTAAGCTTTATTTTGAACTTTCAATAACATTTTCAATTGTCGCAGTTCTATTTTCAGGTTTTATTAATCTTTTTCTTGATGATTTAATAATCTTATTACTTGGCGAAAATTGGTTAGAAATTAAAAGCATAATAATTGTCTTATCATTTACAATTTGGTCACAGTTTCAAACTTCAATTGTTTCGGCATTTTATTATTATTTTAATGATAGTAAAACCCCTTTTATTATAAGTCTTATTAAATTATTTTCATTAGTTTTCATTTTTTTAATTACTGGCTTTATTAACAATTTTCTATTTTTATTGATTAGTATTTCTGTTCATTTTACTTTTATTTACTTTCTATACATCAGAAAACTTTATTCTTATTTCAATGAAAAAATCAAGACGCAATTTCTATTATTTTTATCCTTTTTTGGATTTAATACAATATCAATTTTAACAAATTTTTTATTAAATAGAGATTATCAAAATCCAATTATATATAAATTAATTCTTTTTAGTATAGTTTTATTTTTATTAATTATTACTTTTATACTTAAAAGAAAAAAATTAAATGAGATTATAGATAAATATGAAACATAAATTTTTCTTTACCTTTTACTCTCATTTACCTTACATAATTAAAATTTTATTTTATAGACTTTATTTATTTTTCTTTTTTTCAAACCAATTAAACAAAAACAAAGAAAAGGTTAAAAAAATTCAAGGATTAAATAAAAGCCAAAAAATTACTTTAAATCTACTTTCGCGTTATGAACGATCTCACGATAGGTTTTTGTCATTTCTGGAAGGATTTTTATACGATGAAATTAATTTAGTTTATAAGAATTTTATTGATCAATCTAATACTTCGATTGTATTTGTTTCTGTAATTAATTCTCCAAAATGGCAAATTGAATTACAATATCAAAATCTAATTAAAATGGGTATTGATAAATTTGTCTACATTGATAATGGCTCACCTCTTGAAACTATTAATTTTATTAAGAGTAAACCCAACACATTAATATATAAAGTAAATACAAAATATAATTCAAGTAAAAAAAATGGTTGGATTAACAGAATTTTACAAATCGAGTGCCAAAAAAAATATGTATTAGTTCTTGATTCGGATGAAAGTATTACTTTTAAAAATAAAGAGGATGTAAAACTTTCAATTAAGGAATTTATTTCAAAATATAAAATCTCACAATTTAATTCATTTATGGTAGACATTTATACTAATTTAAATTCATCAAATAAGATAAGTTCTATTTCTGATTTTAATATTTTACCTAAATATTTTGATACAAAATATACTTTTGGTTCTTGGTTTACTGGAAATCAAATTCTTGGCGGACCTAAAAATAGGATTAATGAAAAACTGAACATTAACCATACAGCTAAACTAACTAAAGTTCCATTATTTTATTATGGTCAAGAATTTATTTTCATGACGCATAATCCTTTACCTATTAAGAAAAACTTCAGTAAGAAAATTTTAGTTTTAGTTATACATTACCAGTTAATTTACAGTACTGATTTTTCTTTCAACCATAAAACAACTAAAGGGGATTACTTTAATAATGGAATTGAATATAAAGTATTTTCTAATTATAAAAAAGAAATTATTTATAATTTATTGGATTATAAGGATACTTTGTTATTATCTAGTAATTATGATTTTTGTAAAATCAAAATTATTTAATTTTAATATTTATAATAAATAATCTACTTGCTTTTTTTTATATTTTATTGATAATGATTGTGTTGGACCAGTGGTGTAGCGGTTAACATGTCTCCCTGTCACGGAGAAGATCGCGGGTTCGATTCCCGTCTGGTCCGCCAGTCAAAATGAAAGTACCCCTTAAAGACCTACTTTAAGGGGTTTTCTTTTATCACCTAAGATGGATATAGTCTTGAAATATCCCATCCATTCGTGTAAAGTGATACAAGACTTGGCCCGATAGCTCAGTCGGTAGAGCAACGGACTGAAAATCCGTGTGTCGCCGGTTCGATCCCGGCTTGGGCCA
>JACCDP010644014.1_pt1 | contig 19058 bp, 24 predicted proteins | sample 7445841 | NCBI WGS metagenome assembly JACCDP01 (sample SAMN15323441, study PRJNA562643) | freshwater metagenome | isolation source: river surface water | place: USA:Blue River Watershed | collected 2017-08-17
CCGCTAATGCGTACTTTGTCAAAGATGCCTAGGCTGTGAGTATGTTTGATGATGTCCTGAAGTAAACTTTTCATAATGTTCCTTTGTTGAATAAGATGTATATAGATGAATTATAACAGTTAAAAAATTTTTTTGCAATAGCCAGTTCCTGGTTTTGGATAACCTACTTGATGTATTTTTGTTCCGGGTTTAACGAACTCGATCCAAGAACCTTTTTGATTAGCATTAAATATAGCCCTTGGTTCAAATCCTGCGCTCGAAACTAGATGAGCCATGTAATCACTATTATTATAAGCCCAGTGCCCGTCGATGACCTGTTGGTATGCGTCATCTAGATATGCATTAGTATAACCAATAATAGCGTATCCGCCTGGCTTCATTACCCTCATGATAGACCTGAGATAAGATTCTATCTGCTCGACCGGCAAAAAATTAAATGTGTTCCAACTAAACACAAAATCTATGATGTTATCGTTTACCTCAGGTAAGTCAGTTCCTGTGGTCTTGACAAAGCGCATGCGGTCTGCCTTGAAGAACAATGGTCTAAACTGTTCTGCTATCTTAGTAAAGAATCCCCAATTGATATCTGCTTGATATAGTGGACTTAGTGCGGCTAACCATTGATACCAGTAACCTAAACCGCACCCGATCTCAAGTCCGTTGTGTGTGTAGTCATTAAAGTTACTGATACGCATTTTTAGATAGTCTAGACTTTCTTTGTCATAGATACTTTCATTGGGCATATCGTTGAGATTCTTAACGAACCAGGATCGATCTTTTTTAGCGTACTCGTCTCGACTCTTGTCCAGGAGTTCTAGTTCTAAAGCCGACATTCTAGTTTCAACATCGTTAATCGCTCGATGCATAAAACTATTATCAAACTTCTGAGATAAGTGATTCAACACATCACTGATAATCTCATCAGGCACAACATCTGCACAGGCAGATATAGACTGCTTGATTCGTTGCTGTTCTAGTTCTAACGATTCAAGACCCTGAGAAAAAACATCAAGTGTTCTTTTCAATGACGGTATGTTAGAAGGTAAAGAATTCATTAAAGTTTGATGAATGATCTGTTCTGCTCATATCCCATTCTAGTACACCAATAAGGTTATCTAGTTTAGCGTCGATGATAGTCTTTTCCATTTCTGCTACGTCGAATGGAAGTTCTAAGAACCACTGTGGCAAGTGCATCTCATCAATGGGATATGCTACTGAAGTATAGCCTAGGGGGTTGTCTTTTAGTTTACAAACAATAATCTTTTGACCGTCCATAATCTTAAGCGAATACTTGTCACCATTCATGTCTCGTAGTCTATTCCAGTTCAAGGCTGCGCGAACGTGACCTGGCATGTTAGCACGGCCTAGTCGTTCTTCTTCTTTTTGGAACTTGGTAAGATTGTTTACTCGCTTAGGTGTGCCCTTTTCATAACTAGGTTTGCTGGCAATCTTCTCTTTAAACTCGTTGATGTATTTGATAACATCTTCCTGGTCTTCGCCTGTCAAGACTTTTGTTAATACTTGCTGTAGAAACTCTTGTATAAACACAGGAGTATCACTGCGCTTAAGGTCTAGGCCCATAGCCTTGATCTTACCAGGCTTGCCATCGACATCTAACCGCTTACCTTCTTTGTCATAATTAAGTACAGCATATCGTTTCTTGGTAATGAACAGTCCTTTACTAGCAACTAGTTCGCGGCCTGCCTTGATTAGTGCGCCCTTGGCATGCGGTACGTGGAACGCACTATACATGAAGTCTGGGAAACTTTCGTTAACTGCATCAGCGATAGCATCATAGAGTTCAATGACACGCTCTTTGTCCCATTCGATCTCTCCATTGTCGATAGATTCCTTGTAAATGGGAAAGGCTGAAAAGTAACAAGAGTCAGTGTCACCGTAGATGATTGCTTTACCTACGTGATCGTATTCTCCTGCTAACAACTCGTTGATCTTAGATGCCATGTGTTTGGCAATGCTACGACCAGTTAGTGTAGTCGATTGTCCGATACGTTGGTCAAAGAATCTACAACCAGGATTGAGAATCGCGCCGTAAAGTGAGTTCAAGTTAATCTTTTTAACCAACTGTCTTCTGTCCCAGAAGTCTTGATCCTCTTTGGTCGTAGACTCTTTGAGCTTGGCCTGCATCTCTTTACGTTCTTTATACCAGCGACTTAAGAGTCCGGGGATAATACCTTCTACTTCTTGTGTAAAGATAGTGCCGTTAGCACTGATGCACCATGGTTTGTTCGAATCAAAGATAATTTTATAAATCTGTGCGGCACTGAGAATTTCAGCACCCTTGCCTTCCCAGTCGACGATTAGCTCAATACCGGGATCTTTGTTAATGATAGCCTGATACTCTTTGGCACCGAATTCGCCTTCCCATGCTTCAGCAAACGACTTCTTTTGTCCCATACGTGACTCAATCATTTGCTGTGTCATGCTTTGCCGAACTTGTCCTATGATAGTTTCTGGCCCCATATTCATAGCACGAATCGCTGATGGATACAGTGAGTTAATGTCAACTGCACCAATCCAGTCATGCAAGCCTTTTTTAGGGTATGCAACATAAGCGCCCGCAGCCTGTGTGCTTTCATCAGTTAATCTCTTAGCACGATTAGGAACTACTAGACCACGCTGATGTGCTTCGTTGATAATAGCCTGTTCAGTTACAGCCACGGCTCCCATTGTAGTTGGTAGCAGTACTGTGTTAGCATGTGCAAGTTCGTTGGCTAGATCCAGGAACTTGAGTTTGTTGTCGATTTTAACAAGTAGGGCAACGTCTTGTCTGTTGTATTCGATGAACTTTTTGAAGTCGTTGTTGTAGAGTTGGTCCAGAGTTCCCTCATAGACAGTCTTGGTTTCATCGACTTCGTATTCCCCAATGGCATCCAATCGATAGGAGTGTCTTTCTTCATATGTGTACTTTCTATAAAGTTCTAAGTAGTCAATATGTACTCGACCGATAGTATCGTAGGTAATCTGCGTATTACCGAACTTTTCATACTCTCGTTTCTTAGGGTACAGTCCCCAAAGACAATAACGTCTTGTGTCATCCTTGCTCAATACTCTAGAAGTTCTATTAACTAGATAAGGTATATCAAAACCTTCTGAGTTCCATCCGGTTAATATATCAGCATCGTCAATTAGATCAAGGAAGGTACTGATCATCAAGCCTTCGTCTTCAAATAAGAATGTATTATCAAAAGCACTGGTAATCTCTTCTCCGCGATCCTTCCAACTAGGCGGCGCGATAGCCAAAGTAATCAGTTGATCGAGCCAATTAAGATAAACTGTGATAGCAGTGATCTTAGTTAAGGCTTCGGCCGGGCTAGAGAATCCATTATCTTTGTCAAAGTCGACCTCGATGTCAAGGAATGCAACATGTAGTTTTGGGGCATCTTGATCTAAGTAGTTTGCTTCTAAGTGTCTAACGATTGGATTGATATCCGATTCAAAGATAGTTTTATTACTTTGTATCTTTAGTTCTTTATGAAACTCTTTAAAGTTCCTGGTGCTGAACCGACTTACAGGATTTCCGTAGATATTACGGTGTTTGCCCTTAGGATCGTCATAATAGAATACATAAGTTGCTGGGCTCTCTTTGTATACCCGTTGTCCTTTAATACGCTCGACGATGTGAAGCACATCTCGATCTTTGTCGTGATAAACGTCAATATAACTCATCTGTATATTTTACACTCTTTTTAATATAGGTGCAAGTAATTTTGCAGGCAATGGTTGTTTAAAGTATGCGCCAAATACATGTGGTATCACCCAGAATCCAAAATCATATCCGTCGCTGGTTTTTTTGAGATTGGAGCCCACCGGGAACAGATCTAGACGATTTTCTCTAGCCTGATCTTCTATCAAGGCTGTTTCTGTATATTCAAATCTTGGACCGTACCATTTCGCCCCGTAGGTAGATTGATCATTCGGGTCGTATATCATAATCATATGGTCACTGGTCATGTGCCGATGGATATACTTTTTGTACACATCGGACCACAGAAAATTATAATCAACGCCGGTGTTTACTGTATGACTTTTATAGAATTGATCATTTTGATCGTTTCTGTCGTAGTAATGATCGATTATAATTTTATCTTTAACAAGGAAGTACACACGCTGGTATGTGTTAACAAATAACTGGTTATTGTATGCTAGGTAACTTTTGCTAGAGTCGGTGAAACAATATCCTTGCAAGGTACTAAAAGGAATGTAAACTGTAGTATCGCCAGCGTCAACAGGCCAACATGTAGTATCATTGATTTTAAAAGTTTTGAACTCTACGTGACCCTGATTTTTTGAAGGGTTTAATCTTTCGGCCTCAATTACTAAAGTGTGCCACCCGTCGGCGTCGTTGATTGGTAAGTGTATGCTAGTTTCTAGCCCACTGTGGACTATGATATTGTCCCAGTATATAGTGAATATAGATGAGGATAGATTAACTTCAATGTCTAGGTTCATTAGACTTTAGACAATAACCATTCGTAAAACGGTATATTAAATTTAAAAGTGTAAGATCCATTAAAACCAATGTTTTTCATTACATCAGCAACGGGGTTTCCTTGCAGATCATAGAACAATGCTTCTCGTTCAAATAATTCAGTAATTTCGATTTCATCGATCTCTAAGTGTTCAAATGTAACTAACGTATCGTCTACGATGTTATTATTATTGTCAACGACTGTGTCGCGATCAGATTTTCCTTGTACAGTAAAACCGATTACATAAGAACCGTCTTTAAAATCATAATCGAATTCTTTCTCCCAATCGCCGGATTGGGTAAACACATACTTGTCAATGATGTCATCATTGACCATTACGTATCCGGATATGCCTTCCGAGGTGCTAGCCACTTTGGCTGACAGTTTAATCTTTACTCTGAGTGTAATATTTTCCATAGTTGAATATTTATAGTACTACCTATTAGGCCAAAGGAAAAATTTATTCTAGTTCTTCGTAGTTGTCCTCTTTGACAATCAGCCAAAGAGGTTTTGAAGTGTTATTCAGCCCTGTATTTTTGACCCAATAATATAGTTTACCATATTCTGCTTTGATTCTATAGTTATGTCGATTAGGAACAAAATCAAGCACATCATTGACAGATTCGGGAATCTCCTGCCAGGCCATCTTATCTCCTTTAAGGGGTAATGATACGAACATAGTTGAGCTGAGAACTGCCATCTTCTTGATGGCGTTTTACTCTAGCCCGAATGAAATATTTATTTCCTCGAGAGAAACCGGTACTTGAAAAGAACCAAACATAATGCCCGTCAAGGTTACCTCGTACTACAAACCCTTCATATTTTTTCGAAGGGAAACTTTGTAGGATTGTTAAATTACCTTCAATGCCGTGACCGATCCGACCGATAGGACCGTTCAAACAAAGCGATTCTATAGCACTACGAATTTCAATGTCATCAATATCTCGACGAATGCTGTTAGGTAAACAGGCCATGAATCCAAAATCGTTTTGATCGATTACCTCAACATCAACAAACTGTATGGCTTCTTTGATAAAGTCTTTGCAGTCAGCATCGAACAGTTTTAGTAACCATCCACGGACGTGGTCATAGAGGCGCCGTCCTTCAAGTATATCTAACTCTGTAATATTTTCCTGATTTTGTAACAGTTCTAACATTATTGTTCGATTCGGTCGAACAATAAGATTAAGGTCTTTATCGTGTACCGGTTCCTTATGATACTCTCTATTATTGATTCGATACGCAGCCGCACTAGCCGCCCAAACCATTAGGGTTGGGTACGTTTTACCGCTGGGTCTACGAACAATATTTTTCTGTATCTGCATAGAACTATTTAACACTACATATCTGCTACCTTAGGGTTTAATGATTTTTACATAGTGCAATTGAGTACCACCGCTTGGGCAATGTTGTTTTACACGGCCTTTGATCGTATACTTATTGCCTTTAGCGAATCCTGTACTAGAAAAGAACCATATAAAGTACCCATCTAGATTACCGCGGACTACATGGCCGTCGAACCGTTTACTTTCCCAAACTTGTAGGATAGTCATCTCTCCCTGTATACCTTCGCTAGGTTTGCCCACGTAGCCCTTGGTACTCAATGCGTTAATTTCACTACGAACATCGACAAACTCTTGATCTCTACGAATTGAACTGGGCAACGACGCTAGGAATCCAATGCTGTCGGATCCTAGTGTTTCTTGGTCAGTCATTTTAACAGCGGCCTTGACATAGTCATTGCAGTCAGCCTCCATGATCTTGAAGATCCATCCTCGCACATGCTCTTGTAGAGCCAAACCCATGGCTCGATCTTGTTCCTCGATTTTATCGGGTGATGACAGTAGTTCCTGCATGATTACACGATTTGCCTGTTGCACCATCTTGCCATCTGTGTCGAACCGATTATGCTTAAGGTACTCATGTAGGTTTAAACGATCAGCGGCTGCACTGGCCGCCCACACGTCGTTACATGAATAACGAACAGCGTTGAGCTCATTCTTTTTAGGCGGCGAAGAAATGCTGTTCATAATATTATTGAACGTCTGACGACGATAGTTGGGAGAAAAAGGCATACTGCCCTCCTAGACAAAAAATCTTAACAGGATACCAAAAACATAGATCGACAGTAAGACTGCATTAACAGTGATCAATGCCGCATCTCGCATCATGATAGCCGCTATCAACCAAACAAATGCACCGATATTGAATGCCCAAACATTGTAAGGATCAAACCCGCCCAATGATGTAAGCAGGGCACCTAATACCGTAAAACCAGTGCCTGTCCATTTGAGTAAATTTAGTGCTTTCATATGTTTATTATAGCATCTTTGGGCAGGGTTGTCAACCAAAATTTAGCCATAAAAAAACCCTTGAAAATCAAGGGTTTTTGCGAAGCAATTGCTATTAAGCAACGATGCCCATAGCCAAAGCCTTGTAACCAGCGGCTACAACAGCACGGCTAGGTGTGCCCAAGCGATACTTGGTAGTAACGCGGCCTTTGGTGTCCTTGTGCTGGTTAGCATAGATAGCATAACCCTGGAAGCGAAGATCGCTAACAGTTGCACGTGGGTTCTTCAGACCAAAACGCTGTGTGATCTGAGCTTGGGTGAGTTCTTCACCGTTACGAAAGGCCTTGATAAGTTTTTCCGATTTAGACATTTAAGTTTCTCCTTAGTATAAATTGCTATGTTTACTAGCAATACGCACATTATATGATAGTTGCCGGAGTAGGTCAACGATTTTTTGCACCAAAGCAGTTAAAAAAGGTCCATTTCAAAATTTCTCGCACCGATTTCGTCGCGAAGTACTGCTTGTTCTTCTTCTGTGCCAGAAGATTCGATTTTTTCTAGATAGTAACGGCGCCAAATGTCAGTGTTCAGTAGATGTTTAGAAAATCTTTGATATTCTGCGATCACAAACGAACGACATTCAACGATGTTGATCTTTTTCATCTTCGCTAACTGCTCGCAGTACGGTTGCGAGCCGCTAGTAGATATTGCTTCTTGATAGGCCATTAGATAGATCTGCGGCTCAAAGTCAAAGTCATTCATTAACTTTTTTCTGGCTGCATTGATTTGATTCGTCAGTAATTTAATCAGTGCATTCTTGTTTTCTTCAACTGCGGTTGGCTTAGTAGTTCTTGTATTTTCGTCTTGCTGTTTAATTAATGATCTACCAACTAACTTATAGTTCCAGCAATTTTGGATAGTCATATCAGCCGGCGGCGCAAAATGATCCTGGTATATCACTGCTTCCTTACCGGGAACTAGACTTTCTTGATCGTTAGTAGTAAAGTATATAACTCTGTTCGATGGTACATCGATTACATATTTTGGCATCTTGCTTGTTCCTCTATGTCATGTGTGTCAAAAACAAATAAACCTTTTCTGAGACCTTGTATAATCAGTTTATTATTATCCCAGTAGGGAAGAGAATTAGTTTTAATATTTGTGTAGTCGCTGGTTACTTTATTACCAGTGTTAATGTCAACTACTAGTACATACCCGGTCTCGCTAATTGTTAAAAAATAATCCTTATACACTACCCCGGATGTTACTAAGTTTCCCCGAGTTGATGTTACCCAAAGTCTATCACCGTGTTCATTATAACAGTGGACATAATGCTGTGCTACAATTAATATGCATCGATGTTGTTCGCTGACGGCTACAAATTGGTGTCTTGATTTAACACCTACCCTAAAATTTTTAAGTACTTGTCCGTTGCGTTCGATGATTTGGAAATTACCTTGTTCGCAAACTGCATATATCTTATTGTCAAAGACCGCAGCCTTTCCTTTAATATCGCCTAGGAACTTTACTGTCCATAATAAACTGCCATCGTGCCTATTATGGCATCGAAGATGTTGGTCATTGCTAGATACTACTAGAGTATCTTGATCAACGATTTTGCAAGATCCTGGACCTGTTGCGTGTATCGGCGGGCTACGCCAAATAAGATCACCGGTATCTACATTAACACAAGATATGTCTGAACTAGTGTTAGACGCTCTTTTAGTCGTATGATTATATTCTAAGACTTCACCGTTAAGATATAAGAATCTAAGGTCAGGATCGATTTCAACAGTTGAATGTTGATAAGTGGCCAGCAATCTTTCCCAGATAATATCTCCTGTGAATATGTCCAGGCATCGAGTGATACCGTCGTAGCAACTGTAATAAAGTCGATCTTCGAATATTACCAGTTCAGATGATATATCTAACTCCGGATGCCATGGCCGTTGAGAAGAAAACTTCCAATATATCTCACTGGTGCCAGCATCTAAACAGTAAACATCCCCGGAATCGAGCGCATAGAACACTCGATCTTTATAGAGTTTCGGGCCGGCTTTGGGTCTATTCTCGTTGCCCCATTGCCTAGGCAGGAATCTCCAGGCTGTGTTTTTGATCAATGATTTTTTAGCATCGACTCTTGTGATTCCGAGATCATGCCTAGTAAACAATGCCTCAACAGGTTTACCGCGAGCTCGTATGGCCCGAGTACCGTGAGGGGAATAATGAGTTTTAACTCCGTCGAATACGCAGGCATATGCAACAGTCAAAACTTTGATCCCGTCTTCTAATAAACGAGATTCTAACTTTTGGCAAGTGTTGCCGGCATTGATAATATCGTCAACGAATATGGCTTTGGCATTCGCTCGCGGTCTTGGTCCTTCGACTAATCGTCGACGATTGCGTTCTTTTCTTTGTTCGCGTACTAACAAAGTAGAAACAAATACGCCATCGGCAGCCGCCGCTGCTTGTAAATTAAATAACACAGCGGCAGCACCGTAACCTTCACCGTAGAGTACTTCTGCGTTATACTTTTTTAATTTTTTCCACAGTAACTTGGCCGCGGCAAATCCGTAATCTTTGTGCATGAGAAATTCTCTACAATCGTAGAGAATAACATGCGGCGGCAACTCACCGAAATGTACGCCGTAGGTCAGAAGACCTTGCCGCAATCTCAACCATTCATCATTCATTAATAGTTATATTTTATATTACTAACTACACCGCTGTTAGTAGAAGTTAGTGAAGAATCGTATGATCTAGTTACTATTGCTCTTAACCAGACCCAGTTGCCGATTACATTAAAAACAAAAGTTCCTGTAGTAGGTGTAGTATACTCTATGTAACCTAACTCAGTGTTATCTAAATCTAGATCGCACCAATTATCATCAGCGTGATCAACATCTAGTGTTCCCTGTATACTAACTCTACCAACAAATCTATTAAGTGAGACTGCTATAGTCTGTAAACCATCGCTGTTACCATCATAACCGTTACCCTTACAGGGTTCTCCTGTAACATCTAAGTTATTAGCAGTGCTGGTCAGCATCACTGATGGTAATCCAACCATGATTAACCTTTTGCGATTTCGACTAGTACGCCTGCACCAACTAGTTCAGAAACTACTGCTTCTAATCCTACTGTGCCATCACTGTCTAGGATGGGAGCAGTGCTATCATCAGTGTCGCGTAGTAATTTGCTTAGTTTGATAACTATAACTTCTTCTTGTAATTTAGCCATTTTCTAAGATTATCCTCTCGTATTTCGATATAATATTTACCAGTACGAGATCTAGTACACTTTTTATGTCTTTTTCGCAGGTATAGATATAGGTATCACTCCAAAGGTAACTTTGATGACCAGATAAGAATTTTTTAAGCAACGGCTGACATCTTAGAAGCCCTGCTTGTTCGTACGATTCTAACATAGTTAGTATTTGATTTCTTTTGTCTGAATCAAACTTTGATAGTCTACTGTAGTTTAACCATACTTTACCATCAAACTTGTTCCACGGTAGTTTTTTCATAACTACAGTCCTAGGGTCTCTAGAGATCAGTTTGTCTGCAGAGTCAGAAAATTTTGATACTTCAATGTAATCAAACAGTTCTGGATACTCTTTAGTTATATCTCTTAAGACTTGTTCTGCCTGATTATTATCCTCGAAGTAAAATTTAAATTTAACTGCAAACGCTAACACATCGTCAGACCGTCGAACATAACTTGGATCGACTGTCCAGACTATTTTTGAACCATAAGTTGATTTAATAGAATTATAAAAATCAATGACCTCGCTGCACTCGTTTGCTAGTGCATCAATTAGAATATTATTGATCCACGGATGATTGTCCTTGGCTCTTTTATTGTCAAATGCAAACTTCATTGGTGTTTGTATGTTGCGCCATTGCGGAGTAAATGCACCACGTGGGGCAACTTCGGCAGGCAAGGATATTGAAATCACATATTTGCTTTCAAGACTCAATCTCGATGAGTACTTGCCATAATATAGTTTAGAATGATTAGTTATGCTGTAGTTCATCAATAGTAACTGGTTCGAAGATCACTGTGTTATCTTCCTGCAACTTGATTTCTAGTGTCTTGTTAGTCAGATCTGATAACAGCATAGCCCTGCTCAACGGTAAAGAGATATGTTCTTCGATATATCGTTGGATCGGTCTTGCACCCATCTTAGGATCGTAACTTTTTTCGATGATCCAATCAATAACAATGTCATTGGCCAACAGTCTAATACCTTTAGATACTAGTTTACTGTTAAGTTGATCGATGTTCTTGTCAATGATACTGATGATAGAATCTGTTGTGAGTTTATTAAATTTGATAATGGCATCTAATCTATTACGAAACTCCGGACTGAAGAAGTTTTGAATCGCGCGATCGTCTTCACCGGACTTTTCATTTGATCCGAAACCGATAGCGTTACGTTCGTTATCCCAAGAGCCTAGGTTAGTAGTTAGGATCAAGATAACATTACGCATACTGATCTTTTTACCGTTACTAGCAGTAACATATCCATCGTCCATGATCTGTAACAGTATGTTTGAAACGTCCGGGTGTGCCTTTTCGATTTCGTCTAGCAACAGTACAGAGTTAGGTTTCTTTTCAACTTCATTGATCAATACACCCGATCCGATATCACCATCGGAGAATCCTACATATCCCGGTGGTGCACCGATCAGTTTACTCACGCTGTGCTTTTCTTGATATTCACTCATATCAAACTTGATTAACTGTAGTCCCATGCTGTCTGCGATCTGTCGTGCAGTTTCAGTTTTACCTACACCAGTAGGGCCTGCGAACAAGAATTGTGCGATTGGTTTATTTTCTCTGGCTAACCCGCTTTTAGCAAGGATGATCCTATCAACAATTTTCTTAACAGCATGATCCTGTCCGTAGACTTGTTTAAGGATTTGCTTCTCTACACTGACTAAATCGATGTTGGATTCTTCATCCTCGGCAATGACTTTGATGCCCGTGACACGGATTAATTCTTGTTTGATCTTTTCTCCGGTGATAAACTTATCACTGTTATCAACGTCTAGTTTAACTCGTGTGCAAGTAGCATCGAGCAAGTCAATGGCCTTATCGGGGAGTTTACGATCGTTGATGTATTTCTTACTGAGTCTAACTGCTAGTTCTAATGCAGTATCGCTGACAGTAACAGAGTGAAACGTTTCAAAACTGCCTTTAAGGCCTTGCAATATTTCTAAGCAAACTTCTTCACTAGGCTCGTCAACTGTAAGTCGATGAAATCGGCGCATTAACGCACGATCCTTTTCAAAACTCTTACGGAACTCTTCCCAGGTTGTTGAAGCAATAACTTTGATAGTACCTCGGCCGAGTGCAGGCTTTAATAGATTGCCTAGGTCCATAGAACTATCTTTACTGCCGGTACCGGCACCATGAATCATATGTGCTTCATCGATAAACAAGATAGCATTTTTTTGTTGTTCGAGTGTGGCAAGAATCTTCTTAAGACGCTGTTCTAGGTCACCACGATATTTGGTTCCTGCCATCAAAGCACCAATATCGAGACTCCATACAGTATGATCCCTAAGTGTGTCAGGGACACAATCGCTTACAATGATATGTGCTAGTCCTTCTACAACAGCAGTCTTACCTACACCCGGATCACCGATCATGATCACGTTGTTTTTAGTCTTACGAGCCATGATATGTGTGAGATCATCGATCTCTTGTTCGCGACCGATAACTAATTCTAGTTTACCTTGTTCGGCTCGAGCAGTGAGATTATCGCAGAATTCTTCTAGTCCTTCAAGTATGCCTTGATCCTGTGAAGTTTTCTGTTGATATTGGTCCACATCTTCTTTGGTTACTTCGAGTTTGCGTAAACGGAAAGTAGCCCAGTTATTCTTTTCGTACATCACACTTAGAAGAATATCCAAACCAGTGGCTTTTTGTTTGCCCTGGAATACTGCTTGTGCAAATCCACGACTTAGTACTCGATCTACTGAATGAGTTCTTTTTGGCTGTGCATCTTGTTCTTCGTTGAATGTAGCCGATTTATCAATGTGTACTACGATGTCTTCTCGTAGCGTATCGATATCAATTTTCTTTGAATCTAAATACGAACGAACATCAGGACTCTCAATTAAAAACAGCAGTACATGTTCGAGAGTGATGTACTCGTGACCATGAGTACTTGCGTACTCTCTGGATAATTTAATAACTTGGCTAAGGCTCTTATCTGGTTCAATCATATTAGTATTTACGGTATTTTTCTTGTAGTTGTTTTAAACTTAAATCAAAGTCCCCATCTGTTAATTGTACAGGTATGATGTTAAAAATGCAAGACAAATCTGCGTAACCGGTTCCATTGAAAAGTCCAAGCCCGGGTATACGCATCTGATCTCCTGTAACAGAACCAGCCGGTATCTCTATTTTTTTACCTAATACATTTTTTTCACAGCCAACTAACGATTCAAGATTTGTGATATCTACCCTTGTGGCCAATTCCTTATCTTGTATCCAGAACTGCTGATGGTCTGCCTTAACCAATAACTTGATGTTATGATCTTTCAGTACGAAACTATGTTCATGTGCCCAGTCTGCGTGCCAGTTAGGTAAATCAACTTCGATGGCTTTATCTTTGAATGTAAACTGATAACAGCCCGCACGGATCAATCTATCCAATGGAACAGTGACTCGAACTAGATCAAGGTTACCAGTGACTGGTATATTTACACGTTGGTTGGCTGTGCGTTTTGCTTGTTCGTATGCTTCGTGTAGTTGTGCAAACTGTTGATCTGATCCGCCCTTGTCAGGATGTAGTAGTGCGGCTTTGCGCCTATAGGCTGATTTAATTTTATCTAGATTGTCGCCGGGCCGGGTGCCTAGTATCTTGTGATAGTCCATTGATCATTTAATCTGCTCTAACACGTAATTGATAGGCTTATCGTATTTGACTACTGTGGTATTCTTAGTATAGTAATCTTTGAATTCTATACAGTTATCTGCGCGGGGATTGAAATCGCAGATCTCTACCACATAAGCATCTTTGTTTAACCAATAAGTTAGTTTAACACGTTTGCGAAACAGTCGTGCTAGCCATGATACCTTAGGTAGTTCCTGAACTTCTTCGGTCATTTCTTTTCTGCAGGTTTTTTATCCTGCACCGAAGGTTCATAGTACTCTTTGTACTTGATAATGATCTGTCTTTGCTGTGAAATGATATTGCGTAATTCTGCCATAGTCACAGCCAGTGTTTCATAACCATCGTCTGTGACAGCAAATAATACTAGATCAACATTTTTTTCTTGCAGTTTCTTAAAGACTTCTTGTGCGTTTTCTGGAGTAACAACTACCCACTCTAGTTCTTTAGGTTTAAAAGGACTAGGCTCACGTAGATTGAGAGGTGTGCGTTCTACTGCTTTAGTCTGTATCTCGATAGGCTTGACATCACTCTTCCAGCCAAGTACCGAGCAGCCACTAATTAACAGGGGCAGAGTAATTGCCGTCAATAAGACTGGGACATTCACGATTGGCCTCCGTAGGTGTTTTTGCATTTTTCTCTTTTTCATTTAAGGGTGCGCCGCTGGCTAGTTCCATGCAACGTAGTGCATTAGCAGTACCGCGGTTAACTAACTTTTCTACTACCGCAGGTTTTTCTGCGGCCAGCGCACCAAAATCTCTTTTGCTGAACTTGCTGTTAAGAGTTTCAACATCTTGCTTTTGTTTCTCAACTGTGTCGGCTAACTGTTTGTTAGTTTCTTGTATCTGTTTGATGTCTACTTTCATGCTGTCAATCAACAGATTCTGTTGACGAGTAGCATCTTCTAGTTTGGCATTATTGGCTTCGCTGATAGCCAGATCGGCTTTGAGATTCATAAGGTACCACCCGCCGGCTGCTAGTATTGCAACTACTGCCAGCAATGCCACTGCACGGATTATACCACCAATTCCAAACATTATCTTTTCCTATAAACAATACGCCCGCGACTTAGATCATATGGACTCATTTCCACAGTAACTTTGTCACCATTAGAAATGTTAACATTATTAATTCGTATCTTACCACTGACTGTGGCTAATACGATGTGCTCTTTTTCTTGGTCTAGTTTAACTTTAAACATGGCATTTGGCAATGCATCAACAACCAGTCCGTCCAACTGTATCAGATCAGATTTGGCCATTGTTAATTAAATTTTTTCAGCATACAAGTCTTTGACTTCAAGAGCCGTTTCCCCGTTGTATATAATAAATTTATCGCCTTGATTTTCGACTACAAAATTTCTTCCTAGCATGCCTGTAACTGCTCGACTCAATTGATCGGGGAAAATGTTTGATGGTCTGGATTCAGTAATGCCTACCATCTTAAATCCGATTTCTTCAGCCGTGCCCCAGTTGCTGAGTCTTTTGGTTAACTTAACATCGCCCGATTCGGAAACACTGATGCTGTGTATGTTTGAATCAGCAAAGAAATCTTTAACTCCCTGAGCAGCCTTACTACGTAGCATTTCTACGTATTCTTTTTTGGTTTTTGGTATCATAGATAGTAGTGTTTTAACATCGGCGTTGTGCGTCTGCATGTCCTTTTTATATTTAAATTTCCACTCTTGTTTGCCTGTGAGATTTTCGATTTCTTCTAACAATTTAGTAATGTACTTGGCTAGTTTAGGTGTACGATTAATTTCAACAAATACAGCAAACTTCTGGAATTGATCTGGACCGGGAGTAGCATCAGAATCTAATACCCAGTCATAGGATTTTTCTAGATAATCAGCGAGATCCTGGGCAGCCTGTTTAGCGCCAACATTAAAAGTTAAAGTAGCAACTTCTGCATCAGTACCTAGTTTACTCACGTGACGATCTACGAAAAATAAAGAATCGACTAGATCTTCTAAATCACCTCGCTCGAGGTTTTCATTGAGCAGCGAGGTCATCTTCTTCATCCTTTACCATTTCTTTATCTAAGTTCTCGTCATAGGCTTTGTCTAGGTCTGCTAGATCAATCTCTTGACCTTCGATGTCGGCATAGCCTGTTTGTATCTGTTGCATGAGATCTTTGGGAATCTTAAGATCAACTATCCAAATTGGTTTTTTAGCCATCTTAGGCATAAATGTGCCCGGTTCAAAGTCGCTGTGATTCTTCGGCTTTACTGCATACTCAAATTCATCAAGCCTAACATTCCCAATAATACCAAAGTTTTTGAGTTTCTTAAGGGCACGTGGCTCTGGAGGCATGTTGTCGGGCCACATAAAACTGGCAGTAACAAAGTATCTGGAAGTACTAGGCCCCTCGACTAATTCACCTAGGTACCAATTTTTATAAGTGTAGATGTCTAGTTGGTCCAGTACACGCTCAAAGTCCATGAGTATATCCAGACTCTGGGAGTTTTCCCGGACCACGCTTAGATTATCAATGATATCGTTAATTTTAGGCATAACAATATTTAGCAAAAGATCACTTGACGAGTTCTTCTTTGAATACTGATTTTTGCCCTAAAACTTCCGAATTCCACCATACAAGATTCTTAAGTGCAGTACGAGTAGTTAACTGTTTAAGGCTAGCATACGCACGACTAACGTCCTCACCTACGAACCATCCGTATTTGCCAGCATCTTTTTCGATGGCCGCTACACTCTCAGGATCTGCCAACATGGCCTTAAGTGCGGTACGCAATTTCTCTGTGTTGGGGTTGTTTTTGCTGACCCAAAGGCTTTTTTGTAGCACGTCGCGGTAACTCTTTACTAGCAGATAAGCATCGTAGAATTCGCCACTGGGCAGTTTACCCCAACGCTGTTTGTATACATCGGAAAACAGTTTACCTTGGAAGTTTGTGTCATCTGTGGGCTTGCCTGTTTTGAGATCTAGTACACCGTGCTTAAACCACACTTCGGCTACACCTTCCTGGATTCGTGGATTGATGTGCTTGATGAATGCGCTGGTAGTTTCACGTGTAACATTGAGTTCGCCGCGGATAAATGCTAGCCTACGGTCGTTGCCCTTCATGCCCGGCACATACACGATCTTTTCGTTATAACACTTTTGATAAGCAGCCATGCTAGGTAACGATCCGCATTCTAGCATAGTGATAGCCATGAGATCTGGATTCATTCCTGATCCAGAAGCAAACTTGATCTTAGTGTCTTTGCTGTCAGTTCTGCGTCCTACTACAATGTCTAGATTCATTAGGCCGATTGGTGCATAGTCGCTGTAGTTGTAGTCCACAGGTTGTATTAAGAAACTCTCTGCATTACCTCCGTGTGCGACCATAACAGTTTTAGGATCCTTTTGTAGTTCGTTGTGAAACTTGTTGAACCCCGGCACGTCGTTGGCTCCTGGGATGTGTTCTAGGATGATCTTTTCACCTAGTTTCTTTTCCAGTTCTTTGGCAATGATTCCGGCCCATACTGATGTACCACCACCAGCGGCCTGCGGAACGATAAAACGATAGTCAGCATGTGCAGATAACGCACACAGTGATACAACTGCTCCTAATAGTATTTTCTTAAACATAATTAATCCTTGTTTTGTTAAAAAATATTCCGTATACTGCGGCAGTGACAGTAATCACTAACAGCGTTACAGATAAGGGTCGATGTATGATATCTTCCCATGTGTACAAGCGTTCAAACTGTCTTAACAGCCCTTCTAGTTTGTCTGCAAGTACGAACCCAATGATCAAGGCAGGTCTACTGAACTTGATCTTCTTTAACCCAATGCCCGCGATACTGCATATCGCTAACATCAAGTAATCTTCCCATCCGCCGGTGTACTGCACGGCAGACCATATTAGTAAAATCATGATTGGCCAGAAGTACCAACTGAAAGGTACTTGTGTTATCAATGTAGCCCATCTGATAAACAACATGGCTAGCACGAAAGTCAACACTATGCTGGCCATATAACTAAAAGTTAACTGACTAAAGAAAGTGTTGTCGGTCAGCAGTTCCGGTGATCCCAGTTCTATGCCCACCATCATGAACAGAGCAATAATTATCACTTCAAACGGCGCACCCGGTATACCAAACAAGATAGTAGGCACATAACTGGTAGCCTTCTGTGCATTGTTAGCACCTTCGCAGCCGATAACGCCTTTGACATTGCCGTCGCCGAATGCTGTCTTTTCATTCTTGCAAGAAGCCACAGTCTGTCCGTAGGCTAGCCAATCTGCGATGTTTCCGCCTAGTCCGGGGATAACTCCTATGAACGCACCTATAGCGCCGCCTTTGATTCCTAGCCAACGATGTTGCCAAGAATCTTTAACACCAGTGACCATCTGTGACCACACACCCTGGCTAGCAGGTGCATAAGTGAGTCGACTGTGATATGCTTCTAGTAGTTCGGGCACAGCAAACAGGCCTATCATCACAGGTATCAACTGTATGCCATCTTGTAGATAGTACCACCCGCCAGTCCAACGTGCATCGCCCGTTAACGGGTGCTGACCTACCAGTCCCAGGAATATGCCCAATGCCAGTGCTAGTATACCGCGGAACCAATATCGGCTGTTGATAAAGCACACTGAAGTAAAAGCCAACAGCATGAACAGCAGTAGTTCAGGAACGCCAAACACTAGGATAAGATTCTTATAGTAAGGCAGTAACAAGAATACTGCCGCACCCCAGATCAAGCCATTGACTGTGCTGGTAGTTATGGCCGCACTGAGCGCACGAGCCGCTTGACCTTTTCGAGCCATGGGAAAGCCATCTACCATGGTAGCCGCAGATCCTCCTGCCCCGGGTATGTTCATGACTACTGAAGCAAAACTGTCTCCTATGCCGGATGCAACAACTACAGCAGTACTAAACACCACTAGAGTGTAAGGGTCAGCACGGAAGATGTCTAGGAACCCGTAGATGGTCAACAGAGCAGTACCTGCCCCAGCCACTGGGATCAAGCCAAACACAAAACCGTATAGTGTGCCCGCAATTAGGCTAATCACATATTCCATAAATTCCTACTGCGCTGAACTATCTAGTTGCGAAATAGATCAGTGCTGGTATAATAATAAAAAACTGTGGTAGAAAATTTGTGATTATCGCACGTTCGCCCCAGCGGTATCCTACGTAGACCCAGCCAGACGCACCTATCAACTGTATGATGCTGTTCCATGGTGTTATACCAAATACATGCAGGAACATAGCACAGATGATTGTAAAAGCACTGGCCCATTTAATGTACCAGACGTGGTCACGTGTGTTAGTTTTCAAATGCTCTACCTTCTGTTAAAGTCGTACACGAAAATGAATTGTTGTGTACTGGGTTAACTCTAACGTAGGTATTTATGTCAACGAA
>JACCDP011268637.1_pt1 | contig 19055 bp, 17 predicted proteins | sample 7445841 | NCBI WGS metagenome assembly JACCDP01 (sample SAMN15323441, study PRJNA562643) | freshwater metagenome | isolation source: river surface water | place: USA:Blue River Watershed | collected 2017-08-17
CGCACAGCATCGCACATCAGCTTTCGCCAGTCTTCTGCGCATTGCGTGAGGCGGCGCGCCACGTACACGGGAGCGAAATGGTGTGTGCGGCCGACGCGAAGATTTCCGAGGTGCCACAGATGACCGTCGATGACGTTGCGCTTCCTGGCACGATGCACGTTCTCGAATTCAAATACGTCGGCGATCGCGTCCAGCCACGCATCGACGTTGAACGCGTAGATGGCGATCTCCTCCAGCGGTCTCGTAAGGAATCGACTCGGCTGTGCGGGGCTACGGTAGCGGAAGGCTCCGCGCTCCTGGTCAACGACAACCTCCACCTCCTCCTCGCAGTTGAGTACCGGCACGAGGATCGACGTCTGGTAGCCATCGGGCACGATCCAGCGACGCGCAGCGAACTGAACCGCACAGCCACGCAACTCGTCCGAGATCACCCGCGCATCAATGCTTCGGGCGTGTTCCAGGCAGATTAGAAACTCGGCGTACAGACTCATGGCGAACTTAGTACTGGCGCGCGCAGTCGAGGCGCATCAACTGGGAGAACACCAGTTCGCTATCGTCCTTCGTCAGGCGGCTGTCGGAGAAGCCGTTCGGGGCGGTGATCTGGACCGACACGTTGTGGGCTTTTCGATGCAGCGTCTTGGCGACCCGGATCGTTAACTTCACCTGCTGGACGGCGTACTCGGTGAGGTCGGGAAGGGAATGAGTCTCACGGGCGACAAGGTAAATATCGCGCTCCTCAAATCGGTGTCGCCGGATGAGCAGAGCGTTTTCCACGCGACGCTCGACGGTCTTTCCACGCAGATTCACCTGCCGCAACTCTGGCTTGGCCACAACGAGGTGCCGAATCTCGATGCCGTCGATGCCCTCAATGCGGTCCTTTTTGAAGCGCTTGAGCATGGCCGGCGTGCTGAATCCCATCAAGTCAAACTCGCGCATTGGCATTGATCGAATGTCACCATCGCCGCCGAGCACGACATCGCGGAACAACGCGGCCAGTTCTGGACGGACCTCAATGTCGTCGCAGTACACCGAAAGCTCCCCCGTGATCGCTTTCCAGGAGTAGCGCACATCGGTGACGGCCGCGGACTCAACGTCCTGCACCTCGCCATTCGAAATTCGCTGGTAGTGGACTTCTGCGCCATTGAACTTGGCCGTTAGCGTGAAGAGGACAACCGGGTTACCGGCCTGCGTGGGATCGCGATGTTCGAAGTGCTCGACAAGAATGTCGTCAGGGTCGATCTTGGGGAACAACTCGGTGAGCCGTCGCCGCAGCACCTGATCTGCATCTACTGCAAGCGTGGGTTGCGCACCCTTGGGCCCGCTGTAGTGGCTGGAGTGCCGGTCACTCTGTGACTGCTGCAGCATCTCTTGCTGCCGCTCGGCATGATCGAATCGGTCGTCGGATGCTTCTCCTTCGGCCGGAAACTCCTGTCTCAGGAAGAGATAGAGCGCGCGGCTGAACTTGTCGGTTGGCGATTCAAGAACCTCGGCATCCTCCGGGTTGCTCGCCTCGAGTAGTGTCCCGGCGGCCAGCGTTCCGTACTCGTCGCACAGCAGGTTCACACGTTCTGCCGCACGCTCGATGCGGGTGTGATCAGCGTGAGCGATCCCAGCGACAACGGCGAACACCGCATTTCGCGATGGAATCGGCATGGGGCCGGTCGCATCCTCTGTCAGTTCGCGCAGCGGAGCCAGCGCCTTTCCAATCACTCCTTCAACGAGGGCGCGAAGTAATGCCGGGCGATGCACCCGTCGCGTGAGCTGGACGAAGTGTTCAAGGCGCGGCAGGATTTCTGGCCCCTTGTCTTTGCTCCTGGTGCGAGGCTGTTTGTTGGCTTGCTCGGCGGCAGCCTTCTTGCGAGTTGGCTTCGCATCTTGTTGTTTGACTGCCGTCATTCGAACTATTCCTTCACCAAAAGTGCGCGATTGCGCGTGTTGTTAATTCATCCGTCCAAAAAATGCCGACACGAAGTCGGCTGCGTGTGTCACGGGATCTGTCAGCTGAAGGGGCCGCCCGTCTTGAGCAGGCCATAGCGTTCCATCCTCACGCCAGCAAACCGGGGTGTAACGTTGAAGCGTTTGGCGACCGCGCGCTTGAGCGTCTCAAGGTAGAAGAAGCCAAAGTCACCCTCGGTCTGCAGTGTCATTCCAACGCCCGGGTAGTCGGGATCAAGTGACGGACCGCGAACAATCGTCACATCGTTTTCCGGCGCCAACTCTTCAATCGCGGCATACAAGCGCTGGCGTGGCACCAGGAGCGACCCCATGAATTCATTGGCGCGCAACTCGGCGAAGTACTCCTCAGTCCGAGCAGCAGGTGCTACGCCATCTGTAGCGCTCGTTGACTTCGCGAGGTGGTCACCGTCGCGCGTGGTGGTGCGGTAGACCTTGCGCGCACCGTCATCGATGGCATCGAACAGGCCTGGCCCACGGCTGGCATCAACGATCCAGCCGGGGCTGTCAAAGACTGCGTGGCCGATTTCATGCGCAAGGGTGCTCAGCACGAGTTCATCGCCAGCGCCTTCGCCAACCGGTGAAACCGAAACCATCGCGGTATCCGGCACCCCAGGGTCGTACTCACAAATCCCCAGGACGGGGTTACCGCCCTCGTCGTGAACCGTGTTCTGGGTATCGACCACAAGATCGAAAGCGACGCCGTTGATCTTCAGGCGCGTTACGTCGCGAAGCAGCGCCAGCGAAAGTGCATCGATGGTCGAAGCGACGAGTTGCTGTCGAGCCATCAGCGCAATGGCCTCGACTTCCGAGTGCTTGATGAAACGGGGACGCTTACGGTCGCAATGCCGGTAGTCCAATGTCAGTGCCGGCATTCACTTGTTCTCCGTGCCTTGTCTGCGGTACATGCGGACCAGGTCGCCCACGTTTTCGCGCATGTCCGGTGGCAGGCGGCTAGCCTCGACGAAAGCGTCGTCCACATCGAGGCCGAGGTGCTCGGCAGCCTTGCGGATCAACTCGTCCTTGGGGGGCTTCTCCAACTCCCGCTCAATGCGAGACCAGTAAGCGGGGGAGATATCCAGCAGCTTGGCGAAGTCGTTGAGCTGGATGTCCTTCTCTTCGCGCTTCTTGCGGATGTACGCGCCGAATGCCATGGTTGTGACCTGATTGCGTGATTGGTTAATTTGAGGCAATCATAGCGGCTGAGCAGGGTTTGGTCAACTGTTCACTAAACGCGCAATTAGTGCTCTTCAGCTTCAGTGAAGTTGGGGCGTGGTCGTCCACCTCCCGAACCTTGATACCTTGATCAGCTTGCCGCAGCACTGCTGGATATTTTTTCCTGAGTTGCACGGACACAATTCCCGAGAGTCGAAGGCAGCAGGGTCACGCTTAATGATTTCACGGATGGCTCTTTTTGCATGCTTCGCCATCGCGTCGCCTTCTGCTTTCAAAACGAGATCAATACGCAGTAAGTCATCTACGCACTCTCCGGCAATCTCAATTCCCTCGTTTAACACGGTTCCAAATGTGTCCAAAAACGCCGCACCGACATGTCTCCGCTGGTGGTGAACCGCATAGCCGTGAATATCAAGCACGCTGATCTTCACCTCTGTTCGGTCGTAATGCGTCCAAACGCTGGCGAGATTCGGGTGTGCGAATTCGCTGAAAAATTCGTATGCCGCTCTGGCGCCCTTGATCCGTTTATCCAAAATGTCTACGCCCTTGAGCAGATCCTTGGCTGTGTGATCTGCTTCGTATTCCCCGGGCTTATAAGAAAACTTCTTTGTCCCGCGCAATCCATTTCGGGTCAATGCTGAGTAATCAACCCGCACTCCGGCGATTCGGCCATCGATAACTGATTCAAATTCACTGAGCCAGTCCATTCGCGCGACATTCTCATCTTTTGGTTCAGCAAGCTCACGGAGATCTTTTTCCAACAAAGCTGCGTTGCCCGATACCTCCAGAATCGAACGTAAGGCCGCTATTGCCATGACCAGCGAATTGGCGCTTGCGCTTTGATATGCCTGACCTGCGAGCTCTTCAACAGTCGACGCACGAGACCATCGAAAAAAATCAATCGACGACTGTAGCGATGACCAATTAAAAACTGTTCCTCTTTTGAGCATCAGCAATTCAGAATCGGTAACGTCCTGTGTCGATTGGCCGCGCTTATATATGCCGGCTTGAAGCTCCGCCAAGACACGATGATTAAGGGTTAGCCTTTGGAAGCATTCGCCGTGATTTGAATTTGCCGCTCGCTTAGCCAATTTCTCTAGGCTTTGAACTATTTGCGCGAAGGAGATTTGTTTTTCGACATTCACTGCCATGCATAGGCCCCTCTGAAATGCGTCCTTCAATACACATCCAAAGTGGATGCTCAAAAGTACCTGTTTGAACTTTGCTGGCGCCCTTGGCGCTGATTGCCCGGAATTGCCATCCTGTTTGGAAGATTAAGCACATTATCCGTGACGGTTGCAATTCCCCGGAGCCGTCATGAAGAACCTCAAACTCGCCTCTCCCTCGGAGATGGCCCCCAGCGCCCGCGCAGGCGAAATCACCGCCATCCTTGCGGCGGCAATCGTCCGAGCCACAGTCACAAATGAGCCACGCCAGAGCGAAGTTCGGCTTGGCTTCCTGCCCAACCAGAGCGTTCATACAACCCCCTATCAACAGGAGAAGTTGTGATGAACGAGACGCAAGCATCGGTGGCCGCACGGATCACCGAATTGTCCCGCCTGCCAATGGCAGAACTCTGGACCGTGTGGGATCGGTACTTCCCCCGCCGGCCGGACCACCCGAACCGCACCCATGTCGAGTCCCGCATTGCCTACAAGCTGCAAGAAGAGGTCTTTGGCGGACTGGCGCCCGAGATCAAGCAGCGGCTTGAAGCCATCGGCGCAAAGCATTCCAAGATCAAGCTCCGCGCCGCTCCACGCGAGTTCGAGTTTGCGCCAGGCACCATCCTGCTGCGCGAATGGGGCGACCGAGAACACCGGGTGACGGTCACCGCCGAAGGGCTGTTCGAGTACGAGGGACAGTCCTTCAAGAGCCTGACCTCCGTGGCCCGTCAGATCACCGGATCGCATCGGTCTGGACCGATGTTCTTTGGCTTGGGCAAGGGAGGTGCGCGATGAATGAGATCGCCGCAACACGCACTCGCAAGCGCTGCGCGGTGTATTGCCGGGTGTCTTCCGATGAACGGCTCGACCAGGAGTTCAACTCCATCGATGCTCAGAAGGAGGCGGGCCAGGCTTACATCGCCAGCCAGCGGGCCGAGGGCTGGATACCGGTTGCCGACGATTACGACGACCCTGGGTACTCCGGCGGGAACACCGATCGGCCTGGACTGAAGCGATTGATGGCTGACATCGAGCGCGGCCAGATCGACATCGTCGTGGTCTACAAGATCGACCGCCTGACCCGCAGCCTCGCCGACTTCGCCAAGATGGTCGAGATCTTCGACCAGCATGGAGTGAGCTTCAGCGCGGTCACCCAGCAGATCAACTCCGCGACCTCGATGGGGCGGCTGATGCTGAACGTGCTGCTGTCCTTCGCGCAATTCGAGCGCGAAGTCACCGGCGAGCGCATCCGGGACAAGATCGCAGCGGCCAAGCGTAAGGGCATGTGGATGGGCGGCGTCCCACCCCTGGGCTACGACGTCGACAACCGGCTCCTGGTCATCAACGAAAGCGAGGCGGCAATCGTACGCCGAATCTTCGAGGAAATGCTGACCATTGGCTCACCGACACAGATCGCCGCCAACCTGACAGCCGAGGGAATCACGACGAAGGCGTGGACGACGCAAGAGGGACAGACCCGCAGCGGCGCACGCATCGACAAGAAGTACCTGCACAAGCTGCTGCGCAACCGAATCTACCGTGGAGAGTTGTCCCACAAGGGAAATTGGTATCCGGGCGCGCATCTGCCGATCATCGATTCGGCCCTGTGGGAGAAGGTCCACAGCGTATTAGCCCGCGATGGACATGCGCGATCGGTGGAGACCAAGATCCGGTCGCGCACCGATGCCTTGTTGCGCGGCCTGCTGTATGCCCCCTCGGGCGAGCGCATGTACCCGACCTACTCGCGCAAGAACGGTCGCAAGTACTTCTACTATGTCTCCAAGTCCGAGAGCCGATTCGGCGCGCCGGGCAAGGGCTATGACCGCTTGCCAGCGCCGGAGATCGAGGCAGCGGTCGTGGCGCAGATCCGGACAGTCCTCACCAGCCCGGAATCCATTGCATCGGTGGTACGCCACATCCAGCGCACCGGCGCGCAAGTCGACGAGGCCACCACGGTGATGGCGATGGGCCGGCTGAACGATGTGTGGGATCAGTTGTTCCCGGTCGAGCGCCACCGAATTGCCAACCTCATGATCGAGCGCATCGACCTCGTCCACGTAGGCGAGGTGCAGGGCATCAAGGTGAAGTGGCGGGAACTGGGATGGGACGCCCTGATCGGTGAATTCGCCCCGAGGGAGATCGGCGCCGAACTCTTGGAGATGGAGGCCTGATGGACGACTCCCTGGAAACCTTTGTGCCGCTGACTTTCCGCCGCCGGGGCTCTCGACGGGTAGCCGCCGACGATCGGGACGTTCACAACGTCACCTTGCTGGAGGGAATCGCGCGCGGCTTCTACTGGCAGCACCTTGTCGACAGCGGCGCCATGAAGAGCGGCTCGGACATCGCTCGGGCAGAAGGTCTGCATCCCTCGGTGCCCAACGAGCTTATGCGTCTGACCCTGCTCGCGCCTGACATCCTGGACACGCTGATGTCGGGACGGCAACCGCGTCGGATGAACCTGATCTGGTTCCAGCGCAACCCTCTGCCCGTGGATTGGGAAGCTCAGCGGCAGATCGTGCGGCGATTCGAGGAGGCGGCATGAGCAAGAAACACCGGGGTCGATTCAAGGGCGATCCGGTCACTTACCAACTTCCGAATCCGGCTGGCGGCGTGCGACTGGAGACCTTCGTACCCTGGACCTTGGTGAAGCGGGGGATCAAGAAGCAGGTCATCACGCCGTTTGACGCCCCGCAGCAATTCCTGTCGGAGGCAACGAGGGAGCGCGAAGCCCGGGCCGCAGCGCAGGACACTTCGCTCATGCGGGCGCTCGGCTTGGCGCACCACTGGCAACGCCTGCTGGACGAGCAGCGAGCCGCATCGGTGGCCGAAATCGCGCGAGACGAAGGGATGGACGTGACGCAGGTGCGTCGGTTGCTACGCCTGACCCTGCTGGCACCGGAGGTGTTGGAACGGCTCACGGAATCGCCAGAAGCGGTGCTGGAGCACGTGATGCGGCGGCCTTGGCCGCACGGCTGGAGCGACCAAATGCGAGTGCTCGGGCCGCCTGCCTGAGCGCGTTGAGCCTGACGCGAGCACCGCCTTCGGGCGGTTTTTTTGTGCTTTCTCATCGGTCGGTCGCCTTCTCTACAGGGGTTGCCAACCACAACCGACCGCGTCTAAACCCTTGATGGAAAAGGAAGTGACCTCGAGAACGCTCTCGAGACCACCAGAGAAAACAGAGAACAGAGACGTCTGGACGGAGGCGAGAAAACCGAGTTTGGGGCGGTCACGCTCGCGAGGCAGCGGTGCGTTTCAGGGGGGAACGGTCAAAAAAAATCCCAACCGGATAAGGGTTGGGATTTTGAGTATTGGTGGAGCTGGGGGGATTCGAACCCCCGTCCACAAGCCTTCTTCGAACAGTTCTACATGTGTAGTCGTCTGATTTGAGTCTCGCCGATCACGCCGCGCAGCGACACGCTACGTGACCAGCCAGCACCCTTGAATCTCGCGCGCTACCAAGGTGCACGGCAGCGAGCCAGCCGATATGAATTCCCTTGCAGCCTGGAAGTCTTGCGACCCCCTTGCCCAGCCTATCGGCCTGCTGTTGCAAGGCTCACCGGATTAAGCGGCGAGTGCGAAACGTTCGTCGTTTGCAGTTAGTTTTTTTCTGCGGTTTTACGAGGTGACAGAACCTCGACATGCCCTGCCGCGCGTCCGAACCCATGTCGAAACCAATGCAGCCCCAAGGTTTCAATTGTAAGACATTTCCAGTAATTTCAACAGTGCCAGCGGGTGCTCGATGATGTGGTCTGCCGCCCACTGCGAGTGGTCAGCTTCGTGGCCCAGGTACCCATAAGCTGCCGCCACGGTGGCCATGCCCGCCGCACGACCCGCCTGGATGTCGCGCTCGTCATCCCCCACGTACCAGCAATGTTCAGGTTGCACACCCAGTCGGCGTGCAGCCTCCAGAAGCGGCGCCGGGTGTGGCTTGGGGTGTGGGGTGGTGTCGCCGCTCACCACCGCACCGGCTGAACTGAACAAAGGCATGGCCTGGGTGAGCGGATCGGTGAATCGCGCCATTTTGTTGGTCACCACCCCCCATTGCAAACCGCGTGACTGAAGTGATTGAATCAGTTCGAGCACCCCCTCAAACACGATGGTGCGCTCAGTCATGGCGCGCTCATAGTTGACGAAGAAGGCCTCACGCAGCGCCGGAAACTCGGGGTGATCGGGCGTCATGTCAAACGCCACTTTGAGCATGCCCCGTGCGCCCGCCCCGGCATGCGGTCGGTACAGCGCAGCATCGAGGGAGGGCAGGCCTCGGTCGGTTCGCAGCTTGTCAGCCGCCGCCCCCAGGTCCGGCGCACTGTCGATCAGCGTGCCATCCAGGTCAAACAGCACCGCTTTGAGAGGACGCGCGGCACTCATGCGAGCCTACGGGTGGCGATCAGGTAGTTCACGCTGGTGTCGTGGTTCAACCAGTAACGACGTGTGATCGGGTTGTAAGACATGCCCCGGCTGTGCAAGACCTCCAGCCCTGCGTGGCGGCAGTGCAAGGCAAGTTCGCTCGGGCGGATGAACTTGGCGTACTCGTGGGTGCCTTTGGGCAAGAGGTTGAGCACGTACTCGGCACCGACGATGGCCATCAGAAATGATTTGGGGTTGCGGTTAAGCGTGGAGAAGAACACCCAGCCGCCCGGCTTCACGAGTTGCGCACAGGCCCGCACCACTGAGGATGGGTCGGGCACATGTTCGAGCATCTCCATGCAGGTCACGGTGTCAAAGCTGCCCGAAGCTTCCTGAGCCATGGCCTCGGCACTGATCTCACGGTAGGCGATGTTGGGGGTGCCGGCTTCCATCGCATGCAACTGCGCCACTTTCAACGCCTTGCCCGCGAGGTCAATGCCGGTCACCGTGGCGCCGGCACGAGCCATGGAGTCGGCCAGAATGCCGCCCCCGCAACCGATATCAATGACGCGCTGACCTGCCAGTGGCGAGAGCGACTGGATCCAGTCCAGCCGCAGCGGGTTGATCTGGTGCAGCGGGCGAAACTCGCTTTCGGGATCCCACCAGCGATGGGCCAGTTCGGAAAATTTGGCCAGTTCGGCGGGGTCGGCATTCAAGTGGCCTGTCATGGCAGAGGCTCCGGGTCACAGTGAGCGGCGCACAGGCACGCCGTGGATCGATAGGAAAGGGCAGATGAGGGCTGGCAAGTCAGCCCGCAAGAATACCAGGGCACCAAGAAAAAACCCCGCCTAGGCGGGGTTTGTCCATCAGCGATCGGGGTTGATCAGTTGGGGCGGGTACCCACCACTTCGATCTCGACGCGACGGTTCTTGGCACGGCCTTGAGTGGTCTTGTTGTCAGCCACAGGCTGCTTCTCGCCCTTGCCTTCGGTGTAGACGCGGTTCTTTTCAACGCCCTTGGAGACCAGGTAGGCCTTGACGGCTTCAGCGCGGCGAACCGACAGCTTCTGGTTGTAGGCATCGGAACCCACCGAGTCGGTGTGACCCACGGCGATGATGACTTCCAGGTTAATGGCTTTCATTTTGCCCACCAGGTCGTCCAACTTGGCTTTGCCTTCGGACTTGAGCACCGACTTGTCGAAGTCGAAGAAGGTATCAGCTGCGTAGGTCACCTTGGATGCAGCGGCGGGGGGACGGGCCGGGGCAGCAGCCGGGGCTGGAGCGGGAGCCGGGCGAGCAGCCGGGGCCGGGGCCGGGGCAGGAGCCGGGGCAGGAGCCGGGGCAGCCGCAGGAGCGATAGCACCGTCACAGCCAGGAGCAGCGGTGGCGGGGGTCCAGGAAGCGTTTCTCCAGCACTGGCCGAATGCGTTTTTCCAGACTTCGCCACTGGCATTGCGCCAGTTGTTGACTTCTTGGGCACCTGCGACGGTGACCGCAGTGGCTACAGCCAGGAATGTTGCCAGTTTTTTGAGTTGTTTCATGTTACTCCTCTGGGGGACATAAGAACGGGAGCTCAAGCTCCAAAACAAACTTGCCTAACGGAATTAAGCAAATCCTCTGATTCAGGGCTTATTGTGCCACACAGAAAAGTGATCGCCCATCAGGGATGCCTCACAAGGTGCTATCCCGTCCAGACATCCGCACATTGTTGTATGTCCGCCACAATTTTAGGGATCACCTGAGCGCCTAGAATCAAAGGTTTACCTGCAAATCGGTCCCCTTCATGACCCAATTCGCCAAAGAGACATTGCCCATCAGCCTCGAGGAGGAGATGCGGCGCAGCTACCTCGATTACGCCATGAGCGTGATCGTGGGACGGGCTTTGCCCGATGCCCGTGACGGCCTCAAACCCGTGCATCGACGCGTGCTGTTTGCCATGCACGAGTTGAACAACGACTGGAACCGCCCCTACAAAAAGTCTGCCCGTATTGTGGGCGACGTGATCGGCAAGTACCACCCGCACGGCGACAGCGCGGTGTACGACACCATTGTTCGCATGGCGCAGGATTTTTCGCTGCGCCACATGTTGGTGGATGGTCAGGGCAACTTCGGCTCGGTCGACGGCGACAACGCCGCGGCCATGCGATACACCGAGATCCGCCTGGCCAAGATTGCCCACGAAATGCTGGGCGACATTGACAAGGAAACTGTTGACTTCGGTCCCAACTACGACGGCTCCGAGCAAGAGCCCTTGGTGCTGCCCAGCCGCCTGCCCAACCTGTTGGTGAACGGCTCGGCCGGTATCGCGGTGGGCATGGCCACCAACATACCGCCGCACAACCTCAATGAAGTGGTGGATGCGTGCCTGCATTTGCTGGCCAACCCCGAGGCCAGCGTGGACCAGTTGATGGAGATCGTGCCTGCGCCCGACTTCCCCACCGCCGGCATCATCTACGGCATGGAAGGTGTGCGTGATGGATACCGCACGGGCCGTGGCCGCGTGGTCATGCGCGCCAAGTGCCATTTCGAAGACATCGACAAGGGCCAGCGTCAGGCCATCATCGTTGATGAACTGCCCTACCAGGTCAACAAGAAGACGCTGCAAGAGCGCATGGCCGAGTTGGTGCACGAGAAAAAGATCGAAGGTATCAGCCATATCCAGGATGAGTCCGACAAATCGGGCATGCGTCTGGTCATTGAACTCAAGCGTGGTGAAGTGCCCGAGGTAGTGCTCAACAACCTGTACAAGATGACGCAGTTGCAGGACACCTTCGGCATCAACATGGTGGCACTGGTCAACGGCCAACCCAAGTTGTGCAACCTGAAGGATCTGATCGACATCTTCCTGCAGCACCGACGCGAAGTGGTCACACGCCGCACCATCTTCACGCTGCGCAAGGCACGTGAGCGTGGTCACGTGCTGGAAGGCCTCGCCGTTGCGCTGGCCAACATCGACGACTTCATCGCCATCATCCGCAACGCCCCCACCCCGCCGGTGGCCAAAGCCGAGTTGATGAACCGTCCATGGGACAGCCAGATGGTGCGTCAGATGCTCACCCGTGCACGCGCAGACGGCGGCGTGGTGAATGCCGACGATTACCGCCCCGATGGCCTGGAGCGCCAGTACGGCCTGGGTAGCGACGGCCTGTACCGCCTGAGCGACACGCAGGCGCAGGAAATTCTGCAAATGCGTTTGCAGCGCCTGACCGGCTTGGAGCAGGACAAGATCGTCAACGAATACAAAGAGGTGATGGCCGAGATCGACGACTTGCTCGACATCCTCGCCAAGCCCTCCCGTGTGTCCACCATTATTGGCGACGAACTCGCCGCCATCAAGCAGGAGTTCGGGCAGACCAAGCTGGGCGCACGTCGAAGCGTGGTGGAGCACAACGCGCAAGACCTGGCCACCGAAGACCTGATCACCCCCACCGACATGGTGGTGACGCTCTCGCATTCGGGCTACATCAAGAGCCAGCCCTTGTCTGAATACCGCGCGCAAAAACGTGGGGGGCGTGGCAAGCAGGCCACCACCACCAAAGAAGATGACTGGATCGACCAGCTCTTCATCGCCAACACGCACGACTACATCCTGTGCTTCTCCAACCGTGGCCGCCTCTACTGGCTCAAGGTGTGGGAAGTGCCGGCCGGATCACGCGGCTCGCGTGGCCGCCCCATTGTCAACATGTTCCCGCTGGCTGAAGGCGAGAAGATCAACGTGGTGTTGCCCCTCACCGGCGAGTTCCGCAGCTTCCCAGACGATCACTACATCTTCATGGGCACCTCCATGGGCACGGTCAAGAAGACCTCGCTCTCCGAGTTTTCCAACCCACGCAAGGCCGGCATCATTGCCGTGGATCTGGACGAGGGCGACTACCTCATTGGTGCAGCACTCACCGACGGCAAGCACGACGTGATGCTGTTCTCGGACGGCGGCAAGGCCGTTCGCTTTGACGAAAACGACGTGCGCCCCATGGGCCGAAATGCCCGCGGTGTGCGCGGCATGATGCTGGAAGATGGCCAAAGCGTGATCGCCATGCTGGTGGCCGAAGATGAGCATCAAAGTGTGCTCACCGCCACGCAAAACGGCTACGGCAAGCGCACTTCCATCACCGAGTACACGCGCCATGGTCGTGGTACCAAGGGCATGATTGCCATTCAGCAATCCGAGCGTAACGGCAAGGTGGTGGCCGCCACGCTGGTGCACGCGGACGACGAGATCATGCTGATCACCGATCGTGGTGTGCTGGTGCGCACACGCGTTTCAGAAATCCGCGAGTTGGGCCGTGCCACACAAGGCGTGACGCTGATCTCGCTGGACGAAGGATCCCAACTGAGCGGCCTGCAACGCATCGTGGAAAACGACGCAGCAGCTCCCGCCGACGACGACGCCGGTGACGAGGCCCCTGCGCAGGAGTAAGCTACGCATGACGCGCGCGTTCAACTTCTCCGCCGGCCCAGCCGCCATGCCCTTGGAGGTACTGCAGCAAGCGGCGGCCGAGATGACCGACTGGCATGGCAGTGGCATGGGCGTGATGGAGATGAGCCACCGCGGCAAGGAATTCATCTCGATTTACGAGCAGGCTGAATCCGACTTTCGCACCCTGCTGCAGGTGCCCTCGCATTTCAAGATCCTCTTCATGCAAGGCGGTGGCATTGCAGAAAATGCCATCGTCCCCCTCAACCTGAGCCGGGGTGGCGTGGCGGACTTCGTGGTCAGCGGCAGCTGGAGCCAGAAGTCGCTCAAGGAAGCCGCTCGCTACTGCACCACGAAGGTGGCCGCCAGCAGCCAGTCCAGTGGCTTCAAGTCCTTGCCCGCTGCGTCCAGCTGGCAACTGGATGCGCACGCGCAATATGTGCATCTGTGCACCAACGAAACCATTCATGGTGTGGAGTGCCACACCCTGCCCGATCTGAAGGCGCTGGGCTCGAACGCGCCACTGGTGATCGATTTTTCCTCGCACGTCCTCTCGCGACCGGTCGATTGGTCGCGTGTGGGCCTGGCCTTTGGTGGCGCACAAAAAAACATCGGTCCGGCCGGCGTGACCCTGGTGGTAGTCCGCGAAGACCTGCTGGGCCATGCCTTGCCCGCGTGCCCCAGCGCCTTCGACTACAAGCTGGTGGCCGACCACGACTCGATGTACAACACCCCGCCCACCTACGGCATCTACATGGCTGGCCTGACCTTCCAGTGGATTTCGCGCCAGCAGGAAGGCCACTTGAGTGGCGTAGCGGCACTGGAGCAACGCAACATCGCCAAGGCAGCCTTGCTCTACCACTGCATTGACCACTCGCAGCTCTATGTCAACCAAGTTGACGTCAGTTGTCGCTCGCGCATGAACATCCCCTTCTTCCTGCGGGGTGACGATGGACAACCCTTGCTCGATGCCACCCATCCGCGTAACGCGGCCTTCCTGGAAGGCGCCAAGGCGCGCGGCCTGCTGCAACTCAAGGGCCACAAATCCGTGGGCGGCATGCGCGCCAGCCTCTACAACGCGATGCCCCTGGAAGGTGTGCAAGCGCTGGTGGAGTATTTGCACGATTTCGAAAAGGCACAAGCATGACCCAGCCTCAACAGTCGGCCGATCTGGCCGTGCTACGCCAGCAAATCGACTCGCTGGACAAGCAGTTGCTGCAACTGCTCAATGAACGTGCCCATGTGGCCGAACAGGTGGGCGACATCAAACGCAAGGAAGGGTCGGCGTTCTTCCGTCCGGATCGTGTGGCCCAGGTCATCCACAACATCGAGCAGGCCAACCCGGGTCCGCTACTCAACCGTCATGTCGCCAGCATCTGGCGGGAAATCATGTCGGCCTGTTTGGCGCTGGAAGCACCGCAGCGCGTGGCAGTGTTGGGGCCGCAAGGCACTTTCTGCGAGCAAGCCGCCCTCGAGTTCTTTGGCAGTGCGGCCGATTTCACCTACTGCGCCAACTTTGACGAGGTGTTTCACGCCACGGCAGCTGGCACCGCGCAATATGGTGTGGTGGGCGTGGAAAACTCCACCGAAGGCGTCGTGGCCCGTTCTCTCGATTTGTTCCTGCGCTCTCCCGTTCACGTGATTGGCGAAGTCAGCCTGCTGGTTCGCCACAACCTATTGCGCCAAAGCAATACCACCGAAGGCATCGAGGTGGTGCTGGCACATCCCCAGGCCCTGGCGCAATGTCAGGGCTGGTTGTCGCAACACCTGCCCAATGTCGAGCGTCGTGCCGTGTCCAGCAACGCCGAGGGCGCACGATTAGCCGCCACCCACCCCACGTGGGCAGGCATTGCCAGCGAACGTGCAGCGAGTCAATTCGGTTTGCACATCGTGGCCCATGCCATTCAGGACGAGGCCTACAACCGGACACGATTTTCGGTCATCTGCCTGCCGCAAACCCTGGCCACACCACCCGCCTCGGGCAAGGACTGCACCAGCCTGGTGGTGTCGGTGCCCAACCGTCCGGGTGCTGTGCATGACCTGCTGGTGCCCTTGAAGCGCCACGGTGTGTCGATGACGCGCTTTGAATCGCGTCCGGCCAAGTCGGGACAGTGGGAGTACTACTTCTACATTGACATCCAGGGGCACATCACCCAGCCGCATGTGGCCTCGGCCTTGCAAGAGTTGCAAAGCCTGTGTGCCTTCTACAAGGTGCTGGGCTCCTACCCGGTGAGCGAATGATTCGCCAACTGGGACTGGTGGGCTGTGGCCTCATGGCCGGCTCGTTTGCGCTGGCCTTGCGCCAGGCGGGGCTGGTCGAGCGCGTGGTGGCCTTCAGCCCGTCCGAGCGCACCACACGCCGTGCCCTGGAACTGGGCATCATCGATCAGCGCGCCGACACCGCCGCGCAAGCCGCGCAGGGCAGTGACGTGGTGTTGCTGGGTGTACCGGTACGCTCAACGCAACGCTGCTTGCAAGACATTCGGGACCATCTGGCTCCCGACGCGTTGTTGATGGACGTGGGCTCTACCAAGGGCGACGTGATTGCGGCAGCCCAGCAGGCACTGGGTTCACACATCGGCCAGTTTTTACCCGCGCACCCCATTGCCGGCAAGGAGTTGTCGGGCATTGACCACGCGGACGCGGCCTTATACCAACAGCGCATCACCATCCTCACGCCCCTGTCCTCCAACACCCCCACCCAGATTGATCGCGCTAGCCAACTCTGGCAAGCCGTGGGGAGCCAGGTCATCACGATGGATCCGACCCACCACGATGCCGCGCTGGCGGCTGTCAGCCATCTCCCGCATGTGATCGCCTTTGCCGCCATGCATGCCCTGATCGACCAGGACCACGGCGCAGACTTCTTGACGGTAGCAGGGCCTGGCTTTCGCGACTTCTCGCGCATTGCAGCGAGCGACCCGGCGGTGTGGCGCGATATTTTGCTGAGCAATCGCACCGAGGTCTTGCGCCAGTCGCGTTTGTTTCGACAGGCACTGGAGCAACTCGAGCATGCGATAGAACGCTCGGATACGGCGGCGCTGGAGCATGCGGTGTCGCGGGCGCGCGATGCTCGTGCAGCCTGGCCAGGACCAGCGGGTCAGGCCTCGACACCCACGGCCCTCTCGAGCCAGACAGACGACTTCAAGCCTTAGGCCATGTACGCCACCGCCTTCCTCGACGTGCCCCCGTTGGACCACGCCAACGGACCAGTCACGTTGCCCGGTTCCAAAAGTATTTCCAACCGGGTGCTGCTGCTGTCCGCCCTGTGCGCGGGCACGACCCATATCCACGACCTGCTCGATTCGGATGACACGCGGGTGATGCTGCAAGCCCTGCGACAACTGGGCTGCGGCGTGGACGTACAAGGCACGAGCGTCACCGTGAAGGGCCTGGGTGGTCGCACGGCGCACCAAGACCCGCTGACACTGTTCATGGGCAACGCCGGCACGGCCATGCGCCCCCTCACGGCCGCGCTGGCGGTGCTGGGTGGCGACTACACCTTGCAAGGCGTCCCGCGCATGCATGAGCGCCCCATTGGCGATCTGGTGGACGGGTTGCGACAAATGGGTTGCCAGGTGCAGTACCTGGGCGTCGAGGGCTATCCGCCCCTGCGCATTGGTCAGCCCACGCTGAACATCCCACATCCCATTCAGGTGCGGGGCGATGTCTCCAGCCAGTTTCTGACGGCGCTGCTGATGGCCTTGCCACTGGCCACCGCCCAGCAAGCCATCACCATCGAGGTGGTGGGCGAACTGATCTCCAAGCCTTACATCGACATCACGCTCAACCTGCTGGCCCGCTATGGCATTCAGGTTCAGCGTGAGGGCTGGGAACGGTTCACGTTGCCACAAGGCAGTCAGTACCGGTCCCCCGGCGAGATCCATGTGGAAGCCGATGCTTCCTCGGCCAGCTACTTCATCGCACTGGGGGCACTGGCCTCTGAGCGCGGCATTCGCATCCATGGTGTGGGGGCCGATTCCATTCAGGGCGACATCCGCTTCATGGACGCCGCGCAAGCCATGGGCGCTCAAATCACGAGCGGCCCCAACTGGCTGGAGGTGCGTCGCGGTGCCTGGCCCTTGACGTCTATTGACCTGGACTGCAACCACATTCCCGATGCCGCGATGACGTTGGCTGTGATGGCCTTGTATGCCGATGGCCCCACGACCCTGCGCAACATTGGTAGCTGGCGCGTGAAAGAAACCGACCGCATCACCGCCATGGCCACCGAATGTCGCAAGCTCGGCGCCACGGTGGACGAGGGCCAGGACTGGATTCGCGTGCACCCATTGCCCGCAGGCCAGTGGCGCGCTGCCCGCCTGCACACCTACGACGACCACCGCGTGGCCATGTGCTTCTCGTTGGCGGCATTCAATCCCGATGCGGTGCCGGTGCGCCTCGAAGACCCAGGCTGTGTGGCCAAGACCTTTCCGGATTACTTTGAAACCCTGTTCAGCGTGACCACCCCACGGCCGGGCCGCGTGCCCGTGCTGTGCATTGACGGGCCCACGGCCTCGGGCAAGGGTACCTTGGCCTCGCGCCTGGCGCAGGCGCTGGGCTACCACTACCTGGATTCCGGTGCGTTGTACCGACTGACCGGGCTGGCAGCTGTGCAGGCCGGGTTGACGCTGGACACTGCGCACGAAAACCGCATCGCTGACCTGGCACGCACCCTGCCGGTGCGTTTTGACGGCGAACATATCTGGCTGGATCAGGTGGATGTGAGTGAGGCCATTCGCACCGAAGAGGCGGGCATGAACGCCTCCCAGGTGTCGGCCTTGCCCGCCGTGCGGGCGGCACTGGTCGAGCTGCAGCACAGTTTTTGCCGCCTGCCGGGCCTGGTGGCTGATGGCCGCGACATGGGCACCGTGATCTTTCCGCAGGCCCCGTTGAAGGTGTTTTTGACCGCCGGCGCCGCCGAACGGGCAGAAAGACGACATAAGCAACTGATTTCAAAGGGTTTTTCGGTTAAACTAGAAGATCTTCGTGCTGACCTGGAGGCGCGTGACGCCCGCGACCGCAATCGCAGCGTTGCCCCCCTGGTGCCAGCACAGGATGCCTTGATGCTGGACAACTCCAGCCTCTCCATCGAAGCTTCGGTGGAGCAGGTGTTGTCCTGGTGGCAAGGCAGGCAGCCCTTCTGACCCGGGGCTGCACAGGCCCACAACGCTCCCTCCCGCGCTGCACGCGCCATGGCGGTGTGGATCCACAACCAGAACCGCGGCTTTGCCGCACCCCCAGCCGTCGTCAGGCCCATGTCCCGTGCAATGGTGCACGGGTCTTTCCCGTCGTCGGAACAAGGAAATTTCATGTCTGAATCTTTTGCCGCCCTGTTTGAAGAATCGCTCAAGCGCTCCGAAATGCGCACGGGTGAAGTGATCACTGCTGAAGTGGTCCGCGTCGAGCACAACCACGTGGTTGTGAACGCCGGCCTCAAGTCCGAGGCGTATGTCCCCATTGAAGAATTCAAGAACGACCAGGGCGAGATCGAAGTCCAGGCCGGCGACTTCGTGTCCGTGGCCATCGGCAGTGTCGAAAACGGCTATGGCGACACCATCCTGTCGCGCGACACCGCCAAGCGTCTGGCTTCGTGGCTGGCGCTCGAGAAAGCGCTCGAGTCCGGCGAATTTGTCACCGGCACCACCAGCGGCAAGGTCAAGGGTGGCCTGACCGTGCTGGTCAACGGCATTCGCGCCTTCCTGCCTGGCTCGCTGATCGACACCCGTCCCATCAAGGACCTGTCGCCCTTCGAGAACAAGACCATGGAATTCAAGGTCATCAAGCTCGACCGCAAGCGCAACAACGTGGTGCTGAGCCGCCGCGCCGTGGTGGAAGCCTCCATGGGCGAAGAGCGCGCCAAGCTCATGGAAACCCTGAAAGAAGGCTCCATCGTCAACGGCGTGGTCAAGAACATCACCGAGTACGGTGCGTTCGTGGATCTCGGTGGCATCGATGGTTTGCTGCACATCACCGACATGGCCTGGCGCCGTGTCCGTCACC
>JACCDP010238354.1_pt1 | contig 19048 bp, 18 predicted proteins | sample 7445841 | NCBI WGS metagenome assembly JACCDP01 (sample SAMN15323441, study PRJNA562643) | freshwater metagenome | isolation source: river surface water | place: USA:Blue River Watershed | collected 2017-08-17
GCGATGCTGCATCCACGAAGATGCCCGTCAAGGCATCATGCGCACAGATGTCAGCCAACGTCAACGTCAACGGCTTGACCTGTGTGGCATAGAGCGTGGCTGCGGTGACCCCTGTATTACTTACCACGCGTTCGAGCTGTTCGTGGAAGCCTTCTTCGAGATCAAGTTCGAGCGTCTGTGTGGCAAGCTGCACGGTGCGTGCCGCATATCGCAGCACCTGAATTGTTTCAATGCCCGTCACATCGTGGAAAAACCAGGCACAACTCGTATAACTCTGCATGAGTTGGCGTTGCAGTTCGAGCAATGCCAACGCTGGGAAGTGCTCACCGGTGCGGGCATGCGTAGCCATGAAGCGTGCAATCGTCACATCGCGCGGATCATTAATCACCTCGACATAGGCATCACGTGCCTGCCACGGATGATGAAAGAATCGCGCAGCAGACTGCTCCCACTTGGCATCAATCTGGTGTTTCATCCAATCAAGTGCGGTTCGCAACGGCCCACGCCACGCCTGATTCCACCCGGCAACACCTCCAGTATGACAACCACAGTCACTCCGCCAGCGTTCGATGCCGTGCACACAACTCCACGAGCTCTCTTCGACGATGCGCACCTCGTGGGTGGGTGGACAGAGTGCCAAAAATTCACCATACACGGTAATCCGTGCTAATCCACGTTGCGCAATATGCTGTAACGCATATGCTAGCGCCATTTCGCCATGTCGATGGTGGTGACCGTATGTTTCACCATCAGTGGCCACATGCGCCAGCTGTGGACGCACCCCCTCAGCAGGGACATCCGCCAGCAAGCCGGCAGCCAACGCCTCACCACTGTTGAGCAACCCTTGGAAGGCGATTGCTTGCGACACACTGCCGTTGTAAAAAAAGAGGGCAATCCGCCGTCCTGATGGAAGTTTGACCAGATACGGCATCGTGGTATCAATGGGGGTCGTGGCTGTGGTAACCCAGTCACCACCACTCAGCGAGCGCACTGCGGCCGCTTGATGCGGTGCCAGCACCGTAAAGCGGATCCCATACTCAGCAAGTGCTTCGAGCGTGTCGGTGCACACTGCGGTTTCAGCCAGCCACATCCCCTCGGGATCACGCCCATAATGATGGCGAAAATCAGCCACCCCCCATGCCACTTGTGTGCGCCGATCACGTGGGGTGGCAAGTGGCATGATGAGATGCCCGTAGACCTGTGCCATGGCAGGACCGTGCCCAGCAAATCGCATCTGTCCCGCTTTGTCGGCCGCCACAATACCTGCATAGGTGACTGGCTCATGGTGTGCCAACCAGCGCATCAAGGTGGGTCCCACATTGAAACTCATGTGCGCGTAGTTGTTGACGATGTGTTGGATGCGTCCCGCCTCATCCAAAATGCGGGCTGCCGTGTTGGGCGCATAGCACTCAGCGGCTATTCGCACATTCCAATCGTCATATGGCGCTGCGCTCGGCTGCGAGTCAATGGCATCGAGCCATGGATTTTCACGCGGTGGCTGATAAAAATGTCCATGTACACACACAAATCGTGTCACTGTTTGTTCCCGTTCGTATCCCAGCCCAGCCAGCACACCCTTGGTATGCTGACACGGTAATCTTGTGCATCATTGTTGGGCGGTCAGCGCCACGTATACGACAGCCATGGGTGGCAATGTGACCACCGCAGAAACCGGCATGCCGTGGGCTGGTACTGGTTCGACAATCATATCCGCACGCATGCCACTCCCACCATACTGGGTATCATCACTATTGAGAATGACCTGCCATGTGCCTGCCTGTGGCAACCCGATGCGGTAGTGGTAGCGTGGCACTGGTGTCAAATTGCAAAAAATGGCCACATTGCGCGTGCCCTCACCACCACGGCGCAGCATGGCAACCACGCTCTGGTCGGCATCGTCACAGGCAATCCAGTGGAAGCCCCACGGATCAAAATCCAGTTGGTGTAGGGCAGGTTCTTGGATGTGCATGCGATTGAGATCACGTACCCAGTGATTTACACCGCGGTGCATGGGGTCTTCGAGGACAAACCAATCCAACTCGCGTTCGTATGACCATTCACGCCATTGACCGATCTCCCCCCCCATGAAGAGCAACTTTTTCCCGGACTGCGCATACATGTAGCCATAGAGAGTACGGAGATTGGCGAACTGTTGCCAGCGATCACCGGGCATTTTGGCCAGAAGCGAACCCTTACCGTGGACGACTTCGTCATGTGACAACGCCAACGTGAACGCCTCGCTAAACGAGTAGAGCGAGCGAAAGGTGAGCATGTTGTGATGGAAGCGGCGGTGGATGGGATCGTGTTGCATGTACTTGAGCGTGTCATGCATCCAGCCCATGTCCCATTTCATGGCAAAACCCAACCCACCCCAATCGGTGGGGCGCGACACCATCGGCCAGGCGGTTGACTCCTCGGCAATCATGACCACCCCTGGGTGTTGGTGACGCACTGCATCATTGAGCCGGCGCAAAAACACAATTGCATCGATGTTTTCACGGCCACCGTAGGCGTTGGGAATCCATTCACCCTCTTTGCGTGAATAGTCGAGATAGAGCATTGACGCTACTGCGTCGACACGAATCCCGTCAATGTGATATTTTTCCAACCATAACATGGCACTACTAATCAAAAAACTACGCACTTCGTGGCGCCCGTAGTTGAAAATGTAGCTACCCCAGTCTGGATGGTATCCTTGACGCGGGTCAGCGTGCTCGTACAGGTGTGTACCATCAAACTGTGCTAAACCGTGGGCATCCACGGCAAAATGCGATGGCACCCAGTCTAGAATCACCCCAATCCCCTGTTGATGCAGATAGTCGACGAAACCCATGAAATCACGCGGGCTCCCGTAGCGGCTGGTGGGGCAATAGAGTCCGATAGTCTGATACCCCCATGAGCCATCAAACGGGTATTCCATGACGGGGAGCAACTCGACATGCGTGTAGTGCATCGCCTTGACGTATTCGGCGAGCTTGCGCGCCGCATCAAAATACCCCAGCCACGAGCCATCTCCATTACGCATCCACGATCCGAGATGTACTTCGTAGATGCTCATGGGCGCCTGGTTAATATCATAGGTACGGCGTTGGTGCATCCAGGCATCATCCTGCCACTGATGCACACTCAAGTCGGTGACGACAGAGCCGGTACGAGGGCGCACCTCGCTACCAAAGCCGCAGGGGTCTGCTTTTTCGAGCCATTGTCCGGACTGCGTTTCGATGGCATATTTGTAGCAACTGCCTACGGTGACGTCAGCAAAAAAATTCGCCCAGATGCCCGACGCACCCTGTGGATGGAGCGTGGTTTGACCACGTTGCCACCCGTTCCAATCACCGATGACATGCACGGCACGCGCACTTGGAGCCCAGACCGCAAAATGCACGCCATGGATGCCATCTTTGACACATGGAATTGCCCCGAGTCGTTCGTGCAATGCAAAATGAGACCCTTCGTTGAAGAGATACAGGTCATCTTGGCTGAGTAGTGTGTATCCGTGTAACGCAACAGGCATCATACCCTCCCCACGCTTCGATGTGCTGGTGGCTCCCACCGACATAATCACCGCAGTGCTCAATCGTACCACAGAATAGCGTATACCTGCTAACGTGCCACAATTGCATTGCGCACCGCCGCATAAAATGGGTCGATTTGGGCGACGGCTTGCAGATCCATCAACCCCGCAGCATCACGGGGGTTTTTGAGGGTGCGCGCCCAGCCACGAATAAATTGCGCCTCGGAATCGTTGGGGTCTTGGGCAAGGGCTAGATCAGCAAAAGCAATCATGTTGTCAGCCGCAGCTACACGGAATTCCATGGTGTCGGCTGGGTCTTGCCCCGTACTAATGGGTCCCGCAAACCAGCTCCCGTCGATGGTGGCTACTTCAGTGGCACCTGCTGCTTTTAGCAATGCAATGGCCGCAGCATAGTCACCATAAAAAATCTGCGCCAACAACGGAAACGCTTCATCATCGGCTGGTCTGCGCAACGCTGCAGCATGCCGCATCAACGCCACATTCCATTTGTCGGGCATCATGGATGGCGGCATCAACTGTGCCAACAACGCATCGACTTTGTTCCAGCGTTGAGCCTGCGCATATGCCACAATCTTGTTGGTAGCTGCATCACTGGCTGGTTGGATTTTTTGCTCCACAAATGCGGTGCCATCCCACGCATAGACGGTGTTATTCCAGATACGGACACCACAGGCATAGCAAAAGACATAGTAGTCGGTGGCATCGGCGACCACGTCGGCCACACCATCGCTGTTGACATCCTCGATGGTAATCGCACCACCACCAGCATCCGAACCCCCTTGGACTTCGACTTTGAGATTTTTTCCATCAAATGAGAAGACTGTGCCAAAGCTACTATGCGCACCGATCCCACCATGCACCACAAAGAATGACTTTTTGGGGTCAATATTGGGAATTAACTCGATACCAACCACGTACTCTCCATCCACGTAGTCGTAGTGAGTCACCGCCACAAATGTGTTGCCTTGTTTTTGATAGATGGTCAGGGGATGTGGCGTTTCAATGTCATCCATCATACCCGTCGTAATCGCTGCAAAATATGGACCACTGTCATCCTGCCAAATCGCCACGACCGCTGTTTCACCGAGCGATGACCCTGTCAATCCTGAGGCATCAGGTGTGATGGTTGCGGGCAGTGCAGCCTGGACAGTAGCCACAATCGCCGTTGCATCTGGTGCACTCGCATTACTTGGCGTAGATGATGGCACCACAAAGGCGGTAGCACTGGCGGTAGCAAGTGGAGCTGCAGGAGACTGCGCCTCGTTATCGGTAGGGGGAATGGCTGTATCACGGGGGGAATCCGCATCTATCACACTGGTAGGAGTCAGCGCTGATGGCGGCGTCGTTGTCGTACCACAGCTCACAATAATGCTACACAACCCTATCCACAGGCCAAGTCGCTGCCACATGATCGCCTCTTCTCATCAAGACCGTGTTTCCAATATTATTTTACTACATACTGTCGCAAAACCAATACAATTAATAGCGCGTGCGATGGCAACACCCATCACACCCACAGCGCCAACATCCATCCCAACACATAGAGCAGACCAAACCGCATATGCAACACCGCACTCTGGCGCAACACGGGATGGAGCGCAGCAGGGTCTGTTTCACGCCCTGCAATCTGCATCAAGCGCCACGCCAATGGCACCATCAACGTGGTCAACAATGTCGGCCACGGTACCAGACCCAGCGCAATCAACACCCACTGGCTGACAAAGGTGCCACCTACGAGGATGTAGTATTCGATGCGCGCTCCAGCCCGCCCAAAGACCGTTGCCAAGGTGCGTTTGTGATTGAGGCGATCGGTATCAATGTCGCGCAGATTATTTGCATGCAAAATGGCTGCAACCACAAATGCCACGGGCAATGACACCCAGACAGCGGGCCACGAAATGACGGGCTGTTGCAGGTAGTACGAGCCCAGCACCATCACTGGTCCCATAAAGATGAACACTGCGATTTCGCCCAGCCCCACATATGCCAACGCAAACGGGCCAGCAGTATAAAAATAGCCGACCGCCACACTGCACAGCCCCAACCAAAAAATGAATGCACCCCGCTCTGAGACAAAATAGAGGCCGATGGTGGCACCAATTGCAAAAGCGATAATCCCAGCCCAAAAAATCTGAGCAGGAGTGAGATCACCGCGGAGCAGTGCACCGCCGGTGCCTTTGACGGCTGGAGTATCAGTCCCTTTGCGGTAGTCGTAGTAGTCGTTCATCAGGTTGGTACCACCCTGAATCGCAATCGAGCCGATGACCGCCAGCACCAGATAGCCCCACTGAATGGGCACCTCGTGGGCGGCCACTGCCGCACCCAACAAGACGGGAATGATGGCAGCAGTATAACTCCATGGGCGTACTGCACCCCACCATGTACGAATCGCCGCCATACGTCTCTCCTTTGCAGCATAGCGCCACGGCACCACCAGCCGCTCGATTTCGTCGAGCGTCATGGTCACAATCCACCCGAGCAACGCGATTACACACACAGCAGCCATCATATCAGCGATGGCGTAGAGTTCATAGGATTGCCAGATGCGATAGCCGATGCCGTCACTTGCACCGACGAATTCCACACCCACAATCAGCGTGAGTGCAAAGCCCATGGCCAGCTTCCACCCCTCAACAATCGCAGGTAAGCTGGCTGGCCAGGCTACCGTGGCAAAGATGGTGCGCTGGGTCGCCCCAAACACTTTGGCTGCTTCAAAATAGCGCTGGTCGATCTGCAACACCCCCCCAATCGTGTGAATCACGACCATCAAAAAGACACTCACCGCTACCGTCACAATTTTGCTGACTTCACCAATCCCCAGTACCACGATCACCAATGGTAACAAGGCAATTTTGGGAATCGGGTACAACATCACGGCAAGCGGGCGCACCAATGCAAGCACGGTGCGATTCAGCCCACTCCACACCCCCAGCAATGTGGCAGGAATGGCGCCAAGCAGAAACCCCAACGCAATACGCTGACTGCTCACGATGACATCGCGTTGCATGCTCCCATCACTGATTGCACGCACCAATGCGACCACGACCTCACTGGGTGGCGGGATAAAGATGCGATTGAGCAGACCGGCCCACACGGCACCCTCCCACAACACGACAAGTAACAGGGGAGAAAGCCATGACAACCAGCGACTTTGTGGGGCCATCACGACACCCCCTCATGCATCTGTGCGACCACTTCGGTGCGAATGAGCTGCCAAATCTGATGAAAGGTCTGGGTAAACACTGGCTGAGTGCGAATCGTGTCGAGGCTAACTTGCCGATCGAATTCCGGGCTGAGGTCGGCCAAGATCCGCCCTGGGCGCGCCGACAACACCACCACCCGGTCACCGACCAACAAGGCCTCGTCAATGGCGTGGGTCACAAACAGCAGGCTCCGACACATCCCTTGCCGGCGCAGGTCGCACAAGAGCTCCTGCATCAGCAGGCGTGTTTGCGCATCGAGCGCCGCAAACGGCTCGTCGAGCAACAGGAGATCTGGGTTGACAGCCAACGCCCGTGCCAACCCCACACGCTGCTGCATACCACCTGAGAGTTGGTGGGGATAGACGTCAATGAAGCGTTGCAATCCCATACGCTCGCACCATTCACGGGCAGCACTCCGGCATTGCGTGGGCGTGGCACCCTGCGTCATCAAGCCGTAGCTGATGTTGTCGGCCACACTCAGCCACGGAAAGAGTAGCCCCTGCTGAAAGACCATAGCCATGCGCATGGACTGTGCTATGTGCACCTGCCCTTGGCTCGGGCGCTCGAGCCCTGCCAGCAACCGAAGCAGGGTCGTCTTGCCACAGCCACTTGGCCCTACCACACAGACAGCCTGGTTGGGTGCAATACTCAACGAAAGCGCAGCGAGGGCCACCACGCCATTGGCGTAGGTGACCCCCACATCGGTAAATTCGACTGATACACGTGGGTGCATCATCGCATGCTACTTTCCGGCAACACTCGCTGCCAAATCAGCATTCACGATGGTGGCAATATCGAGGTCTGCATCATATTCGAGCAGCTTGCGCGACCGGAAATACGCTTGCAATGCGGCTAAATCATCGACCGGAATCGCACCTGTAGCATCGTACTGCGGTAATGCAGCTTTTTCGACTACTGCTGCCGGTACCTTGGTGTATTTCTCGACAATGGCGGCGATTTCGGGTGTCATGTAGTCACCCTGCATGTCGGCACACGCCTTGAGATAGGCCCGCATGAAGCCCTGGGCAGTCGCTTGATCGGCCAACATTGATTCACTCATGTAGAGATAGGTTGCACCAAAGCCGTCAATGAAATCATTGGACAGAATGCTCACCAATCCTTTATCAATGTTGATGGTCGCCAACGGCTCACCCAAAATAGCAGCATCAATTGCATTGCTATCGAGCGAAGCCGGCACATCCTTGAATGGCACCGTCACCACTTCGACATCGTCAATGGTCAAACCACCCTTTTGGAGTGCCTCACTCAACCAGTACTCGGTGGCTGCACCAGTTGCGTTGATAGCGACTTTTTTGCCCTTTAAATCGGCAACCGAGGTGAATTCTGCAGTACGCTTGGCACTAATCACCAGCGGGCTACTCACTGGTGGCTTTTCGCTGTGCATGGGGGCGACAATGGAGAATTTGACGCCACGAGCAGCCGCATTAAACAGCCCAGCCCCAGCACCACCCAAGGCGGCATCAAAATTACCAGCTGCCAACTGGACCACGGCATCGCTGCCTCCTTGAATGGGCGTTGACTCGATGGTGATACCCTCGGCGGCAAAATAACCGCGCTCAATACCAACATACAATGGTGCATAGATGAGTACCGGCACATAGCCGACACGAACCGTTTTGCCACTAGCTGCACCACCATCGTCGGTGGCGACAGGAGCAGCCGGAGCACTCGACCCACAGGCCACAAGCACCACCAACAACAGCATCCCAAATACACGCTTCAACATGGTCCTCTCCCCTTTAACCTGTATCATCCACATCTAATTTGAACCATTGTAACAGATTTCACGAATTTTGTGGGATGCAGACATATTTCTTAAATTCCCTCAATAATCATCATTACACCTACCATGATATACACGACCTCAAGCGCATCAGAATGCGGATTATTTCGATGACATGTACACTGATTGTGGCATCCATCATCTCTGTTGTCGTTGACAATCACGGACTCCGACCTCTACAATACGAGTAGAGAAGTATGCATTAACACGATTGAGCATTGACATGTCGACAATTCCACTGACACCACCTCATCTTCATATTATTTCGGCATGTGCCAAAGCGCTTGCAACGACACAGCCGTTTGCAACACGTGCCGAACACGTGCTCGGCTTGCTCCGTACTGTCATCAGCTATCACGATGCCCGCCTGACCTACTGGCACACCACCAGCGAGGCAGAGACGGCTATCACGGTGCTCACCAGTGCATCGTGGAGTGCGCCATGGGATGACGACGAGCTCAACAAGACGCGTACGCTCAACGAAATCACCAGCTATAGCACCACCATCAGTGTGGCGCAACCTGCAGGTGATGTGATTGCAGAAACGATGATGGTAACGGGCATCCCCGTACGGTGGCAAGAGAGCGTGCTCGGGATCATTGAGTTTCGTGGGGATGCTGACAATGCCTTGTCAGCGGGCGATTTGGCATCAATTCACGCCATCATGCCCTTGCTTGCAGCCGAAATCGATCATGCCTTGCATGCGCTGCAAGACAACCCCAATCCACCTGACGAACAGGCCATCGTCACCTATAGCAAGCACCTCGATTTGGCGCAGCTCCTGTCACGTCTACGCCAAGACTTCGATCCCCCCTTGCCACTACACAGCCTGCTTCCCTTGATTCTGGCACGTGGCATTGAGTACACGGGAGCCGAAGCAGGGAGCATTGTGTATGTGGACCACGACCGCCAAGAGCTCGAACTAGTCGCCACTCACGGCTACACGGTGACGTTGCTCCCCGACATCAGTGGTGAGCACAAACGCCATCGCTGGAGCTGGGAAAGTGGCATCGCGGGCAAGGTCGCTCGCAGTGCACGCTCAGTGTTGATGCGCGAAGTCACCCAAGATGTTGATTATTTTTATGAAACAAAGCCAGAAATCCGCGCCAAACTGGCTATCCCTATCACGGTAGATGGGCGTGCTGAAGCCGTGCTCATCCTCGATAGCACGCGCTCCAACGCCTTTGGCGACAACGAATCTGCGATGGCACTGGGTGTCGCCGAAGCTGCCGTCCAACCGTTGCGCCGTGCCCTACGCTACCAAGAGATGCTCGAGCGGAGCACGCAGCTCAGCCAAGTCTTCCACAGTATCCCGTCGGGACTCGTACTAATCGACCGTCATGGCCAGGTGTTGCGCCACAATCCGTCGTTTTTGCAGATGTGGGGGCTACAACAGGCGCAAGTCGGCGCGAATTTCCGCGTACCGTTCGATATTCTCAGCCTGATTCTGCCCCGCTTCCACGATTCGGCAGCATTTAGCGACTTTTGCACCAAAGGGCAAGCCACCCCCGAACAAGAGTTTGCCATTCACCTCAAGTTGCGCAACCCGCACCAAGAGCTGAGCATTATGTCGGTGCCTACCAGTGACAGTAGCGAGCAGATTACGGGGCGCTTATGGGTCATCCACGACCTGACGCGTGAGAAAGAAGCCGACCGCCTCAAAACGGAATTCACGTCAATGGTGTCACACGAGTTGCGTACGCCACTCACCTCAATCATGGGGTATTCGGATATTTTGCTGACCCGCGAGTTCTCGGCTGACGATCAGCGCCGGTTTCTCAAAATTTTGCGCCAAGAAGCCGAAAATCTCGATAATCTGGTTAACGACATTCTCGATTTCGCCCGCATCGAAGCCAACACGGTGCGGATTAATCGTTGGACGGTGCCCCTGCAAGAACTCTGTAACGACTTGGCACGACAACTGCAACGGCAACATGTCTTTGACAAGCACTCAATTACCGTCGACATTGCCAGCGACACCCCACCCGTCCACGCCGACAAAGACCGCGTACGCCAAATTATGACCAATCTACTCACCAACGCGGCCAAGTACTCACCTGAAGGTGGAGAAATCGTTATGCGCGTGCGCGAACTGACCGACCTACCCGACCAACACCCAATTGGACGTTTCGTGTGTATCAGCGTCACTGACACGGGCATCGGGATTGCCCCCGACCATTTGCAGCGCATCTGGGACCGCTTTATGCGCGTCGACAACTCCAACACCAAGAGCATTGGTGGCACCGGGCTCGGCTTGTCGATTGTCAAGGGGCTCGTCGAGCTCCAAGGCGGGCGGGTATGGGCCACAAGCGTGCTCGACAAAGGGAGCACCTTTAGCTTTACGTTGCCTGTAGCCGGCGAAATCATCCGCAGGCAATAATCATGGCCAACTTCATCCCTGCCCATGCCGTGCGCGAAGAAATCCGCGCTAGCAATTCGCGCTTTATTGCCAGCCTCGCCCCCGCTGAAAGCGTGCATGTGGCCCGTGCCTACATTGCAGCCATCCGTGCCGAAATGCCCGATGCAACCCATCATGTCTACGCCTATGTCATCGGTCACGGTGCCACCACCACCCTCGGCATGAGTGACGATGGCGAGCCATCGGGTACCGCAGGGCGCCCTGCGCTCGCCGTGCTCAACGGTAGTGGGCTGGGTGACGTGGTGGTCGTGGTGACACGCTACTTTGGGGGAACGCTCCTAGGCACTGGTGGGCTGGTACATGCCTATGGGGATGCAGTACGTGCAGTGGTAGCCTGCGTACCACGCATCGAAAAAATCGCCCGCCAGCAGTGCGTGCTCGTGATGAGCTATGCACAATACGAGGGCGTCAAACGCACGCTGGCACAGTACGACCACCACATCGACGACGAGCAATTTGCTGGCGATGTGACGATGACGGTCACCCTGCGGGTCGCCGATGTGGATACAATACGCACTATCCTGATCGAACAAACTGCCGGGAACATTGAAATGATATGACGGGAGGGCGTGTGGCCCTCCCGTCATATTCGTTGTATCGTAATCGCTGCTGATTAGGCGATGGCTGTTTCGATGTCGCGCTGGAACTGCAACTTGGTCTTGACTCCACTACTCCGCGACACTTCTTGACCATCTCTGAAAAAAACAATCGTAGGAATAGACTGCACGTCGTAGGTATCCGACAAGGCTACGTCTTCGTCGATGTTGACTTTGACGACATTGATTTTGCCAGCATATGCTTCGGCAAGCTCGTCGATAACTGGCGATACCGCTTTGCAAGGACCACACCACGGCGCCCAAAAATCCACAAGCACCGGCAGGTCAGATTGGAGCACCTGCTGGTTAAACGCTTCCTGGCCCATTCCGTTGCCCGAGGCAGTAGCCGTGCTGTCGCTCCGTTGCGATGTCTGCCCCAGCATTTCGTCGATTTGTTTCACCGCTGGGATGGCTGCTTCGAGGCGATCAATCGCCGAATCAGCAACCTGGTCGATTTTGTCACTCACTGCTGGGATCAGGCCTAATACGCCCAAAAATCGGCGTATCATCATACTCAGGGCACTACGCATCATCGGCTCCTTTATGAAATTCAGTCCGTGCTGGATACCTGTATTCTACACCATATCCCATCGCAATACATGCCAGCACAGCGTATGCCTAGGCCTGGCGCAATATCTCCAACACGTCGGCGACCTGTGTGGCCACCCATGTGACATCATCGAGCTGGGTGCTGCGCCCCAACGTCAAGCGCAGCGCGGCCTGCACGTCGGTGCCGATGGCACCGATAGCCGTCAGCACATGCGACGGCTCCAGCGAACCGCTGGTGCAGGCCGAGCCACTCGATGCACAGATGCCACGCTGATCGAGCAGAATCAACAGACTGTCACCATCGACGCCATCAATGACGAAACTGGCATTATTGGCAAGGCGCTGGCTGATATGCCCCGTCACACGCACCCCAGGCAACGCACCGATACGCTGCATCAACAGGTCACGCAACGGGGTCAGATGCGCCACCGCAGCGGCGCGTTTGGTCTCTGCCAACGTCAAGGCATGTGCCAACCCCACAATTCCCGCCACATTTTCGGTACCAGCACGGCGGTGGCGCTCGTGGGTGCCACCGTGGACTTGCGGCCATAATGGCGTACCACGCTTGACGTACAGCACCCCGACCCCTTTGGGACCATAAAACTTATGTGCTGTGATGGTCAGCATATCGATACCCAGCGCCGCCACATTGATATCAAGTAACCCAGCGGCCTGCACCGCATCGGTGTGACACAGGACGCCACGGGCGCGACACACCGCGGCAATTTCGGCAATGGGCTGAATGGTACCGATTTCGTTGTTGGCATACATCACCGACACGACCGCGGTATCAGAGCGGATGGCTGCGGCGATTACATCGACCTGCACCATGCCGTCCGCATCCACCGGTACCACGGTCACAGCGATACCATGGCGCGTCAGCGCCTCGGCAGCATGCAAGATGGCGTGATGCTCGATGGCGCTGACAATCACATGCGCACTGCCGTGTGCCTGCTGATAGGCAAAAGCTGCACCCTTGACCGCCAGATTATCACCCTCGGAGCCGCCCCCCGTGAAGACTACTTCACTGGCACTACACCCCAGTACGGCGGCGACGTCGTCACGGGCGCGGTCGAGGGCACTATGGCTAGCCTGCCCCATGGCGTGTGGGCTGGAGGCATTGCCGTAGATGCTGGTCAAAAAGGGCATCATGGCGGCCAGCACCTCGGCATCGAGGGGGGTAGTGGCCGCATGGTCGAAATATTTCACACTCATTAGTAACACCTTTAATGAATAACAAATTCGTTTGTATTTTACAGGTTTTATATTTGGAAGAAAGGAATCATCATTTTAAGATACCCTGATTGCTCGTTGACGTCCATAAAAAACGTTGCCACGATGTGAGTGCTTAGACCACATCAGCAAAGGAGTGTTCATGGAAGCCACTTGGATTATAACAATGTTTGTCCTGATTAATACCGCGATGATAAATCTTGACCATCAGACCGATGTACGCGCCGGTGTCCCGGATAGCGAAGTGGTCACCGTTGCCCTTGTCGCAGCCAAATACTTTGCCACTATTCATCGGATTGACATCCATCGCACCAATATGACACCACATACCCCTGCCGAACAACAGCGCTTACGATTGCATCGCAAACACATTGAGAACTGCCATAGTCAACTTGAGAAAATGAGGGTGGCGCGACTGCATGCACGACTCTCTGCCGGTGTCTCACTGAAGATTGCTGCATCACTCCGTGTGTTGAGTGTGTCCAATCACTACTAGACTAGCAATCAGGGTTTTAGGCTATGAAAAATCGGCATCATTCTTGCGTGCATTCCGGTCATGGACAGGTCAAACCCCAAAACATGTGCGATTCACCATGAAGCAGGATACGTGAGTGGTCATGCAATAATGGGGCTGGCCATGGAATCCACCTGACGATACGGAAGTTGGGCGACGTAGACATCGCCGTATCACGACGTATAATGTGCCATACACAAACCAACCATGTCGATGATTTAAGAACATAGGGAGTCTAACAGTGACAGAATCCAATCAACCTTTTAGCAGTGATCTCCTTGCCGCTGTCGAAAAGCGCAACCGTGAGCATCGGGCTCATCGAGCGGGATGGCTGCGCGCTGCGGTTCTCGGCGCCAATGACGGGTTAGTGTCGACGGCTAGTCTGCTGATTGGCATCGTCGCTGCTGGCCAAGATAATTTGGTCATTACTGCGGGCATTGCCGGCATCACCGCTGGAGCGATGTCGATGGCCGTCGGCGAGTACGTGTCGGTCAGCTCTCAAACCGACATCGAGATTGCAGACAAAACGCTTGAAATCCAGCACCAAAAAATCGACCCAGTCGGTGAAGAGCTCGCACTCACGGCAATCTATGTAGAGCGCGGCCTCTCCGAGGAATTAGCCCGCGCCGTCGCCAAAGAACTCCATGCAAAAGACGCACTCAAAGCGCATCTGATGGACGAACTCGGCCAAAACGAAACGACTATCGCGCGCCCGGTACAAGCGGCGTTAGCGTCGAGTGTGAGCTTCATCGTTGGTGGCATGATTCCATTTGTCGGTGTCTTTGCGCCGACATTGGGGGGCAAAGCCTATGCGATCATTATCATGTCACTCATTGGTTTGTTGCTGACGGGCATATTGAGTGCGCGCACGGCGGGTTCACCACTCATCAAAACCACGATACGTATCGTCCTCGGGGGCATCATCGGCATGGCGATTACTGCCGGTGTGGGACAACTGGCACAGATATCGGGGATTTAGTCGCAATCAGATACGCACCAGGCGTATTGGGGGCAGGCTGTTGAATCTCCCATCACCACACGTACGGGCATCGTGGGCAACGTCCCTACCATGCCATCCCGGACACGAGCCGACGTCCATCCATGCCCAATGAAGATTACACGGAGACTCCGGTTGTCATACGTAGATTGAACATCCAAGAAATAAAAACATCCCTGCCACCTGTGTACGTGGCAGGGATGTTACAAAACGTCAGGTGTCCTATGATGGCGAGCGTTGCTCCCACGGATGCACAAACGTCTCGGGCTCAACACCAAGAGCATCGGCAATGCGATTGATGTAGTTAAAGAAGCTAATCACCTGTGTGGCATCGTGGATGGCACGATCATCCAAGCCATGGCCACGCAGCACGTCGAGGTCGGCGGGCCCCATCTGTTGTGGCGTTTTGGTGAGTTTCTCGGCGTAGGCACACAGCGCCACATCCTGCGGAGCGAGCGCCGCCTTGCGCCAATCGTTACAGATGTGGTGGACGAGCAGATCGGCGGCTTTTTCGTCGGTAATACCAAAATCACGTTCGACCTCAGCACGGAGGTCATGCGCATGCGAGCGCCTTCAGTAGAGGCAGTGATTGACCGACGACGTGACTGTCGCAAGCATTTCACGTTGACTGCGGCTAAGCGGTGATGGCCCATGCATCAACACACCATAAAAGTCCATCGAGGCCTTCATGGCCCGTGGATTTTGGCTCATGATGGACACAATGTTCCAGATACGCCCAGCACGTTTAATCGCCGCATCGTACTGCTCTTTGAGGAAGCCGGTGGCCTCCTCGAGAGTGAAAACTTTTATCCACGGCATAGAGACTCCTTTGATGATACACAGCGGATAGCATGATTGTATCATGTCAACGCACTACACGGTGTGGTATAGTGGACATGGTTCTACTACCAAAAGGTGTGTCATGAGTCGTATTGTGACTGTTGCAAACCTGAAGGGTGGCATCGGCAAAACCACCACCGTGATAAATATTGGGGCAGGCTTGGCATTGCGTGGTGTCAAAGTACTGATGATTGACACCGATCCCCAAGGCAATTTGTCGTCGTCGCTGGGTGTCACCGCCAAACACACGCTCTACGAAATGATGATTGAGGGCTTTGACCCGGCACGCTGTATTGTCCATGCACGGCACAACCTCGACCTGATTGTGGGTGATACTACACTACTCTCGGCACAAACCACCATTTCACGGGGTAGTGACTGGGGGCGTACACTCGAGCGTGCCATTGCCCCTGTATCGGACTATTACGACATGGTGCTAATCGACTCGAGCGGCTCACTCAACCCGATCAACGCTAATGCGCTGGTGGCTGCCGACGACATCATTGCGCCCACATCGGTAGAGCCGTTTTCGATCCGCGGCATCGAGCTGTTGCACAAACAAATCGAGCAGATGAAAGGCTCAACCGAAGCCATCCGCCTGATTGTACCCACCATGTACGACCCCCGCTCGCGCCAAGCGCTCGACCTGCTCGAGGGGTTGCAACACAGCTACGGCACCAAAGTCACCCAGCCCATCCGCACCAACGTGCGTTTGTCGGAATCGCCGATGCACGGTAAGTCGATTTTTGAATATGACCCCGAATCACGTGGTGCCGAAGACTACCGCACCCTGGTCGACCGCATCATGCAGACGCTCAATATCACGCCGACGGGCGATGCCCGCCCCACCATCCAGCAACGCATCAATCCGGGCAACGTGGTACAAAACCAGCTGGGCGGCCGCCCCACCATCCAATCGGGATCGGTCTACGACCTGCAGGTCTGCCCACGGTGCGGCCGCGACATGCGCCATACCACGGCGGCTGGCTACCGCATCATGACCTGCACGGCGTGCAATTACACCAAACAAGTGTTGCAACGCAATCGTTGAGCGTCAGCCAGCAGTACTCCGCATCAGCGTATTCTATGACAATGTGGGATGGACCGTCGACATACGACGCAATCATAGAGAACACCACCATGCCCATCATCGTCAGCGACTACAATCCAGCCTGGCCAGCACTGTTTACCCAGCTCGCCAACCCGATACACCACCAGCTCGGCGCATTCCCTACTGCCACCATCGAACACGTAGGCAGCACATCCGTACCCGGGTTGGCGGCCAAACCGATCATTGACATGGATATCGTGGTGCAAAATATGGCTGACATCCCGGCAATCATTGCCGCCCTCGCACCGCTCGGCTATGTGCATCGTGGCAATCTGGGCATCGCCGGGCGTGAGGCTTTTGCACGCCCCGTTGATACGTTTCCCCACCACCTCTACCTCGGTCACATCGATGCACCAAGCATCCGTAACCATCTGCTACTCCGCGATTATCTACGCCAACACCCACAGGCGGTGACCATCTATACACAACTCAAGCACGACCTAGTAGCGCGCTGTGGCGATGACATTGATGGCTATGTGGCCGGCAAAAGCCAGTTCATTGCGGAGATTTTGACTGCACAAGGGATGATTGCGGCTGATGTGACCGATATTCAGCGACAGAACCGCTCATAGCCGATTTTTTCTCACATACGACGAAAGCAGGTACTGCCTATGCACCCCACCACCATCATGCAACTCATCGCCTACACCTTTTGGGCGGATATGCGCGTGCTCCAAGCCTGTACCCACATCACACCCGACCAATTTGTGCAGCCGGTCACCCCTGACCCGGGCTGGCACAGCCTGCGTGGTACGTTGGTGCACGCCCTGGATACCGCCTACGGCTGGCGTATGGCGCTGACGGGCACTGATGCGACGGTCATCGCCGAAGACGATTTCGCAGATGTGGCCAGCCTGACCACTCGCTGGCAACACGAGCAGACGGCATGGATGGAGTACGTGGCACAGTTGAATGAAGCCGACCTCAACGCCGTGTGGTGGCAACACGCGCAGAGCCAGCGCACCCGCTGGCAAACCATTATGCACGTGGTCAATGACCTGACCCACCACCGTAGTGAAGCCGCAGCCATGCTGACCGGCTTTGGGCACTCGCCAGGTGAGCTCGATTTTGATTTGTTTGTGGTGGAGTGACATTGAGAATGGAGAATGGAGAATGCATAATTGAGAATGGAGAATGGAGAATGGAGAATGGAGAATTGAAAATGCACAATGCACAATGGAGAATGAATGAATAAACGCATCCTGCGTATCGACGGATGTGCTGGGTTGATAGCTGGGCTTGTAGTGTGGACACTCAGCGATACGCTGGTTGCGCTCTACCAGATTCCCGCATGGCTACTCAGCATCAATATCATGGCCAACATCGGGTATGGTATCGCTGGCTCACTGCTCGCATCATGGTCGCAACGCTCGATACAGGCGATAATGAGCCTCAGTATTGCTAATCTGCTGTGGGCACTGGTGTGTCTGATTACGGCAGTGCTGCTTATTCCAACGGCGAGTCTGTTTGGTGTCGGGCATTTCGTGATAGAGGGGCTGTTTGTGGGTACACTCGGGGTACTTGAGTGGCGGTGGCGTAACCAGTTGGTGTAGTGTGCGCTCCAGAGACAACGCACGCCATGAAACATCTCGTATGTATGCCTGTCAGATGCAATAAAGGGGGATACCATGCGTACAAGCGCCCACTTCATCCACGTCGTGTTCGCACTCGTACTCATCAGCTGTACCAACACCGCACCCACTCAACCGACACCTACCAGCATCATTGCAACACTCACTCCCACACATGATGTGTCAGCTGACATTGCTGCAGAAATACGCGCCTACCAGACGCGCTGGCGTGATGCGAATATTAGGCATTATCGTTACCAACTAACGGTGAGCTGCTTTTGTCCGATGAATGCCGTCATGCCCATCACCATCGAAGTCAACAACGATGTGGTCACGTCCATCACAGATGCGCGCGGGGTACCAGTATCACCTGATGATGCGGGCAGTGGTTTTTTCCTCAAATACACCACTATCTCACGCATTTACGCTGAACTCACCTCATCATGGTTCAGCACTGCCGACAAACTGAGTGTCACCTATGACTCAACCTACCCGGTACCGGCCACGATCAGCGCCGATTTCATTGCCATGGCAGTAGATGATGAGTTGTATGTGGGAGTGTCGGGATTTACACCGCGAGAATAGGTGTATTCATATACACAACTCGATGTTATAGTACACAGATACTTATACGCCCATTTAACATCACCAAAGAGGTCACTTTATGCAAATAAAC
>JACCDP010481496.1_pt1 | contig 19042 bp, 15 predicted proteins | sample 7445841 | NCBI WGS metagenome assembly JACCDP01 (sample SAMN15323441, study PRJNA562643) | freshwater metagenome | isolation source: river surface water | place: USA:Blue River Watershed | collected 2017-08-17
AAGCAGGTGCCCGCGAAGGTCACGGGCGCGTACCACTCGCCCTCGTGCTCGAAGGCGTCACCAGTCACGCCCACGAGTTGCGAGGCGTCTTGCGCGGGAGACCAAGCCGTGCCGTCGAAGGACACCACGGAGCCGATAGGCAGAGAGGACGAGAGCTTGAGAGTCGTAAACATTATGCAACCTTTCGGAAGGACCATCCAGCGGTTCCAGCAGCGAGGTTTGTGGCGATAGATGTAAGCGCACCTGCGATGACGCGCAGCTCGTAAGTGATGCCGCCTTGCAAGATTGCCACGCACACCGGGCATCTATTCACATCGCGGAACGAGATGATGTTAGAGACAATGGCGCCAGTGTCGTTGCGATAGATTGCCGCGCGCGTGGTTGAGCTCGCAAGTTCAAGGTTGTTTGAGCCCACCTTAAAGGTCGCCAGCCATGTTCCCGAGGGGACCGTCACCGTCTCATAATATTCGCTAGTAGACAGAGCAGACAGGCGGCGCGGGGAATTGCCGAGGCTGAAGCCCGCGCTCAAAATCTGCTGCGTGTAGCCACCCGCCGCGCTACCTCTCCTCCATGAGCGCGCAACACCTGCAACAGCCGCGAGCCCCGATGTGCCATAGTTGACCGAGGTGACACGGCTATTTTCTACAGCCCACGCAATAGTCGAATTAACTGCGCCTGTAGCTGTCGGCTCGGTGCCGTTGAGCGTGATGGTGTTGTGGCTCATGCAAGTTTCTCCACCACGAACCAGCTCTCCTCGGCGGGCACGTTGCCCTGCGAGGCAACAGCGGAGACGTTCGTTGCGGTGTACACGCGCAGGCTCACAGTTGTCGCGCTTGCTAATGTGACGCCCAAAGAGGCGAAAGAACCGCCGTCATAGTTGGCGTTTGTGGTGCCGCCGATATATCCACCAGCGCCGACGGCAGATGCGCCCACTTGGTGTTTGTAAGCCATCTGACCAGTCGCAGAGAACAACGCTGAGAAGTAGCCGCGAATGAGATATTGACCCGCAGGGAGTGTGACGCTGGAGTACCAGTTGCCCGAGCCGTTGAGCGTGGCCCCCGAAATGCTGTTGAGCGGCGCCGTGTCGTAGAAGAACAGGTCTGAGCCAACGGCGAGACTGCCCCCGCTGTTTGCGTAGGCGTCGGCCTGCCCTTGACCGATTCGAATGATCGCCGCGATGGCGAAGCTGATCGCTGAGTTGACGTCGGGCTCGACGCCGTTGATTGTGAATGTGTTGTGACTCACAGTATCTCCCAGTCGTTGGAGCCCTTGACCAACGTGATCGACTGCTTGGGGTTCGTGAGCGTGTAGCTCGACAGCCCATCAATCGTGTCGGCGCCGGCGGGGGTCAGTACGAGGTTGTTGGCGGCGTTGTAGAGCTTGAAGCGGATCGCCTTGCCGTTGACGAGCCCCGAGAGCGCGGGGAGGGTTGCCGTGACGTTGGCGCTCGTTGCGGATACTGAGTAGTGGTACCCCACGGATGCGGTGAAGTTAGCGCTCTTGCTCTCATAGACCGCGTCCGTTGCCACCACGTTGAGGAGCTGGGAGCCGTCCACAGCGGGGAGCTTGACCACCCCGCCCACGTCCGCGAGCACGACCACGTCGCCTGCGGCGGTGCCCGTGTTGGCGATGGCTGCGGTGCCAAGCCCCAGGTTAGTGCGCGCCGTGCTCGCGTCCGCGAGGTCGCTGAGGTTGCTCGCCTTGGCGAGGACCGCGCTCGTCGCTGCCTTCGTGCCGATGGCCGTGTCGATGCCCGCGAAGTGCGAGTCGAACTTGGAGTCCGCTGCGGTGTAGTTGGTCGGCGTGTAGCCGCTCCCGAAGTCACCTGCGTCACCGCCCTCAAGTTTGCCTGTCGTCGCGTTATAGACGATGGCCTGACCTGACGTGGTGAGACCCTTGGTGTTGATCTCGATGGAGCTGATGAAGTAGACGCCCCACGCTGGGAGGAGGTCAGCCGGTGCATAGTCGAAGCCCACCAGGTCGACAGTGCACTTGCTCTCAACGAACACCTCACCTGCGGTCTCACCACCGACCACATTGAGACCGCTCAAGAGGAAGGTGGTGTTGCTTCCACCGGTGGTCAGCTTGAGGCGACCGAGCCCCCAGTTGGTGATGCGGATGATGTCGCCGCCGTTGGCGCTGTTGGGGACCGTCAAGACCTTCAGCGTGTCGGTGGCGTTGGCCATGATGTAGTGGACACCAGCGGTCAGCGTCAGAGGGTTCTGATCGGTGATGTACTGCAAGGAGCTGATGAAGCTCGTTGGCACGTTGGTCAGGTTGGTGTAGTCGAGACCTGTGACCTGGGAGGCATCGATCGCAGGGAGCGAGGGCGAGCCCCCCACATCAACGATCTCAAGCACATTGCCGATGGCTGACCCTGCGGTCTTGGTGGCAGCGCTCCCGAGTCCGAGGTTGGTGCGCGCTGTCGCCACATCTGCGAGACCGCTGAGGTTGTCTGCCTTGAGGAGCGTTGCAGTCGTCAGAGGGCGCAGACCCACAGCTGTGTCGATGCCTGCGACATGCTCAGTGACTGATGCGCCTGCTGAGGTGTAGTTGACTGCGGTGTGGTTGGTGTCGATGTCCTGCGCGGTCACGGTCACATCGCCCGCCACAGGCGAGATGCCGTTGACGCTGGCCACGGTGGACCCACCGAGCGTACCAAGCACCGTGTCGATCCCTGCGAGGTGCGAGTTCAGAGCGCTTGTGGCTGCGGTGTAGTTGACGGGTGTGTTGGCGCTTGTGAGGTTCGCACCGTTGAGCGTGACCGCGCCCGTGAGCGTGTTGACCGACTGCACAGGAGCCTGTGCCGCAGTGATGAAGTTTGCGTTGTTCGTAAGCTCACTTGTGCGCCCCGTAAACGAGAGCGCGTTGGGGAGGGTTGCGGTGCTCAAGACAGCGCGGAACGAGCCATCCGCAAAACCACTTTGACCCGCTACCGTAGCCGCAGTGAGCGCACTCAAGGGGACACCTGAGCAGTTGGCGATAATGAGGCGCGCGGCGCCTGCGCTGTTGGCGATCGTGAGACCTGTGAGGTTGCACTGCACCAGGTAGATCGTCGCGGTCACATCTGCGCCAATGGTCAGAGTGCCTGTGATGTCGCAGTCTCTGATCGTGATGAAGTTGGCGGTGCCGTTGGTGATCGTCAGGCCACCGAGCAGTTGACAGTCGATGAGCGCGTGGCGACCGAGAGTGCCGTTGATGGTGGTCAGCCCCTCGACCTGGAAGCCCTGCACCAGGTTGCGTGTGGAGGTTGCACCGCTGATGGTCAGCCCTCGCGACACAAGCTCGACGATCCCGAACGCACCTGTGCCACAGCCCTCGGCGCGCACCTTGATCAAGTCCTTGTCGGTCATGAGGACAGTGCTGCCCCCATAAGACCCAGGAGAGACCCACACGAGCTTGTTGGCGCTCGTCACCTCGTCGATACCTGCCTGCACATCAGACACGCCATCGTTGACGAAGAAGGCGTTGGAGTAGATGCGATTGCCGAGGGCGTCTGCTGAGTCAGTCAAGAGATCGCCCAAGACTGAGTCGATGCCTGCGACATGCTCAGTGACCGAGGCACCTGTGGCGGTGTAGTTGACTGCGGTGTGGTTGGTGTCGATGTCCTGCGCGGTCACGGTCACATCACCCACGACAGGCGCGATGCCGTTGACGGATGAGACAATGTCACCGCCAAGAGTGCCGAGGACTGTGTCGATCCCTGCGAGATGTGCCTCTACATCTGGAGTCGCTGCGGTGTAGTTGGAGGGAGACGCGGCCACACTCACGTCAGCCGCCTCGCCCGAGGTCGCAACCGTGGCGAGCGAAGGAGCCCCCGACAGGTCAGCGTATGCGCCCGAGGTCGCGACCGTGGCAAGAGTGGGAGTTCCCGACAGGTCAGCGTATGCGCCCGAGGTCGCGACCGTTGCGAGCGAGGGAGTCCCCGACAGGTCAGCGTATGCGCCCGAGGTCGCGACCGTTGAGAGGTTGAGATCAGCGGCGGTCAGCGTGACGTTGCCCCCCACAGGGAGCACATCGTTGACCGAGTTGACCAAGCCCACGCCCAACTGAGCGTCGATCCCTGCAAGATGCGCCTCCACATCGGCAGAGGCGGCGGTGTAGTTGATGGCGGTGTGAGCCACCGACACATCATCCGCAGATCCCGATGTTGCCACGGTGGCGAGCGAGGGAGTTCCCGACAGGTCAGCGTATGCGCCCGAGGTCGCGACCGTTGCGAAGCCACTGATGTCGGTGGCGGTCAGCGTGACGTCGCCCTCCACCGGTGAGATGCCGTTGACGCTCGACACGATCTGAGTGCCAAGCAGATCCACCTGATCACTCACAGCCTTGAGCGCCCCATCGAGGAGCGTGTCGGCGCTGTACAAGCTCGTTGAGCTGTCGAGGTAGTTCGACCCAGAGCGCGCTGTGTAAGCACCTGTGGCAGAGAGGCCAGCGCCCGTCTGCGTGGTGTTCAACTCGTTCTGCAAGGAGGTATCAGCAGAGGCGCGCGTTGAGGCCTCAGTGTTAATGTTGGTCTGAAGCGTCGAGTCAGCGGAGGCGCGCGTCGATGCCTCGCTGTTGATATTGCTCTGAAGCGTTGAGTCGGCAGAGGCGCGCGTTGAGGCCTCGCTGTTAATGTTGGCCTGGAGGGTCGAGTCGGCAGAGGCGCGCGTGGTGGCGTCACTTTTGAGGGCGCCGTAGAGGAGCGTGTCGGCGCTGTAGAGGCTCGTTGAGCTGTCGAGATAGTTGCTAGATGTGCGCTCAGAGTAAGAGCCATCAGCACCAAGACCTGCTCCATCTTGAGTGGCGCTCAGATCTGTCTGAAGATTATTCACATCAGACTGAGAAGCGAGCGCGGCATTGATCCACTGAGACGAGCTGGCGTTGTAGACCAAGCCCTGCCCATCTGAGGGATCGGTCAGCGTCACATCGGTCAGCGAGCCGAGGGTCGAGATGCTCTCGGTGCTGTCGATCTTATCCAGCTTGTTCCCATCGATGGTGCCGCCCATGTTGGCATTGACCACCAAGTGATCCCCCACCGCCCACTCCTTGCCATAGCGCGTTCCCGCTGCGCTGATGTAGTAGAAGTCGCCCTGCTTGGCGTTCGAGAGGTCAGGCACTGCGTTGATCGCATCCCAGAAGCCCTTATAGGTCATCCCCCCCACGATACCACTGAGCGCAGCAGAGAGCCCAGCAGGAGTCACCGCGATGTCGGTGGCTGTGCCTGTGGTCGTCTCGACGTTAGTGGCGAGCCGAACCTTGCCAGCTGTCGAAGTAGAGGCAGCAGGGATCGATGCCGCGCCACCGCCAATCTTGATCGAGATGCCCATGTTTACTCCTTGTCGAAGCCAGCGAGGATGATGAAGGTGTCAGCTGCGTCAGCCTTCTTGACCGCCACAGTGAGGATCGTGTCGCGCAGGGTTGCGAGATCGTCAGCATGGATCGAGTAGGGGAACACGGGGATCTCATGAGTGGTAGGGTCATCGACCGCATCTGCTGCGCGATACTTCACATACGCCAAGCTGTCTAGGCTGAGATTGATCACGCCCAACCACGCGAAGCGCAGGCCTGAAGCACAAGCCTCTCCTGTCACGCTGTCGAAGAAGTCAGCTGAGGTGAGAGAGACCCAATCGGTGCCCTCGCTGGTGAGGTTCAGAGCGGCCCTAATGGAGCCCGCCTTGATGGGATAGGTGATGTTTAGACCGCTCATTCAACGCTCCTCAAAGTCCTCGGGAAGTAGACGATAGATGTGGGCGATGGAGTTCACATCGCGCTGACGCTTGATCACGCCCTCGATGCGCCCCTTGGGTCCCTCGCCTCGGGCGTTCCCCTCGATGGTCGAGAACAGGCCGAGGTCGTTGGGCGCTTCAACGCAGAGCGTGATGTGGTTGCCCTGCACATCGCTCTTGTCGTTGATGTTGTTGAATATGACCACGATGTCACCAGGCTGAGGCGCCTCGCCATCACGACAGCGCGCGGTCTTGCCCCATGCGTTCCACAAGCGGAGACATGAGGGCAGGATCTTCTGACGGATGGGGAAGGTGAGCTGGTCACCATAGGCGAACGCCACGAAGGCACCACACCAAGCGAACTGTCCGTTCTTGGTGTAGTCCTCCTGCCATGTCCACCCGAGCGCCTCTCGGCTCTTGATGTATGTGTTGATGCGCTGCCATGCGCCCTTGTACTCGGGCTCTGTGACATTCGCCTCCCACTCTGCCTCAGCGCGCTCGATGGCCTTGAGCCCCTGCGGTGATGGGTACACGCGACGCTCGATGACCATCGGGGTCTCAAGCGCTGCCTTCATGTCGAGGCGCATCTGACCAAGCGCGCGGTTGGCGCGGCGCAGCTCCTCCTCTAGTGAGGCGATCTTGTCGCGCTCTGCCTTCAGTTGGTCTGTGATCTGGCTCTTAGTAGTGCTCGCCATCTTGTCCCCCTTTAAGCATAGAGCTGCGCTGAGTCTGAACCTAGCACAGGCACCGCATCATTAGAAGCCAGATAAGCGTCAGCCCTATGCGTGGTGCTTGCGTTGGTGTAGGTGGTTGGCTCAATCGTGCCATCGGGCGCGCTGATGCCGTGGCTTGTGGTGAAGGTGATGACCGCCCCCACGACAGAGGCGATGACCAAGCCCACAATGGCGCTGTCCTCGTTATCGTCGGGGAGGTAGTCAACCACATCACCAGCTTTGAAGAAGCTCGCGTCATCGTCGCTGAACACGGCGGGCGAGATGGTCACGCTTGTCGATGAGCTCACCGCCGTGACAAGCGCGCTCGCGTTCCATGTCACGGGCGAGAGCCCCATCGAGATCATCTCAAGCTGGCACCCCTCACCCATCAGCTCCTGATTGATGGAGCGCACGAAGCCGACCGCATTGGTCACGCCGTAGCTGTCAGAGTAGCCCTTGAGGTGACTGCTCGTGACGCTCACATAGGCCCCCACATCAAGCGTCATCGAGCGCCCTGTTCCGATGGAGCCCGCCCACTCTCGCGCTGGGTTGGAGAGTAGGCTGAATATGCGCGCCGTGGGGGGCAGGAAGAAGCCGAAGCTATCACCCGCACCATCACCAATGTCCTCGATCGTCAGCCCTCTGACCTCGATGTCCACCTTCTTCATCTCTCCGCCGTAGCGATTGACCGCTTCTTGGTTCACGAAGGTGCGCTCTGCTAGATACTTCTGCTGTTGCTCATCCCATCCGAACCGATAGGTGATCTGCGTGACGATGTCCTCATAGGTGGACCACCGAGGCGGGGGCGATACATGCCAATCGCCCTCATCAATGGTTTGGTCGAGGAGGCGCGAGCTCTCCGCGCCGAGGGGCTGAAGCGTCAAGCGTGACAGCCCAGATGAGGCGTCGCGTCGCATGATCAGCGCGCACCCCATCATCTTGAGGATGCCCTCGATGATGGCGTTCAACGCTCCATCGTCACCGCTGATGGTGCCACTGAGAGAGAAGTTGGTGGTGCCATCGTAGGCGAGGAAGCTCGCCTCATCGATCTCGCTCGATGGCACCCCTAAGCCGATTGGATAGATGTCGTAGGTGCCGTTGACCTGTGCGCCACCTGCGCTCTCAAGGAGGTTCAATAGCAACACGCCTGGGCGCTTGCTGTAGTAGCGCGAGGAGCGGAACAACACGGCGCGCTCCTGCCCCTGCCACTCACCGAAGCTCACATTGTCGAGGATCGATGAGCCCCCCTTGAGGTGAATATAGGTGCCGATGGCTGAACCACTGAATATCGCTGTCGTCTCGTGCGTGGCGATGAACCACTGACGGCGCGTCTCCCCTGCCACTCGGTCGTAGTATTTGACCTCGATGTCATAGTCGTTCCCATCGGGGGAGGAGGGCAGGCCGAGGCTGTTCTCGCAGAGTATGAGGGGCTCACGCAGTTGATACCAAGCGCGCGCCACTCCTCCAAGCTGAAAGCTCGTGGAGTTGGTGCGACCGTTGACCGCAGGCGAGCGCCGATAGAAGCGCTGTGGGGTACCTGGGCGAGGGTCAGCGATGGCGGCGTCATCAACCTGTATGGGATAGCGGAGGCGCGCGCTGTCGGTGAGCGCCTCGGTGGGCGTGTCTGCCCAATACAGGGCATCGGGCAGGGCTTGCATGAGCTGTTGTCTGCTCGACCACCAACACCACTCAAGCCGATAAGGTTGCACAGCGGCGAGCGGTCTCACCACAAGCTGATCCTCGACAAGCCCCCACCGCCCCCATGAACCATCCTCGCCTTGTGTGGAGTTCGAGAGCTGAAGCGTGGCGAGGCGCGCGTTGAGCTCAGACGGCCACTCAACCAGCTCATCCTCAAAGCCCACGCGCTTGATCTCCGCATAGGGGTTGAGCGTCAGATCCTGACCCACACTGACCAAGCCCACATCCGTTGTGTCGTACTGAAACTGCGTCGGTGACAAGACCGCCGTGGGCTGTATCTCCCCGCCTGACCCGTTGAGGTACAGCGAGGGGAAGCGAGGATGTGAGCGCGGCAGGTTGTCCTCTGACTTGGGGAGGCTTGGGTCGAACAGGTCCTCCATCTCGGGCATCGCATTGAGGAGCGTCACGGTGGCGATACTGCCGACCGTGGTCACACTGCCGATGATGACGATGCGTGGCTGTCCCTCTAGGTTCCACGCCCACTCGACTTGATTGGCGACGGTGCCGAAATAGTGGAAGCCTTGGCGCAGGTTGCTTTGAAGCCCGACCGCAGCGCTCGCAGTGGAGACCAACGCAGCCAACGGCAGGAGGGAGAAGCTCACCTCCCCTGCCTCCTCGACCTGCGGCGTGTTGTCGATGAAGCCGTTGACCACCTCCACGAAATCACTGAGCGCTCCATCGGGGAACTGATGCGCCATGTAGAGCTTGGCGCGCCTGCCTCTGAAGGTGGTGATCTCAAGCGTCACCTCTGGAACCGAGGTGCCCCCCATCGTGATTGTGTGCGCCTGTCTCTGTGAGCCACCGACAGCGCGCTCACCGCTGATGAGCGTGTTGACCGTGACGCTCGACACGCGAAATGTCTCAGCCCCTATGTGGACCAAGGCAGGCGTGGTGAACAGCCCTCGCAGGTCTCGGTCGACATTGATCAAGGTCGGTGGGTTGTCGGTGTAGTCAACGCTCTGAGTCAGCTTCGCCTTGATGACCTGTGAGCGCGCGCCACAGCGACCGAACACCACATGAGGGTCAGACACCGCGCCTCGTGCTCCACGTGAAGCAAGCGTGATGCTGACGCCTTGATAGCTCGCAACCCCCCCCGCTGGGTCGATGGAGCCTGAGAGCGCGCCCACCGAGACGAGCCCTGTCACATTCTGATAGGCGATGCCTGTGGCGATGTTGGCGTCGAGGTTGGAGCTGCTGAGGTCAAGGTCATGGCTCATGTAGCGATAACGCAGACCTGCCACCTGTAAGACAAAGACGCGCCGCCCGTTGTCGCTTGAGATAATCATCACGCCTCCTGATAGACATCGAGCAGGTGAACGGCAAGGACAGACGCCGCGAGCGTGGCAACACGCACACACACCACTTGTCCACGATATGCCGCAGGGACATAGAGCGGTCGAGGCACAGTGGAGGCAGAGCCCGAGGGGACAAGCTCCGCAGTCCACCCAGACGCTATGCGACCTGGCGCTGTGCGCGCTTGATCATGAACGGTTAGGTAGTCATCGAGGACTGCGCCTGCGTCGATGGTCCCATCGATGGCGCCACCCACCACCGACTTGAGAGAGACCTGCATGGTGGGCGCGTCATCATAGAAGGTGGTCGCGCTGTACAGCACCTCAAAGCTAATCCACTTGGTCAGCGGTGTAGTGGCATAGAGGAGCTGATGCGCCTCCTCATAGCCCTTCTCGAACGGCGCAGGGATCTGATAGGGAATGACGGTCGTGTAGCCCTGTTGCTGTATGTGATAGTGCGCCTCACCGAGGAGCTTCACCGAGGTCGCTTGAAGCGCACCGATGGCGATCTGTGCCATCGTCGCACCTGCCACCAAGCGCCCCGCGTCGCAGGTCGCCACGCTTGGCAAGGGTTGAGGAGAGGTTGGTGTAAGCATCAGGGCCCCCACATGCAGACAGCGGTGATGACGGGATCAGAGATACCCCTCGACCCATTCCACCCAGAGCCGATGAGGTTGTACTCCGAGGCGTCAAGCCCGACACGGAATATCGGCAGCTTGAAGGCGTTGACGCGCTCTGAGTCGATGTCGAGTTCGACTGAAATCACATTCCACCCATTGCTCATCAAGGTGTATCGCCGCCCCATGATGTCCACATCAAGCGGTGAGTTCTGCACCCTCAGCGCGCAGTAGATGATCTGAGGCAAGGTCTCAGACCACTGAATATGCGTGGGCGTGATTAAGCGCTCAATGTCACCACCGCCCAGCCACTCGACAGGTCGATCTTCACCTCCTCTGTCAGCGTTCGACACAGCAGACCATGAGAGCCAGGTACGATAGCGCCCACGCAAAGCCTCGATGTTCTGAAGCATGCGATGACCCACGCGCGCGCTCAATGGCTGATCAGTGCCAAGTCGCCCAATCCCCATCGGTCGAAAGGTCACACCCGAGATCGAGGCGCTCGATGTTGGGAGCGGGGAGCTGAGAGGAGCCCACCGCGCCATGATTGAGTCCACCTTCACCTGACCGCTCGTTGCCTTCACCTCCATCGTCAATGTGCCGAAGGTGGCGACGAACGAGGCGAGGCTCAAGGTGGCTGTGTACAAGTGAGCAGACCCACCAGTCAGCGCGATGACGGCGGAGGCGGTCACAACGAAATCGAGCGTCAGCCTAATCGACCCTGTCCCATGAGCGATGATGTACACCTCAAGGTCATCGTGCAGTGTGGAGGCGCTTGGTAGATACCACTCACACATCTCTTGATAGGTCGTGAGGCTCTGGGAGCATGTGCCGTGTCGCCACGCCTGGCTGATGACGTTGGTGATACCACCTTGGGCGAAGGCATAGTTGAGCGTCTCACCGATGCGCGCCACTGGCCCCGAGGCGATAGGCTGACCTGCCACCACCGCCTGTGGGTCGGTGAAGGTGGGAGGCGATGTAAAGCTGTTGCTCATAGGTGCTCCAAGCTGATCGTCACAGGCACTCGCTTTTGCAGGTCGCCATAGCTCAGGCTGAACTCCTTAGACACCATCGAACAGCGCAGACGCCCTAGAGCGCCGTTGTTCTCGGTGGTGTATAGGATGTCATAGGCTGGCTGAGAAGATGTCACCAAGCCCTCTCTAAGTGCGCGTCGCGAGTCGCCCCACCCTTGATAGAAGTTGATGCGCTCCCCCTCTCCGCAGTAGGGGAGGAAGCCCTCGGTGAAGTGACGATAGAGGTCCTTCTGATCAAGGAGCGCGTCGAGGTCAAAGGTGAGGTTGCTCGTCACATACGAGCCCAAGAAGTTCGAGGTGTACCCACCACCGAGGAGCCTCCGCGCGGTGCTCATCGTCTCGGTCGAGTAGAAGTGTGCTTGATAGGGGCGTGAGGGGAACAACGCACCTGGCAGCGGTCGGTCTGCCGTGATCTTGCTGTAGTTCTCAGAGGTGGTCTCCGCCACCTCCAAGCCACTGAAGCCTAGACGATCTCTGAACGAGGTCGAGAGCCAAGTGATTGCACCGTTGAGCACGGGGTAGTGGGCCTCGACATGACCATCAGCGTTGATCAGCCAGAACACGATTGACGAGGTTGAACCAAGCCCTGCCTCGTGGAGCGCCTCAAGGCATGTTGTTGAGTAGAGCTCATCGGCATCACTCGTCACACCACGGGCGCGCAGGAGCGTGAGCACATCTTGCCGTGGGCGATAGCTGGTCGCGGAGTATGGAGCGTTGAACGAGGTCGCTCCGCTCGTCAGCGTGAAGCGCGCGCCGTTGTAGATGCCCCTCTCCCAATCGAGGGAGGCGGTGACGCGATGACGACCGCTCACGAGGGTCGAGGACTGCGAGCCCCAACCGAACAGATCATCACCGATGGGCGCGATGGTGAACGCGCTCGAGGCGTTGCTGATGACAAGCAGGTCATCAGCGTTGAGCGACACCTGCCAATCGCTCCCGAAGTTGGCGAGCGCCCCGACGAGCGTGGACAGGGTCACCTTGCTCGACCTGCCATTGAGGAAGAACAGCGCATCCTCATAGACGCCTTGGCCCGCTTGGAAGGTGGGCATGGTGACAGGGTAGCCCAGCTGCTCAAAGACGGTCACATTGCTCCACTGACGCGCATCGAACGAGGTCAGCAGAGCGAAGTTGGGGGAGGGGTCATGAACAGGCATCAGCGCGCTCCTCTCATCTCACCGCGACGGCGGTCTATGCGTTGAGTCAAAGCCATCTCTGCGGCGCGCTTGGTGTCATAGACCACAGCCCCACCGAAGTTGACATTGTAGACGATCTGCGATGACTGCGCGGTCTCGCGTGTCGGTGCAGATGAGGTCTGAGGCAGACCGCTCGGTGAGGTTGGCTCTGCCTTGTTGGTGCCTCCTCCACCTCCTTTAGGCAGAGCAGCCGACAACCCACCAGCCGCGACAGCAGCTCCCCCAAAGATGGCGGCCGCCTTGAAGTGAGTCGCCGCCGCCGCTGGATTGAGGAACAGCGCGGCGGTCCCCTTGGCTGTCTCCATCAGTGCCTCCACTGTCGCCTCCATCGCCAAGCCATCGAGTACAGCCTTGAACGCCTCACCCATGCTCTTGCTTGTGAGGAGCGCCGCCGCCGCCGCTTGAGCGAAGCCCTTGCCATATTGATCAAGAGCGCTGTTGACCATCTCTGCGCGCTTGACGACCTGGGCGCGCTCAATCTCTGTGCGCTCGATGTTCGCCCTGCGCGTCAACTCGGTGATGCGCTCTTGGTTGCCTTCGGCCATGATGATCTCTTGGGCGTAGCGCAGACCAAGCGCGTCGAGCTGCTTCTGTGTCTCGGCGGCGAGGTCGCCCTCTCTGATCTGTCGGTGCTCGATGTCGAACTGCTGACGCTCAATCTCCGCGTCGATGATTGCCCTCTGCGCCTCGCGCTCCTTGCGGATGCGCTCCTCTGCCTGCTGTGCCTCGCGCGTGGCGCGCTCCTCACCCAGCTTCTTGACCTCAAGCTGATATGCCTTCTCGACCACTGCGCGCTTCATCGCATCGTCTTTAGCAAGCTCGAGCCCGAGGCGATAGCGCTCCTGCGCCATCTTAATCTTCTGCTCGTCTCCCTGCGTGGTGAGCTGAAGGTCGAGGAGGTTGATCTGGCTCTGAAGCGCGAGACGCTGTGTGGCTTCAGCGGCGGCGGCCTTGGCCTCTGCCTCACGCCTCAGCTTTGCCTCTTGTGCCGCCTTGGCGCGCTCCTCTCTGAGGCGCTTGAGGTTGTCTGCTTCTAGCTTGGCTTGACGCGCTGCGCTCGCCTCCCTCAGCGCCTCCTCCTCCCTGAGCGCCTCCACTGCGTCGGTCTGTCCCTTCAGAAGCTCGATGAGCTCCGCGCGCGTCTTGTCCTCAATGCCCAACAGCTTGATTGAGTGCTCTGTCTCAATGTTGTCCTTCACCTGAGCGTCAAGCAGCTCATCGAGCCCCATCGCCTCCAAGCGTAGAAGCTCCACCGTCTTGAGGCGCTCTGCGTTCTCTTTGAACTTGGCGCGCAGGTTGTCGGTGGTCTGCTCCTCAAGCGCCTGCTCCTGTTCGGCTGCTTCAGCGATGCCCGCTAGGTTTTGGGCTGTTTGTTGAGCTAGTTCGGCTGTTTTCTTGGCGCGCTCCGCCTGCACCTGCGATAGCTCAAACTCGGCTCTGTACTGCACCCTCAGCGCGTTGCTGAGTTCATCTGAGCCCTTGCCATACTCGGCCTGACTCTTGACGACCTGGGCTTGTGCCTCTGCAAGCGAAGCGGCGGCGGTGCGCTCCTTCTCAAGCAGGGGAAACAGCTTCTCGGTTTTCTTGATGAGCAGCTCCTTGGCTACCTGCGTCTCAAGTGTGATCCTCGCAAAGCGCTCAAGCTGTTTGACCGTGGGGACCACCCCACCCTCAGACAGCGCCTCCAGCTTGCTCGACAGGTCAGAGGCGGCGGCGGCCATCGCTTCCTGCCGATCCTCGGCTGCCTTAGCTGCTCCACTCAGCTGTCGATAGGTCTCATACAGCGCGCCCAACGCAGTGATGACCAGGCTCACAGGTCCCAATAACGAGGTGAAGCTCATCGCTCCACCGGTGCCGAGTGTGCTGAACGCCTCTTTGACTCCGCCCACGGCGTTCATCGTCTCACCGAGGGCGTCACTCACACTCGACAACCCCTCGCCAAGCTGTTGATTGGTCTTGCCCACCACATCCCCGACGCTCTTGAAGGTGTTCCCAACCCCCTCGGCGCCCTTGGTGATCTTCTCAAGCCCCTGCCCGACCTCCTTTTGACCTACTAGCTCGACCTCTATCTGTACTTGGTTCTCAGCCATGTTGACTCTCCTTGAGCGCTTGCTCTCGCTGTCGAGCGATCATGTCCTCTGTGGCGGAGTGTAGCACATCAAACGCTTCTACAATCGCGCAGGAGGGGCTTGGGAATGCGTCTGATAGTGAAGCGAGCCCTGCCCTATGTCGAGAGTAAGCATGCACCACAGACGCTAATCTGTTCGCGTCTGCGACAGGGCAGGTGCGGATCTGCAAGTCGCTGAACGAGGCACCGCTATCAGGTGCCACGCGATAGCCAGGCACGAACAGACCAAGCTCATCGCGCTGTGCTTGTGGCAACCCCTCTCTGAAGGCTCCGCCACAGTTGCCACGCAGGCGCCGAAGCGCAGGCTTGGCCTCACACTGAGCACAGCTCCAAGCCCTGCCGCCGCTATGTGAGAGCCACACAGCGGCGGCAAGTGCTATTTTCCCGACGGGCTCAACAGACTCATGCGCTGAACATGACGCACCAGTTCAGCGATGACCTGCACCCGATGAGACTCGGGGCGGATGAGCTCAAGAGGATGAGATCCACTCTGGGCAGACACGCCCACACCGTCAACGGCTGTCAGAGCAGACTTCACCATCTCTACAAAGACCCGATTGAGATACGCCTTGTACTCCCCAAGCGCCTCGCGCTCATCGAGGGCGAGGGCGTGGTGCCACTGCGCGCGCGCCTCGGGGGTCATAGGCTCCTTGATCCACAGATGACGCCCAAGCTCAGAGCGAGTGTAGGCACCTGCGCGCACCTCAGCCTCCTCGCGCTCGATGGCGCTCAGAGCTTTGAGTGTGAAGATGGTCGCTCCTGCATGCGGATCCAAGACCTTGATGTCACCCGTGTCGAGGTAGCGCTCGGCCTGCTCTGGCGTTGCGTTGACCGCAGGGTCACAGGTCACGACGACATCGAGCGTCATCGAGGAGGAGGGCATGAAGGAGAGCGCCATAGGTTAGACTCCGAGAGCGATGCGAACGGGAGAGTTGCCTGCGCCACTGTTGCTGACATCACCTGCGAAGCGCCCCGCCGCATAGGTCAGAGTCTGACGAGTGATGTCGTTGCCGCTCACATCGTACTTCGAGGGGTCAGCGGTGAGGTAAGCCGCAGGCAGCATGAACGCGGCGCCAAGACCATCACCGATGGGACCACAACCCACTAACACCTGACGCGATGTTCTGTTGAAGAAGTCGCTGTTGATGGTGGTGTTGGGGTCGCTCACAGTGAGGGAGAGTTCCACCGCGACATCGCTGATCTCCATGTCCTTCATCGCGAGGATGGAGTTGGAGTGACCGACGGGCGTGAGCGTGTTGGTGATGGTCAGGCTGAAGCCCTCCACATCGAGCGCGGTGCGCGCCAGCGTGTCACCCGTGGTCGCGGTCCCTGCGGTCTGAGGCGCAGTGGAGCTCACCACCACATACGAGCCTCTGAAGGAGGCGGGCGCTCCGCTGTTGTAGGTGGGCTCGATAGGCCCAACAGCGTTGCCGTGATCGTCTTGGATGAGCGCGGACTGATAGGTGAAGTCAGCCATGACGCGCCCGTTGTCGAGACTCAGCGCCACGCTCTCCAACACGCAGCCATAGGCGAACGAGCGGAAGCCCACGCCATCGACGCGGAAGGTCAGAGAGTGAGTGCGGTCGCCCGTCAGCGTTCGCGAGCCTGGGAACCAGGTCTGCATGCCACGGATGGTTGGTGTGCCTGTGAACGCTGATGAGAACGCAGGGCTTACGGTGACATCGCCTGACACATCGCTATCGGTCACGGCGCTGTACTCTGCGCGACCGCTCAACGAGGCACCGATGAGACCTCCCACGGAGTAGTTGGTGGAGGTCGTGGTGGGCGTGAAGGTGTTGACATTGGTGATGGCGCTCACCGTGTCAGACTTCATCGTCGAGACATTGGTGAGGAAGCCCGCCCCGAGGAGGTAGCCGAGGTAGTTGGCAGCGTAGGTATCAGCCGCCGCGCCGATGGTCGTGAGGTCAATGCGAAGCTGGACCTGACCTGTGCGACGACGCACACGCGAGCCTGCGCTCCACACGGTGTCAGGCTCAGGAGCGATGCCGAACGAGCCATCACGCGCGTCGTTGCGCTCGCTGACCACCACATCGCCATAGATGACAATGGGGTCACGCTCGCAGGGGATCGAGACATAAGTGAGACCCGACACATCGGGCAGACCTGTCGAGGAGGAGAGCGAGCCGAAGGAGCTCTCGACCGCGACTGAGAGGGAGCGATGAGTGACGCCCATGTTTAAGCCTCCAGATAGAGAAGATCGAAGGGGAAGGACAAGATGATGAAGGTCGCCTCGGTGGTGGGGTCGACCATCGGTTCAGCGGTGGGCGCACCTGGGATCAACGAGATGATGCCGCTCGTGGCTAGGTCATAGTTGGGACCCTTCAGCGCGAGCAGGAGAAGCGCTGCATCCTCGTTGATGAGGCGCTCAAGGTAGTGCTCCTCGGCTGGCACCTCATACTTGACGCGCAGGATCATCGGCGCGCGTCTGCGACCTGAGAGAGCGGCGGCGCCGTCATCGATGGAGAAGCCGTTGAAGCGGAACTCGAAGGAGCGATTGGTGTGCTGTCGTGCTTCGAGGGGCGCGACACGCCCACCTGTGCGGGCGTTGATAGCGGTGAAGCCGTGGTGAATGTCGGTCTTGGGAGTGATGGCCTCCACCATCGTCTCCAGCTTGGCGCAGGCGGCGAAGATACCTTGGCTCACTTGCCCCTCCTCATGTTGGCGATTAGGTCGTACTCGACAGCCTTGACCACGATGTCCACCTGTCGAGCCGACAGCCCGAGGTAGGGGCGCGCTTGATTGACGGCGTAGCCATAGTTGCGGACATGCTGAGTGAGACCGATGACGAAGCGCTGCGCATCAGCATGCAACACGACTAGGTTGTTCATGAGGATGCCCGAGGCCACCAGGTCAACGAGAGCAGAGGAGCCCGCGCCATGCTTGCGCGACTTCTCCTTGTACTCGTGGTAGCCCCCAGCGAAGTACATTGAGCGCCCTGTGCGTGACTCACGACCGCCCTTCGGCTTGAGGCGCGCGCCTTGATAGGCGATGTAGATGGGGCGCTTGCTGTATGGCTTGAACGGCTTGTCGTCAGTGTCCAAGCCATCGCTCGTTCTCATCTTGATCGAGGCGACAACATTGGAGGCGAGCGCGGCGCTCTGCTGTGTGGTCCACAAGACCGCTGGCAGGTTGAGGTTGATCTTGGCTCTGATAGGCATGTGTGACTCCTAGTGCCTCATCCCTCGGGAGGGAGAGAAGAAGGTGTCATTGGCGCTCTTGGTGTAGGTCGCCCACGAGGCGCGCAGGTCACGCGCAGAGCCACCCGTTTGAGCGTTGTCGAGGTCGCCCTCGTCAACGATACCATCACCATCCTTGTCTATCGCCACGAGGCGCAGGGCGAGCTTCAACATCTCTTGATAGCGCTCACGCATGGCTGTGGCTGTATCGAGTTGGAGGGCGCTCTCATAGACGCGCGCGGCGGTGGCGTAGGCGTGTGCGTTCTTGAACGCATGCCCGTTGAACACCTCATCCTCAGTCAGCTCCACATCCTTGAGATGATCACGCAGAGCCAGCACCACCTCCTCTAGCGCGGCGCCGATCTGAGGCTCAAGGTCGCTCTGGCGTCGAGGTATCATGTCAGCCAGCTGAGGGAACATGCCCACAAGCGCCTCATGGTCGAGACCTGTGCTGAAGGGTCGAGGCGTCACCTTGAACAGGTCTCGGTCGACGCGCAGCTCCGCGCCCTGCCCTCGGTCTATGGAGTAGGCAACCTCCATCGCATAGGTCGCAGAGGTCGCAGTGACCCATGAGGGGACTGTGCCATACCACAACGCGAAGGTGAGCGTGGCTGATGCTCCTAGATCAATCTCGCGAGGCAGGGGCTCCGCGAGGATGGCGGTGGTCCCCACTAAGCGAGTCAGCACCACAGGGTAAATCGAGTCCCCTGCGGTGATGAGGAAGGCGCGCGCCTGATCAGCCTGCAAGCCCGATGCTTGAGACGCCACGGTGAGAGTCCTGCGGTCAGCGGCGATAGCTGACACGGACACATCTGCGCGCGTCTGCGTGAGCGTGATGGAGGATGTCTGCCCCTCCTCCTTGAAGCGCGCCGTGGGCGCAGTGGTCAACGGTCCAGGAGCCATCCAATCAAGCCGATGAGTCTCACCTGTGACTGCTTTTCTCATGCTCATGCTCCTGAGTTGGCTTTGGCGATGTCGGCGGCGTCAGCCATCGTCAGCCCCGCCGCGTCGACGAAGCCCTGCGACACAGGGCTCCATGAATGGCGGCAGTTGTAGCCACCACCAGATAGTTTCACAGGCAGCCCCTGCCCGTTGTCGAGGCGCGCCATCTGCGCCTCGGTCACCACCTTGTTGATGAGAGGCTTGCAGAACCTGCGCGTGATGCCATCGCGTGGGCCTGTGTACAGGTACAGGTCGAGCCCTGCCGACTCACCGACAGTCGCTGTGACCTGTCGACCATAGCTGGCGATCTTGGTCTTGACCTCGGTCAGTTGACGCCCCTCAGAGCGCTCTAGTTGAGCCGATAGCGCGCTCATTGACGCCTTGAGGGGGACTCCTAGGGACATGCCTTGAAGCGCCTCTCTGATGGCTTTGGTGGTGTCGGGAATGATGACATCTTGAAACACGGAGTCGACCGCCGCCACGCGAAAGCTATCGAGCTGTGCTTGGACTGATGCGG
>JACCDP011533966.1_pt1 | contig 19037 bp, 16 predicted proteins | sample 7445841 | NCBI WGS metagenome assembly JACCDP01 (sample SAMN15323441, study PRJNA562643) | freshwater metagenome | isolation source: river surface water | place: USA:Blue River Watershed | collected 2017-08-17
CCCTTAAAGCCTAAATACCCTCCTAAAAAATCAGGATGCCAATATTCATTGACCACTATTTCTAGTTTAGGTATAGGTAACGCATTTCCAGAATAAACAAATGAGCCCGAACTTAAAGTCGAGTCCATCAGCCCTTGAATGTATTTTTTCCGACCGGCCGATAACTCAAATATGCCCCATTTACCTTTCAAATAGGCTTCTTGGACAAATAAATCCGCTTTTGTTTGACCTAAGTTTAACCTGCCCGAAGCCCCTAGGCCCCAATCCAACTTTTTCCCTTTTCGATATTCCACATACGTTGATCCACCGACATTCACATAATTCTCTTCCGTAGGCACAGCGCCAAACTGGTTTGCACGAAGCCAAAAGGGGGTGTAATTACTAGATGACAAACCTCCGCCAAAAGAGAACGTTGGCACAGAAGCCCTTTGCCCAAAGGATGAAAAATAAAAAATAAAAAGGATCGCAAAAACGCCCAAAACCGTCACCACATTACTTTTCACTTTTTGAAACATTCCTTTTAGTTAAAATCAAATATATAAAATTTATCAATGACTTAAATTAGCCACCAATTCAAATCCCAAACTATCAATCCGCAAACGAACCTCGTTCTTGTTTTTTAGTCCCATGACTTCGGCGGTCTGACCTTTGAGTGGGCCAGTATCAATCGTAATAAAATCACCTACTTTTACCGCACTATCTCCTATAACCGAAACCTCCATGTGATCCGATAAAAATTGTTGGATCGCTAAAATTTCCGCATCCTGCACCACCGCCGGTTTGTGCAACCAATACACAAAATTTACCACGCCAAACGTTTTTCTTACTGCGGCTCCCTGAGTAGCTAAATCAATATTGACAAAAACATAGGAACGAAATAATACCTCCTCCACAATCTTTTTGCGATCCGACCACTGCTTTTTGCGCTTCGTTACTGGGCAATAACTCTCAATCCCGACTTCTGCCAACCTCAAAGAAACCTTTTTCTCCATCCGAGATTTTGTATATACCGCGTACCAAGCCATCTATTCCTAATTTATAACCTTGCGTCTACCAAAGTTCTATCCAATACTGATTTAATGTCAAAAATAATTCCATTCTCGGCCTTCAACCGCGCATAAGGCAAATTTAAAAACTCCTGATGTGCCACCGTCAAAACAATCGCATCATAATTCGTCCCCAATTCAGCAACTAAGTCTATGCCGTGCTCTTTTTTGACTTCAACTTTATTCGCCCAAGGATCATATACATCCACTTCCATTCCAAAATCACTCAACTCGCGATAAATATCAACAACACGTGAATTTCGAATATCGGGACAGTTTTCTTTAAAAGTAATGCCCAACATCAAGGTCTTCGCACCCCCTATTTTTTTGCCTTTTTGAATTAACAACTTGACCAATTTATTGGCAACAAATAGCCCCATGTTGTCATTTACCCGCCGGCCTGATAAAATAACCTGCGGATAATAACCCAAACTTTCCGATTTATGAAGCAAATAATATGGATCCACTCCTATGCAATGCCCACCCACTAACCCGGGTTTAAAATTTAGAAAATTCCATTTAGTTCCCGCAGCTTCCAGCACTTCAGAGGTATCGATGCCCATGCGATCAAATATTAAAGCCAATTCATTTACAAAGGAAATATTGACGTCTCGCTGCGCATTTTCAATCGCCTTACTCGCTTCAGCCACTTTAATAGACGAAGCCTTATGGGTTCCGGCCACAATAATCGACCGGTATAATTGATCCACCCACTCCGCTATTTCAGGCGTAGATCCAGAAGTAACTTTTTTGATTTTCGTTAATGTATTTACTTTGTCGCCCGGATTAATACGCTCCGGCGAATAACCACAAAAGAAATCTACATTAAATTTTAATCCTGATTCCTTCTCTAACACCGGCACACAATCTTCTTCCGTGCAACCCGGATAAACCGTTGATTCGTAAATCACCACATCGCCTTTCTTTAAAACTTTTCCTATCATTTCTGATGCCTTTAACAAAGGCCCTAGATCAGGTTTTTTAAAATGGTCAATAGGGGTCGGAACGGTCACAATGAACGTATTGCAAGCCGACAAATCTAATAATTCAGATGAAAATTTTAACTGAGCCGAAGCCTTTAATTGGGCATCACTCACCTCTTGCGTACGATCATATCCCCGATTCAATTCAGAAATACGCGTTGCGTCGATATCAAAACCCAGCGTAGGATATTGTTTTCCAAACTCCACTGCCAACGGAAAGCCCACGTAGCCCAAACCTATAATCGCAATGGATGGATTCATCTCTATTTTGTAAATAATTTGACATCCGAAGCCATCATGTCTTTCACTAAGGCTGGTAAGTCATATTTTAGGGTCCAACCTAATTGTGTTTTCGCTTTTGTTGGATCACCGATCAACAATTCGACTTCCGTAGGACGGAAATAACGCGGGTCAACGGCCACAACTTCTTTACCTATGGCAACTTGGTAAAGCGGGTTATTGCATTTTGTCACCTTAGCAATTTCATTTACCCCTTCTCCAATAAATTGAACCTCTATGCCCACTTCCGCAAATGCCATATTGATAAAATCACGTACGGTAGTCGTTATACCTGTTGCAATGACAAAATCTTCAGGCTTTTCTTGTTGTAAAATTAACCACATCGCCTCCACGTAATCTTTGGCATGACCCCAATCGCGCTTCGCATCTAAATTACCTAAGTAAATTTTATCTTGTTGGCCTAACGCAATCTGAGAAACACCGCGCGTAATTTTACGCGTCACAAAAGTTTCTCCGCGCAATGGCGACTCATGATTAAATAAGATTCCATTTACTGCAAACATATCATAGGCCTCTCGGTAATTAACCGTGATCCAATAGCCATACATTTTGGCTACCGCATAGGGAGAACGTGGATAAAATGGCGTTTTTTCTGATTGGGGTACTTCTTGAACTAAACCATATAATTCAGACGTAGACGCCTGATAAATCTTGGTCTTTTTCGTTAGGCCCAATAAACGAACAGCCTCTAAAATACGAAGCGTTCCTATTCCATCTACTTGAGCTGTGTATTCTGGCTCATCAAAAGAAACTTTAACATGAGACATCGCGCCCAGATTATAAATCTCATCGGGTTGAACATCTTGTATTATGCGTATGATATTTGTAGAATCGCTTAAATCGCCATAATGCAGATGAAAATTGGACGAATCCACATGTGGATCTTCGTAAATATGATCGATTCGACCTGTGTTGATCAAAGAGCTTCTCCGCTTAATCCCGTGAACCACATACCCTTTGGACAATAATAATTCAGCTAAATATGCACCGTCTTGCCCTGTAATACCCGTAACAAGTGCTATTTTTTGTATTTGAGACATATAAAATCAATTTTAAGCGGCGACAACAATCGACCACCTCTAGTTATAAAGGGCAAAATTACAAAAATTCAGGAGAGCGACACAATCAAATTTATTTATTGGCCATTCCTCATTTAGATTTTATTTGTACAAATCCAAAATGGCTGCCTCATGTTTCGCATAAATTTGCTTCCGCTTTAATTTTAATGTAGGCGTAATCTCCCCATCTGAAATGGTAAACAAGCGCGGCAACAAAACGAATTTTTTAACTTGCTCATATTTGGCCACAGAAGCCATCGTCATTAAAACCTCTTCTTCTAATTTGGCGATGACTTTTTTGTTGGCGATCATTTCTTCAGGCGAATTTGCATCTATTTCTTGTTGCTTACACCAAACGCCCAAGGCTGTAAATTCTGGAATAATCAACGCCGAAGGGAATTTTTGTCCTTCGCCAGTCACCATGCATTGTTCGATAAAAGAGGATTCCTTTAATTTATTTTCGACCAATTGCGGTGCTACGTATTTTCCTCCTGATGTTTTGAAAATTTCTTTCTTACGGTCCGTAATTTTTAAATATTTTCCCTCCACAAAAATACCGATATCGCCCGTATGGAACCAACCGTCCTTATCAATCGCCTCGGCTGTTGCCTCCGGATTTTTATAATATCCTGGCATGATCGAATCTCCTTTGGCTAAAATCTCGCCATCTTCGGCAATTTTAACTTCCACACAATCTAAAACAGACCCGACACAACCCACCTGAAAATCAGGAGGATTTACTTTGGAAATAGATATAATCGGCGAAGTTTCTGTTAAGCCATACCCCTCCGAAATGGGGATTCCTGCAGCCCAAAACACCCGTGACAAACGCGGTTGTAAAGCGGCAGATCCCGAAGCAATTAACCTTACTCGGCCACCCAAGGCCTCTTTCCATTTGCTAAAAATTAATTTTCGATAAAGTGCGAGCTTTAACGAGTCAATAAGTCCCAATTTTTTCATTGGGTCATAGCTTAAGCCAAACTCAATCGCTCCAAAAAACAATGTCCGTTTAATGCCCGTAAGCTCGTTGCCCTTGGCCATGATTTTATCATAAATCTTTTCTAATAATCGGGGCACAGAAGTAAACATGGTTGGCTTAACTTCCCTGATATTATCAGCAATAGTTTCCATGCTCTCGGCATAGTAGGTTGAAGCGCGATAAAACAAATAAACATATATTGTTGTACGCTCATAAATATGACACAGCGGCAAAAAGCTTAGGGTTCTATCACCATCCATTAATCCAAAATAATTTCCGCGATCTGTTGATTTTACGTTGCTGACAATATTGTGATGCGTCAACATAACCCCCTTTGGACGCCCAGTCGTGCCAGATGTATAAATTAAGGTTAATAAATCTTCTGGTTTAACAGCATCCATCAACTTTTGTAAAACGGCAACATCTTTTCCCTCTCCCTTTTCTTTGACGATGGACCAGGATTTTGCGTCTTCCACGGGATCAAATGTAAAAATTTCTTTTACGCCTTTGTTTTTCTTCGAAGCTTCTTTTGCTTTAAAATACAAATCCTCGCCTTCAACAAACACAAACTTTACTTCGGCATTTTCAAAGATAAATTCATAATCTTCAATCGTGATGGTGGGATATATAGGTACAGTAACCCCTCCTATAATTTGTGTGGCAAAATCAACAAAATTCCAATGTGGCCTATTTCCTGAAATTATAGCGACTTTTTCTCCGGGTTTTAACCCCAATTCTAGCAAACCCAAGGCTATCGTTTGAATGTTTTCAAGCGTTTCAGAACTTGAATATTTTCTCCATTCTCCGTCTCGCTTTTGACAAAATAAATCAGGAATTTGATGGGTTTCCAGTGGTTTTAACAAATCGAAAACCCTCGTTAAGTTATGGCTTGTTGACATAGTTTAAATAGTTTATGAATCAAAGTTAATGGTTTGAGCCGAACCAAAATAGTACAATTAAATTATTTTTTTGCATTGTTCAGCAGAGTCCTTACATCACTTACATGCAAACTACTTGGATATTGTTTGATAAATAAAAGAAATGGCTCACTATTGGACGGGTCGATTAAAGTTAAATAATAAAACAATGCATCATCACCATAAATATCCTCCGGAAACTTTTTAAAAATCTCCCAATAGATTTCTTTTGCAACCGCATCGTCGCCTTTCTGTCTCGCCCGAGTCGCCCTAAGGTATAAAATATCATCTTGTAGGCTTTCTTGTTTGTTTTCTATTGCCAATAGAGCTAACAACGAATCTCCCTCTTCCCACCTTTTTTGATCATACATAAATTTAATGTTCGCAAATTTTTTCAAGCCCACTTCCAACGAGTCTATTCCTGTATTATCTTCAATGAGTAGACTTAATTCCAGCGCATCGTTGGCTATTTCTCTTTGAGTTCCCTGTTTTAAAATATCGGCAAGCTCTTTAGCTAATTCGAAATCAGCTGTATAAAAATACAATTTAGCCGTTTTGATTTTTGCTTCGTAAGCTAATGGCGAATCTTTTACCTGTTTTTCAACTTGTGCATATTGAATTAATGCATCATATTTTTTTCCCTTATAGGTTAAAATATCTCCAAGCTCCAGTTTCATTTGAGCTTGTAAATTATCGTCACTCTGCGTCAATAAAATTCCCTTGTTTAAAACCAAAACTGCAGAATCCAATTGCTTGAGCTGATAGGCATATAATTTTGCTTCCTGCCAATATGAACTCAACGAGATTGCATTGTCCCCTCGTTCATTTCTTAATTTTTGATAAGCATTAATTAAATTCCGCACCTCAGCTATTTCAGGTTTTTCCTTTCTTAAAACGATTTGCTCTCGGGCTGCTATGGACATTTGTTGCCAACGAGGCCTTTGATTGGAATTGGGGTAACTCTTGATCAAATAATCAAATATTTTACTGGCCAAAGACCATTGTTGACTTTGAAAAATAAAAGAAGCAAATTCTAAGACGCGCTTACCTTGCTCATTTTTAAACCGCATATCCAAAGCCCTCCTCTGATACCAAGCCTTTTCCCAATCCCCATTAAAAATATAAGTACTCACCAATAATTCGACTAAATTAGGATCATCAGGAAATTGTTGGATTTTTTGAATAAATAACCGCTCAACTTCCAAAAACGGAATTTGTTCTTCATATAATCGATAAACAAATTGTTGCGCCAAAGATATATCACCAGTTTTTAATAAGTTATCCACATTCTTTCCACATTCATCAAGCCATATTGATGTTAAATTATCCTCATTAAAAATTTTAAATGAATAATTTGAAAATAAAACACCAGTATTAACATGAGTATTGATAAATTCTCCCATTAATTTCAATCGCTTTTTTTCGTTTTTAATGAATTGAATGGCTTTGAATTCTGATTGGAATTTTTGATTGGAAGCAGAATCGTGAATAATAAAGAAATTATCAAATAACAAGACTTGATTAAAAATAAGTAAAAAAAAAAAACACTTTATCCACATTGTATAATTAAAAAAAATAAATTTTTAAATACATCTTTTTTGTTCTTCATTATTGTTCTCTGTGGATAAGTGTATAAGTATTAATTAGGTTTGTAATGAATAGATATTTAAACACTTAGCTTTTATAATTTCCTTTTTATTATGTGGATAAGTTTTCGTTTGACTGTGGATAAATAGATACTTATCCACATGTTCGTTGTTGTTTTTTGTTTATGCACAAAAAGACTTATTTTTTGTGGATAACATGTGTACAATTGAAGCACTTATCCACACTAGTTTTGGGTACTTATTAACAAATCAGTTATTTGAAAATTGGCTTTTAATTTGACTTTTCCTTCTAAATAATACATGCTTTCTGGCTTTGTCTTTAGAATAAAATTACCAATATCTCTATACCCGTTTTTATTTTTATCCTCTATGGCTCTAATAATATAAACACCAGGTTCTACATGTACAAAATTAAATTTTTGGCTTGTAATCTGTTCGTATAGGACTTGCATATTAGATGCATTAAGAAGTTGAACGATGTAGTTATTTGGTTGTTCACCTACACGACCCTCTATACTTCCATATTCTTCCAAATCTTGGAATTGAAAGGCTTGTTTTTGTAAGTCACTTGAATCATTTTCAGCACTAACAAATGCCCCTTTTTCTAAATACAACTGAAATTTCTCTCGGTAGGGTAAAAATGATCGTTTAATAGTTAACTCATTTGAATATTTGTTCCACGCGTATGCTTCATCAGGCATTGTGATCGTTTCGTTTTCTTCCGTTTTAAATTGGACGCGCTTGCTGTCCCAGGAAACAACGGGCTTGGGAAAAGTAAGAATTAATGAATCTTCAGGCGAAACATATTTACCCTGAGTGGGCAAATAACTTAGTGTCAAAGGGGTTTGTGTAACCTTTTCTTTTCGTATTAATTCACGGAACTTTACTTTAAGAGGTATTTTATAGCTTCTATTTAATGAATCTATAAGGTTAGCAGTCAAGAATAGTGTGTCTTTTACCTCTTGGTTTTTGACGTATATTCGAATGTTTTTATTTCCTTCTATTTGATAAATTAAGTCTTTTTTGTTTTCAAATTCCAAGGCTTTAATTCCTCGGCTCATTTCATACAAAACTGTTTTTGCGGTACTAGTGGTTTTGGTTATTTTTAATGGATCAAGGTTTTGAAGGGAAATAGAAAAGTTTTTGATTTCATTTTTATTTAAGGTAAAAAATGATTCAGTCATAAAGTCGACTGGCTCTTTATTTGAGTTATACAACAAGTTGTTGTTGCCGTCTATAAAGGCGGCCATGTAATATTTTCCGTGTGCGAGATTTTCAAGTGTATAAATTCCGGAGGTGTCCGTTTTCGTGAAATAATAAGGCTTTGACTTATCAATTCTAAGCGTGTCATTATAGGGATAAAGTGCTACTAATACATTTTCAAATGCTTTGTTTTGGTCGATCAATTTGATTTTTCCGGTAATGCTTAATGAATCAATTGTATTTGATGTACTAAATACGAGTTTGATGTTCTTTCCAACATTTCTTTCTGTCACATCTTCAATTGAATTTCTAAAATTGAATGTGTAGGTCGTTTGGTCTTTTAGGGCGCTATCTAATAATATGCTTAATCCATTTGGGCGTATTCTAGTTTGATAGGTTCCTATATTTGGGGTAATGAGCAATTCTTGATTTAGATTTTTAACATTAATGTATTCATTAAATAATAGGTCTAATTTTTTCCCCTTGTAATTTTTACTCTTATTCAGTGGAGTAGAGGTGACTAATTGAGGAGCAAGCGTATCTTTTTTTCCACCCGGAGGGTTAGCCATTTGTGCACAACTTTGAATGATTAATAAAGTCGAAATGAATAAAAAGAAAAAGAGAACAACCTGTTTGCTTCGAAGATCAGACATGCTCAAAAATATATAAATTACTTGAATAATTTCCCTTACCGAAATATGCGCTTATGTTGGACCATAAGCCGATAATAAACGAGCTTATAATTTTCTTCTTTCCAGTTTTATATTCATGACTAAGCAATGAAATATAAAAACTGTCAAAAATCTGACCTCTTTTTGATTTTAGTTTGAAGCCATGTTTTTTAGCCAATGATTCGATCGTTTTTGGGTCGAAATGGTAGATGTGTCTTGGTACATCATAAGCCGCCCAATACTCTTTAAAATGGTGCGCATCAAAGCTTTTGGAATTAGGCAAGGCTAATAGTAAGACCCCCTCTTTTGTAATTCTTGATTTAAAAAATTCGAAATATTCGTCAAGTTCGTACACGTGTTCTAATACATGCCAAAGAGAAATCAGTCTAAATTTCTCTTCTTTTGGGATCTCCTTAATTGAAGGATATATGTCGATGCCCAAGGTAGCTTCGGCTCTCGCAGCAGTTGCGGGATCCAATTCCATTCCACTAATTTTCCATCCTGCTTTTTGGCACGCTTGGAGAAAGTGGCCATTGCCACAACCAACATCTAATAGCTCAAGATTGCCCGTTTTTTCATTTTCTATCCAACCTGTTTTTTGTTTTAATGTAAAATTTCTAACAAGGTGATAGAGCTTATTAATGACTCCCTCTTGGGTGTCACTATGCGAAATGTAATTGTCCGACTTATAATATGGCCCCGCTTCGTTGGCGGTTGGCCTAGGATTTGTGAACAATAATTCACAATTGCCACAACGATTAATCTCGAAATTTTCCTTCGAAACGGTATAATCTTTTGCCGATAAAAAAGGTAGCATATTTGATTCGCCACAGGCAGGACAGGTGTTTAGTTTTTCCATGATTATCGTCCCATAAATAAAAGTAAAATGGAAACATCTGAAGCTGAAACTCCGGAGATCCTACTCGCTTGGCCTATCGTTTCTGGCCTAATTGCCTTTAGTTTTATTCTAGATTCTGTGGACAAGGTTTTGATTTTATCATAATCAAAATTCGCCGGAATCATTAAGTCTTCCATGGTTTTCATTTTATCAACCATGAGTCTTTCTTTTTCTATATAGCTCTCATATTTAACAATGATTTCTACTTGTTCCAATTCTTCATTGCTATACCCGTTTTTTATTTCTTTAAAATTTTCATTGGTCAACAATGCCTCAAAACTTAAATCGGAACGTCTTAATAAATTGATCAAAGGTGTTCCTTCTCGGATAGGTGAACTTTGATTATTTTCGAGCCAATCATTAATATTTTCGGGACGAATTTTGGTTGTTTTGATTTCATTTATAAGAGCAGCTACATTCGATTTTTTCTGAACAAATCGATCCATTCTTTTTTGGGTGGCCAGACCAAGTTTAAACCCTTTTTCGGTCAATCGCTCGTCCGCATTGTCTTGTCTAAGCAAGGTCCTGAACTCGGCCCTCGAAGTAAACATGCGGTAGGGCTCATCTGTCCCTTTGTTGATCAAGTCGTCAATTAAAACGCCAATGTATGCATCTGATCTCGATAAGGTGAAAGGATCTAAATGATGCGTATTTTGGTGCGCATTAATTCCTGCCATAAGTCCTTGGCAAGCCGCCTCTTCATATCCTGTTGTCCCATTAATTTGTCCAGCAAAAAATAGACCCGGAATTCTTTTTGTTTCAAGCGTCGACTTTAATTGGGTTGGCGGGAAATAATCGTATTCAATGGCATATCCAGGTCTAAACATTTTGGCTTTTTCAAATCCCGGAATTAAACGAATCGCTTCAAATTGTATTTCTTCCGGCAAAGATGTCGAAAAGCCATTGACATAAATTTCAACCGTTTTCCAACCTTCCGGCTCCACAAATATTTGATGGCTGTCCTTATCGGCAAAGCGATTTATTTTATCTTCAACGGATGGACAATAACGCGGCCCCAATCCTTTGATTCTGCCAGCAAACATGGGGGATTTATCAAAGCCTTTTCTTAAAACTTCGTGAACTTTTAAATTGGTATGTGTGATCCAACAAGAACGCTGATCTTTAATATGTGACTCACTTAAGTATGAAAAAGAACTTGGGTTTTCATCTCCCTTTTGCTCTTCCATTGCAGCATAATCTAAGCTCCTTCCATCGACTCTTGGTGGCGTGCCGGTCTTCATTCTTCCCGACTCAAAACCCAATTCAATTAATTGTTCCGTAATCCCAATAGCCATCGGTTCGGCCATTCTCCCTCCGCCAAAATTTTTCTCCCCTATATGAATAAGGCCGTTCAAAAATGTTCCGTTTGTTAGCACGACACTAGGTGCAAAATAGTTCATGCCCATGCGGGTCTGTACCCCCTTCACTTCATTCTTTTCTATGAGGATTTGTTGGACGGAATCTTGCCAAAAATCTACATTCTTATTTTCTTCCAATGCCCAACGCCATTCCTCTGCAAACCTCATTCTGTCAGACTGACATCTGGGTGACCACATTGCTGGACCCTTTGACCGATTCAACATGCGAAATTGAATCATAGTTTTGTCGGAGATGATTCCAGACATTCCTCCCAAGGCATCTATCTCACGCACAATCTGTCCTTTGGCCACCCCGCCCATAGCTGGGTTACATGACATTTGTGCAATGGTTTGCATGTTCATCGTGATGAGTAATACACGAGAACCCATTTGTGCTGCTGCATGTGCTGCCTCACAACCAGCGTGCCCCGCTCCTACTACTATGACATCGTATGTATTTTGCATGCAAATTTAATTAGGTGTTTCACGTGAAACACATATTGTGCTTATATGTTTTTTAGGTGCTCGTTTTCCTTATTTCGCATCAACTCTTTTTGCGCTTTGTCTTTGTCTTTATATCCCGCGAGGTGCAATAAACCATGAATCATCACCCGCTTTAATTCGGAGTCTCCCGTATCATATTTTATTGCATTTTCGCGCACCCTTTCAATGGAAATAAATATGTCTCCTTCGATCATTTTTGGGTCTTCAGAATTGTCAAAGGTAACAATGTCGGTTAGTGTATTGTGGCCTAAATATTTCTGATTAATGTCCAACAAATAGGCATCCGAACAAAATATATAATTCAGCTCTCCTATGTTAAAGCCTTCTGCCTTGGCCGCATCTTTTAGCCATGCCTTAAGTTTTAGCTTTTCCTTTAACCCAAATTTTACGTCTTCTGTTAAGAATGTGATCATATCTAATTTCAAAATACGAATTTACGAAAAAGCATCTTCGAAATGCTCTATTTTGATGGCTTGGGGGTAAAAATTAACCGAAATCGCGTCAAAACGGACCTCTTTATGCCAATTTTTATCCATTTGATAGTTATTTGCCGCTTGAAACAACATGTGTTTTTTATGTTCGTCAATGCGCTCTTCAGGATTTCCGTGTAATGTTTTTTGTAATGATTTTACTTCCACAAATACAAGGAACGCCCCGATTTGACTAATAATATCCACTTCGGCCCTGCCTGACCTGTAATTTTTCTCGATAATTTGATAGCCCATATTCGTTAAATATTGGGCCGCTAACCTTTCTGCTTGTTGGCCTTGCTTTAAATGTTTCGCCATTCTCGTATATTTGTTATAGCCAAATTACGCGCTTTGTTTCCATGATTAGAAGTTCCGAGTCCTATATGTACAATCAGAATAAAAAAGTCCAAGTTGTTGATTTAAATCTTGCTCCCTACCAAGAAGCATGGGATATACAAGAAAGGCTTATGTCGGACATATCTGAAATTAAATTGGCCAATCGGGACTTAGTCTTGTCGCATCAAGCATTAACCCCTAATTACCTTTTGTTTTGCGAACACCCTCATGTGTATACATTAGGTAAAAGTGGTGATGCATCTCACCTCTTAATGCAGGAAGAGTTTTTGCACACGATTAATGCAACCTTTTTTAAAACAAATCGAGGAGGAGATATTACTTATCATGGGCCTGGCCAACTCGTTGGCTATCCAATTTTTGACCTGGAGAATTTTTATACTGACATACACTTGTATTTAAGAATGTTGGAAGAAGCTATTATTCTTACTTGTCAGGACTATGGTTTAGTCGCTGGCAGAATCAATGGACTAACGGGTGTTTGGATTAATCATGAATCAGACCAGGCAAGGAAAATATGTGCTTTTGGAGTAAAGGCTTCTCGCTGGATTAGTATGCATGGATTTGCATTTAATATCAACCCAGACTTATCTTATTTTTCTCACATCGTGCCCTGTGGAATATCAGAAAAAGGGGTGACTTCTTTAAGCCAAGAATTAGGGGTTGGTGTCAATGAATTAGAGGTCAAAGAAATAGTTTTAGGGCACCTTAGTGTATTGTTCGGATTTGAAATCATTCGCGTTCCACGTGAAACGCTATTCGCATAAATTATTTAATCGTTCTACGTGAAACAAAAATGGAGACAATAAAAAACTTTAAGAATACATTATTTATTGATATCGAAACGGTAAGCGAATCCGAGAATTTTTCCTCAATTTCACCTCGAATGAAAGATTTTTGGGTAAAAAAAGCGAAGAATTTGGCAAATCCGGCTAATATTTCTTTCGAGGAAATGTATTTTGAGCGGGCAGCTTTGTACGCCGAGTTTGGTAAAATCATTGTAGTGGGAATGGGATTTTTGTTTGTCAATAAAGAAGGGGAATTATCATTGAAAGTTAAGACCATTGCCAATGCAGATGAAAAAGAGTTGCTAGTAGAGTTTATTGACTTTATTAATAAGACATATAAATCTAGGGAGCTGACACTGGTGGCTCATAATGGAAAAGAATTTGATTTTCCTTATTTGTGTAGGAGAATGCTTGCGAATCGACTTGTAATTCCTAAATCATTGCAATTGCAAGGCAAGAAGCCATGGGAGATTATACACCAAGATACCATGGAAATGTGGAAGTTTGGTGATCGGAGATCTTATAGCTCTTTGGAATTATTGGCCGAATTAATGGGCATAGAGGGCGCAAAAATAGACTTATCTGGGGATCGCGTAAATCATGTTTTTTACAAGGAAAAAGATTTAGATCGAATTGCGGCTTATTGTGGGGATGATGTTATTATTGTGGCCCAACTATACCTAAGGTTTCATTTCTTGAGTATTGTTGAGCCACAGAATATAGAAAAGATCTAATTTCTATAGTATTTTAGCTGGATTTCCGAAGACTCGCTTCCCTGCAGGTATATTTTCTATCACTACGCTTCCTGCTCCCACTGTTGATCCTTTACCGATTGTCAAGCTTCCGACTATGGTTGATCCGATACCTACAAATACATTTTTATCAATTTTAGCTCCTTTTCCGATGGTGCTGCCAGCGCCAATTTGAGAGAATTCTTCTATGATTACTCCCGTTTCAAGGGTTACACCAGGGCCAATGATAACATTGTCAGAAATTTTAGCTTCAGGTGAAATGATGGATCCTGCGCCTATATAAATTCCATATGACAAACTCTTAACATTAGCGATTAATGCGTTTGGGTGAATGGCATTGACCGGTTTAGTTTTTCTGTCTTCTTCGATGGTTTCAATCATTTTTTTTCTTTCAATGGGGTTTTCTATAGCGACAAATACCCCACAGGTTTTGCCTATTAAATCCCAATATGTATTTTCTTCTGTATTCCCCAATACTGGAATTTCTCCTATTTCTGTACCTTGTTTTTTGGGATCATCGTCTAAAAAACCATATATAATTACGTTATTGGATTGTAATATATGAGCTACTTCTATGGCAAAAGGATTTACGCCAATAATAATTACAGGTAATGAAGTCATTTGATTTGGTTTATTTTATGTGTGTAATCGGTTAAATTAAATACAATTTGTTTATTAAAATTCATTTGTAATGTGGTGTAATTTTTTCCTTTCTCAATGTAATTGTGATCGTTTAATTGATAATTACTCGCGTCAATTTCGGTGAGGCCCGAGTAAATGCTAAGGTCTCCGATTTCTTCTAGTGTCCAGGAGAATTCGATTTTTCCATTGATATATTCTTCGCTGATATTGAGACCTATGTCGGCCCTTACATTGTTATTAGTGTTTAAAGGCGCATTTATCAGTTTGATATCAAAGATGTTTCTCTCATTGGTTAATAAGGATTGATAAGTTGTGGTTTCTTCTGTTTTCCATTCTTCGTTGGCTATTGCGTAAAAGGCGTCTAACAATAAACAAGCATTCGTTTTACGGAGTGTTTGTTTTTCTAGGTCCCAACCAGCACCACCCGATTCGAGGAGTATGAGTCCAAAGCCTTGTGATTGAAAGTAATCTCCGAATGCCCTTTTGTTATATTCGTCGGTCCATTTGGCGATTTTATTCGGAAAGATGTCTTGAACAATTTTAGTTAATCTGTTGGCTAATTTTCCCGCCCTTAATCTGGAATCTGTCCATGTTCCAGATTCGTCCCCTGTTGTAGCTAGCAATGCTATGTGAGTTTGATGAGGAGTATTTCCTACCGAGTATAATCGGTGTTGATCATGTAAGTTAAAGGAGAATAACGGATTAATTTTATGCGCCCAGTCGTGTAAAATTCGAGCTTCAGGCGAGTGTAATTTACCCGCATCTCTGTTCATGTCGATGCCTAATGCCGTTTCTCTTGTCCATCTTTCCGCACCATCTGCATTTAATCTAGGAATTACAAATAATGTAATTTTCTGATACAATTTTTCCCTAATTTCGCAAAAGTCTTGGGTATTTTGAGATAATAAAAGAAAAATATCAGCTAAAGCCATAGTGGCTGTTGCTTCATCCCCGTGCATTTGTGACCATGCGCAAATATGTATGGGTCCTATGCCAAATTTTACTTGGTGAATCGGTTTCCCTTCATATGTTTGGCCTATTTCTGAAACGTCCAAAAAAGGGCTTTCCTTCCATTCATCTATTAAACTTAGCCACAGGTCATAGGAGAATGCTCGTTCTTTAATTCGAGTCTCTTTGAATGATTCGTACAGATTTTCAATATTTTTATACATTATTGATAGGGCGTTTTGGGTATCCAGTGGGCGGCTTTTTGAGATTTAAATAAACCTGTATTTCCAGATACGTACATAACAAGACAAGTTACGATTAAATAACAAGCCCAAGCAGAGGGGCCAAAAAGTTCAATGCCTAAACACAATCCAGTGATTGGTGTTTTTGTTAAACCGCAGTACAAAGATACAAATCCGACGGCAGCTAAAAATGCATGTGGCAATTGGATCCATTCGGAAAGCGATGAGCTCGCATGAGAACCTATTAAAAATAATGGGGTTGCCTCCCCTCCTTTAAAACCTAGTGCAAGACTTAGTGCAGTTGCTATTAGTTTTGATCCGGCAAATTCTATATTCGAATATGATTCTTGAAATGGCTGCAATAAATAGGTAGACCCTAAACCAATACTCGATTTGAAGAGAGGAATTTGAAATAAGACGAAAAGTATTAAACCTGAAATGATCCCTTTGAGAATCGCTTGGTTGGGCCATTGGCCAAGTAGTTTTGAAATATTCGATTCTAGGCGCTTATAAATCAGTCCAATTATCCCTAAAAATAGGCCAATGCTGACCAATTTAGCCCAAAATAGCATCGAAATTTGTGGTAAAAAAACAAGGGGATAAAATAGATGTTTTGTATCCCACACGTGTAAACTGATATAATTCGCTAAAAAAGAAGTGGATGCACAAGGAATTAAAGACCGCCAATGAATTTTTCCAACGGTACCAATTTCAAGTCCAAAAATACAACCCGCCCAAGGTGTTCCAAATACTGAGGAAAACCCGGCAGCCATTCCAGCTCGAATCCAAATTGATTTTTCTTGCGAAGAGCAGTCCAATTTTTGTAAAGTCAGTTGGGCTATATTTCCTCCAAACAAAATAGCAGATCCTTCCCTGCCAACAGACGCGCCGACCAAGTGGCTTAGCCATGTACTAAAAATCGCGTAGATTCCCGAAATACCTGTTTGGGGAGAAATTTGTATTGATGAATCATTTAATTGCTCAACTAAATTATTTGCGCTTGAATGTATAAACCTAAATGGGTAATTTTTTATGACATGGAAAAAGATCCCTATTATAGGAAGCCCACATAAAAGCCAGGGCGCTTCACCCCGAATCCATGCGATTTTTTCCAAACCCCAAAGAAAAAGGGAAGACATGGATCCTACAAGAAGGGATATGCTTATTAAAATCCCTAATCTTGTAATCAGATAGAATGGTTTTAATTCCACAGGGTAAAAATTTCTTTCAAAGGTAAGAATATTATTTTCCCTACCTTTGCAAAGTTAAATAAAGCCAATTCTGATGAGTGAATTTTTACGTTTGGGATTGAATCCACAATTACAACGCGCTTGCGATGTGGTTGGGTATTCTTTACCGACTCCCATTCAGGAGAAGGCAATTCCCTTATTATTGCAGGGTCATGATGTGTTAGGAATAGCTCAAACGGGAACCGGTAAGACGGCGGCCTATGCTTTGCCGATTTTAATGCGGTGTAAGTACATGCAAGGGAGCTTACCAAGAGCCCTTATTTTAGCTCCAACTCGCGAACTTGTCATGCAAATTCACGAAGTGATGGTGGGTTTGGCACAGTTTACAGACTTAAGAATATTAGCACTTTATGGAGGGTTAGGACCTAAAACGCAAATTCAAACGTTAGAAGCCGGGGTCGATATTTTAGTTTCAACCCCCGGTCGCTTTTTAGAATTATACCGGAAAGAAGCCATAGGAACGAAAGATCTCAAATACCTGATATTGGATGAGGCGGACAAAATGATGGACATGGGATTTATGCCGCAGATTCGTCAAATTTTAGAAAAAATACCTTATAAAAAGCGTCAAAATGGATTGTTTTCGGCAACTTTTCCCGAGAAAGTTGAGAACCTTTCCCATGAATTTTTAGAATTTCCGCATAAAATAGAAGTTACGCCTCAGGCTACTCCGGCAAGCCAAGTCACCCAATTTGTTTATGAAGCGCAAAACGTTCAAACCAAATTAAATGCGCTCGCACATTTCTTGCAAAACCCTCAATTTGAGAGAGTTATGATATTTTGTAGAAGTAAGGATATCGTAAATCAGGTGGAAAAATATTTAAGTTTTAGCGTCGTTCCTGTGGATCAAATTCGGGTGATACATTCGAATAAAGGTCAAAATACGCGTATAAATGCGATGCAGCAATTTAGAGAAGGCAGTATTCGAGTTTTGGTTACGACGGATGTGGCGTCCCGTGGCATCGATATTCCTAAGGTTTCGCATGTGATTAATTTTGATGTACCATTAATCTATGAGGATTATGTGCATCGGATTGGAAGGACAGGAAGAGCTGAGCAAGTGGGCGAATCGATCACGTTTATAACGTTAGCTGAGACTTACCATTGGCATAAAATTGAGGAAATTATTCATCAAAAAATAGATATTTCATCTCTACCAACTGACATAAAAGTCGAAGAGACGCCATTTTTAGAACATCAGGATATGCTGAGGTCGGTTGACGAGCAGCGAAAAAGAGAAGACCCCGATTTTAAAGGCGCTTTTCATGATAAAAAATGGGTTATTAAGGCTAGAGCCAACGGAAATAAAGCTGCGCTGAAAGGTTTGGGTAAAAATGGATTAACACGTAGCGGAGCGGTGGCTCAGGGAGTTAAAACCGGACCTAAATCAAATGGCAAAGCGGCAGGCAAAGCAGGTCCGAAGGGCCCGGATCGCAATAATCGACCCGGAAGGAATTCAAAATATAAGACAGCCGCACCAGGAAATAAAAAGAAACGATAGATTTGTGATATGAAAATAGTAAAAGTAATCATGTTGTTGATGTTTGTGTCAACCCTAACTTGGGCTCAAAAACCCGTTAAATACCAAGTATTGTTTGGAAATAAAGCGCTTCCGCAAAAAGACAAATTGGAATTAGACCAATTTATAGCCAGTTGCGATGCAAGCTTTGCTTCTAGAAAAGAAGCCGCTAATTTCTTCGCTGAACGCGCTTGGGAGTTTGTGGCCTCAGGCAAATTGGATACAGCGACTTATCGATTTAACCTAGTAAATGCGTTGGACACGTCAAGTATAGATGCCTTTTGGGGTTTAGGGGTTATTTCATTTCAGCGAAAGGATTATCCTTTGGCTAAACAATTATTGGCAAAAGGCTTGATTTCTGATCCAACACAGGCGCTCATGCGCGTGGACTATGCCATTGTACTTTTAAGTTGTTATTTAGAAGGTAAGGATTGTGGAACTTTAGCAGAAGTAGATGCGGAACTGGCTCAGTCTTTGAAAGATGAACCAAAGAATGCAAATGCATGGATGAAGCGGAGCCAAGTAGCTTTTTATCAAGAAAGGTACGA
>JACCDP010593731.1_pt1 | contig 19036 bp, 17 predicted proteins | sample 7445841 | NCBI WGS metagenome assembly JACCDP01 (sample SAMN15323441, study PRJNA562643) | freshwater metagenome | isolation source: river surface water | place: USA:Blue River Watershed | collected 2017-08-17
GACCACGTTATACATACTGTTTGTCTCAACGTTTGCAACACTGAATTCACAACTTAACTTGATATGTTCACCGGGAATTTCCTTGGATAATGCAGGTCTGAGTCTCACAAAATCAATATATTGTCCGGTCAGTTTGCTGGGGGGAAAGATTTTGCGGGTTTCTTTTTCAGTCAAATAGTTGCCGGTTTCTTTGTTTTTGATGCGAAAATCTTTGGTCGTTACATACATAATATGGTCAGTTGTGTTTTGCACGTCCAATTCCATCAAGTATTTGCCAGGCAATTCTGTTAAGTCGGTGCTGTGCACTGGAATGCAACTCAGTCTTTGTTTCACAATTTCATTGTGAAGACGACACGTATTTATGTGTATGATACATTGGTTATCATTGTATGTTTCAGTTCTGAACACAACGGTATCAATATCGTTCAGAATTATGCGTCGCAAGGCATTGGCTAAACTAACATTGATACCAGATATGCGAAATCTGAATATGTCAAGGTCTTCTGTGATGTCGGATACAGCAGGATTCATTGTTTAATAATTATGGAGATTATGTTTTAATATGTTTTGTTTAAATTGCAATTCAATTTTTTCACGAATTTGCATTCAACCGGTTGAATGGCTTTGTCAGGCGCAGCATAAAAAAAGCCTTGGTTGTCAGGCGTTTTTTATTGATGTTCAATGTTTCTTTGTTCCTTTGTTCCTTTATTTCTTTGTTTCTTTGTTCCTTTATATCTTTGTTCCTTTGTTCTGTTGTTTCTTTGTTCCTTTGTTCCTTTGTATCTTTGTTCCTTTGTTCTGTTGTTTGTCGGTCGGCGACGAAGTCGCCTTTGTTTGTCGGTCGGCGACGAAGTCGCCTTTGTTTGTCGGTCGGCGACGAAGTCGCCTTTACCAAAGGTTGCTTCGCTTCATAAGTCGGTTTGCCTGCAGCAAACCTTTACCAAGCATCAACATCAAAAGCATCAGATCCAAATGTCTCATAGTTCAGATGGTCTCTGCTATAATCTTCCGGCATAATGCAAGATGCAGCCAACTTGGCATCATAGGCATCGCCGTTAAAATCCGAAGCAAAAGTAATGTTGTTCAAGTGGTCACGACTGGTATCTTCCAGTGTAATGCAAGATGCAGCCAACTTGGCATCGTAAGCATCGCCGTTAATCTCCATAAAGGGGGTAGAATTCATATTCGCAAATAAAGTGTTGTTATCTAATGTCTGTTGTTTTTGTCTTCCGTTGCAGAAGACAAAAAAGGGTTCAATTTTAGGGGAACCAAGGTTCCCCTATGACCCCTCCTTTATTATTTGTTTCCTTTTTACCACAGGTCATTTTGTTTTACCACGGGTCATTTTGTTTTACCACAGGTCATTTCGTTAATGCGCAGGATTATAATATAATATGAATAGCGGCATTATATTATAATTGAGTAAAAGTTGCATTAATAGTCACCATCATCTGCTTCTTCTTCATCATCATCATCTGCTTCTTCTTCGGCAGCAACTTCTTCTTTTTCAATCGGCATATATGAATGCAATTCTTCCACATTATCAGCATACAATTGTGTTCCGGTATTTTGCAACATATATAATAAATTTGTTGTGTTGTGTATGTGTCTTGGTTTGAACAACTTAAACAACTCCACAAATCGTGTTATGTTTTGAGGCAACGCGTGTTGATTATATGGTTCAAGAGACGATTGCAACAATTGTGTTGCAACATTATATTGTGATATTGAATTTGGAACGTGCCCGCCAAGAATCATGGATTCCAATGTGTCTGAATCAAAGAATTTAAATACGTGTTCAACAATTCCAGTGAATTCAAAATGCACAAACATATTGTCAACTGGAAGTATTGATGTTAATAACATCCTGAATTCTATTTTGTATATGCGACCAATATCATTATGATTAATATACTCACTGCCCCACATAATCATTGGAATAACACCAATTGTTTGATTGTTCAATAATTCATTGTCTTTTGTATCAATTGTTTTTTTCACTGCGTCAAAAAATATATATTTTGGAAAACTTGGTAATTTTGACACAAAAGATGCAATTACTGTTAAATATGGCATATGATATGATATCGTTCGTGCATATGGCGACAAATTTGATAATTTGTACAATATATTTTGCATATCCTCAGTGTTGAACAACGCAATAAATTCATCATTTGATATTTCATTTATGTTGTTAAATATTGATTCCAGTTGTCGCGATTCTAATGCAATTCTTCGCGCGGTTGGTTTGCGTCCTCCTTTTATCCGCTTTATTGTTGTTTTATGATTTCGCTTTGTTCTTTGTTGTCGTGTTTTTGTCATTTATATATTTGTCTATATAATACATTGTATTATATATGCAATACCAATATTATCCAGGCGTATGCCCAGGAGGTAGTATCCTGGAGTCCTATTTACACAGAAGTAAAAAATTATTTACAATTGGTTTTCGTAATAAACCCAATTTGATAATATAATCAACAACCCAAGCCGAGTTTGCAACAACGCTTGTCTAAATAACAATCTTCCTTATTTTTTATAATATTTTCGTTTATGTGATTTAGATTTTCTTCGGGAAGACCTATTTCTGTTTGTTCGTTTCCTTTTACCTCCAGTAATTGTTCGGTAATACAAGTTGGCATCGTCGTTACTAATCTGTGTATTAATTGTATCGCGACCAATTCTAAACAAATAACTATCACCAGCTTTATCATCCAAATGACCAATATGTTTTGGTCCCTCTATCGTATCAACAAAAAAAAGCATATTGGTTAATTGTTTCAAGATTCTCAAATATGTTTCTCATAAACGCAATTCTATTTTCTCCGGTCGGAACAGGAGTAAATATCATTATATAATAGTTAGTGATATGAATATATCAGTTGATGCATACCTGCCAGCCAATAATAATATTGTTCAATCACGTCTTGTGAATTCAACCACTGATTTGCACAATGTGATTTATATAAGCAATACCAAAGATGCATATTTTAGAGAAGTTGAACACAAGTTGCGACAAGAGTTCAATGAATATATGTATTTCCATTATGGAAAATTTGGAAAGTATCCTTGCGAATACACCAAAAACAAGTTGTGGAACACATTCAAGTATGAGAAACGCACTTCAAGTATTGCTTCTAAATTGGCTAAATTATGGGAGCAATTTGAAGAAGAATATTTATGGTGATAGTGACGCATTTATATTCTGGTCACCATATTTTCCTTGTTTTATTTTTGCAAGGCGGTCCCATTGCCCCATAAAACCCGGGTGCCATTTTGCCGGTAACAATTTTTAAATCAGTAGCGCCCCCCAATTTTTTATGTCTGCAAATGGTTCGTGGGCTTTTGCCCACCTTATTGGTCATCGTGTCATAATGGTCAGTCATAATACGTTTGGCAATTGCAACCGACAAAGGTGCTTTGTTCAACAAGTAATCCATCCGCATCCATCGCGCGCCTGTTTGCGACGTTGGGTCAGAATGCTCACTGTGTGTTGTTTCCAACATTTGCACAGCCTCTGTTCCGGCCTCATTGGATGCGTGAAAAACACCATTTTGGGTGCGTTTAATACCGTGGTGTTTCAGTCCATTGTCAAACATCATTATTTCGCCAGTGCGTGTGTCACCAAGAAGCCAAGTGCAAGCGTAGTCGCCAGCGGATGCATTGGTCATTGTTGCCACAAAATCGTCCAGCGTATTGGCATATTGCATTGCTTTGCGCACCCGCAAAAAATATGGAACACCGCCAACAAAATCCGGCGCGTAATTCAAATTAGTTATTGTGGTTTCACAACCAATAATGCCAGTTTTACACAAAAACCAGTCCGTGCTGCTGCAAATCAATCCTGGTGCGGTCTGCATTCTAAATCCGGTTCCTGAGTCCGGATTCACATCCATAATTACATTAAATAGGCGTCCGGACATATAATCAGAGTGTGTTGAATGTGCCATTAATATGTCTCCGTCTACCGTTGCGTTGCCGGTGGCAATAAAGGCGCTGCATCTAATATGTGGTTTTTCATAATATGTTGCCATTGACAAATATGCATTCCAGGCAACAAGCCAATCGTATGATATTGCGGCGCCTTCTGCAATACCGCGCAATTCCTCTTTTATAAAGGCATATTCTGATTTCTCTATGGTCGGGTTTATCAAACGCTTGCAGTCATCTAAATAATTTTGAAACGGTATTTTGAATTCTTTTTTTACCAAATGCCGCAACACGCGTGCAACTGTTTTGAAAAAAGGTTTCAACTTTTGTCCGTGTTGAAGTCCGATGTCCCGCGGGCTACCAGCCACAATAACGTGTTTCCATACTTTGCCCATTTACAAATTATGGAGATATTATTTGTTTTTTCTTGTGTTGCGAACACCGTTTGCAACAATAAGCAGTCCATTGCCCTGTGCGGCCATTAATTTATTCAAATAATCAGGATCTTTGTGCTCTCTTTCAAGAACAGATTCCACGCCGTCATTGAAACGTTTATATGCAGCGGGATTTGCTTCAAGAGAACTTGCGAAAAATTCTTTGACAACACGCTCCAATTCTGTGGCGGGAGGTAAATCCCAATCGTGTTGTTTTGGAATAATGCCAAGGCGTTTGATTGGTGGCATTTGTGACATATATCCTCCTATATATTTGGGTTTGCCATTATATGCGTCAAAATCAACGACATAAAACATTAAATGTGCCATTATTTCTTTGATGGGTTTATTGAAACGTGTTTCGTATGCTGATATATAAGTATGTTGAACAACTTTATGTTTGTTGTCAAACCATTCAAATATATCAAACACATTGTCTGGCAGTTTGCCATATTCTTCACGCAACAGAGACGATGATTCTGCTTCATCCACTTTGTCGGACAATCCAAAATCAATAATGATAGCACGTCCGAAGTCGTTTGTGTCAAAATAACTGTATGTATCATTTATAAGCACGTTGTCAAAGTGAAAATCATTATGCATATACCCAAATTTATGCATTCTGTTCAACTCATACAGTGCCATCAGTTTGTATATTTCAAACCTTGGATGGCCTTTGTATGAACTTAATGGTTTATATCCATCCATAAATTCCATTGCAATAAAGCCAACATCGCCACTGCGTAAAAATTCGTTCAATATATTGTTGTTGGTGGTATTGAATTTTTGTTTAACACTATTTGCAACAGGGTTTATATGTGCAAATACAATGCAAGGACACACGGGTTCCAATAAAGAGTCCGGTGAACAAAGCGATTTTATATACAAATCTTGTTGTATTTGGGTTTCTCTCAAAATATCATCTGCCAATGTGATTTTATATTTTCCCGCAAAACCACGATTTGAACCAACCACAAACAACTTGAACAATATTTGTCTTACTTCTTTATTGAAATAGTTGGTTCTCACTGTTCTGTATGGACTCTGCACATTTGGCGCAAGTGTTGCTAATACTTGTATTCCGGATATGCCTGCGGTGCTGAACAATTCAAATGAGGAATTCTGAATAAAATGTTTGATTGCATTTGACTGATTATATACAGATGCAATGCGAACACCACCTTTTCTGGTCTTTTGCATAATATATATATATATATATATCAGCACAAGTGTGTGACATATATATTATTGTAAATGTTTAACTTGCAGCGGCAGCAGCAACAAGCGGTTTCAACCTTGTTTTTGCATCCGCCAACAAAGTCTCCGACGCATAATGCGTTTTTTGTAATTCATTGATGGACGCCTTCATTGTCTCCAAAAACTTATTGAAAGTAAATTGATGATACGAACAGTCTTTGACACAAGTGGGCGATAAAGGATGCGCACAATTGCAAGTTTTGTTCAGTGTTTTGAGTTTTTTTTGATACAACATATAATAATACACTTTTTCTTCAAAATAATTCATTGGATGTTGAATATGATAAAACAAAGAGCCACAATGAACGTCAACAATATTGTCATAAAACATTGCCATCGGTGTTCCATAGTCAATGTCCAAAAACGCCTGCATAAAAGGAGTTGTCAGTGATAATTTCACCAACGGTTGTTCCATTGATGTTTTATCCAACATACTAATGTGGCTGCTATTTGGCAACATATCTTTCACAAACTCAGCAATTCGCAATGCTTTGTCTTGCGTTCCGTTCAACAATAATACATCTACATCATTGGAGACGTGTTTTGTCATTGTTTTCAGATAACCGGAATTGGCTACCTGGGCGGCTTTGCCGCCCTTCAACACAATGGATGCATCTTTTTTGGACAATTCAGATACCAATATCATTGTCGCGCATACGGTGTGTATATACATTGGTGATGCGGTTTCATTAAATTCGGTGGATGGTATGTCTGCAATCACCCGTGCAACAATGTTTGGGTTTTTCAAAGTTTGCATAATTGTTGTGATTTCCAATATGGAAAATACACCAGTGTCAATCCAATTTTTCGTGACACTGGTTGGTACCGATATAGGTGTGAAATTTTTTGGAACAAATTCCTTGATTTTCGGTTTGTTTGCGGCAGCCTGTGCTTCATAGTATCGGCGCATAATTTCTTCATTGCGCAAGCGCGTTGCTTCTGCTGCTTTGGCCTTTTCAGCCAATTGTTTTGCGCGATTTCGTTCGGCGGCCTCTGAAAGACGAACCGTTGCCGTCAACACAGGTTCTGATGCTGCCACAACTGGAGTCGCTATTGCAACGTCAGCAGGTTCAGGAGAACTGCTTTTATGTAAAATTTCGCCGCTGCTACTGCTGCTGCTGCTGCTGCTGCTTTCTGCACTTTCCAACGTTTGCAACATATCCAACAACAGTTGCTGTGATTCCGGCAACAACAGTTTTGCCGCATATGTTTCACCGGTTTCTGTGTCAACTTTATTGTATTCAATATCCAAATCAAACAACAGTTTTTTAATTAACTGAATCGCCTTTGATTTATATTTTTTGCCCACACGAGGTTCACCGATTTTTGCCAACACCGCTGGAATAATATCACGCTGTGCTTCACCCACTGCGCCCGCAATAGAGCCACGTGTAAATAAGTTTTTTACAATGGTTTTTTGCCCATTTATTTCAACAATATCAAAGTTGCTTTGCAAAAACGCGCGCAGTCGTTTGCTCACTTCCTGTAAATTTTCAATAAACACAGGTTCATTCTGTGACTTCTTTGTTTTACCAACCGACTTTTTCTTCTTTTTGGTTCCTGCCATATACACTGTGCGTAGAATATGTTATCTAGAGCCCCAGCAACTTATAATCCGCCGCATCATATGGATACGGGTTTTGCACTAAATGTTGTGTTCCATCGTCGGCAACAACCATTTTCATAACAGGATGCTTCATAGACCTTAATGCAGCCACCTCCGGAAACAGTTCTGTGACTTGTTTTTCAACTGCCTCGCGCAGCATTCGTTTGTCGCCGGTTTGTTTGTAACTGTCCATTATGACGCGCACCTCTTTCAACAATTTCCATATTTCCGCTGTTTTTTTCTTTATCAATCTTTGTTTGACTGGGTCTGCCAACATTTGTGTTTCATAATCCTTGTATGTGTTGTGCATTGCTTCGTCACCTTGATATGCTTCCAATTCTTTGTTGAATGCATTTTTTGACGCGGTTTCTGTAATATAGTTAAACAATGTGTCCATTTTTAATCGAATTATGTTTTCCCGCTTCAAAGCCATATCACTGGCAGTGACGCTCAGCAAATAATGTATGTTGGCATAAAATCCAGCAGACACCGACATAGAAAAACTGCATTTTTGCTGCGCGGCACATTCTGCGTGCAACATATCATTGTCGCGCCAAAATCGCATTCCTGCACCAGGCTTTCCACATTTCAAACATTTTCTCGGCAGTTTACGCAATATTTGTCGTTTTTCCTTTAATGACGCATATTTTGTGTTGGATGCAATTTCGCGCACCTTTGTTTGTCGGTCACGTTCATATTCGGATTTCAATGCATAATATGCATCTATTGTTTGCGACATATAGTCATCTTCTGCCTGTTGTTTCTTTTTTGCACCACCGGATTGAGCAACAGAATCATCTTTGTCAATGTAAATAATTTTTGTATGAGGCGGAGCAAGTAATTCAAAGCCTTTATTTTCAGCCTGACACACATTGATTATTTGTTTTAATTTGGGATTGTCTGAGCAATTTACATATTCACAATCTTGTGGTGCGGCCAAATCCACAAATCCTAATGACGGATTGTTTGCTGCAGACAACCACACCAATCTTGGTGGCAAATTTTCTAATACGCTTATTGCGTTGCCGTCCAATCCCAGTCTAAGAAGATTTTTATAATCCTTTCCCGGAGCGTGCTTTATTTTGTTGTTGGCACAATGCAATATGGTTAAATGTTGTGCGCCGTCGGGAATCAGTTCCAATGCGTTGTTGTCAATGACCAGTTCTTTCAACGACCTTGGAATATTGATTAAATGGCTGATTTTACCTGCAGCAAATTTGACATAATCGGGGGTTCGCCCGTGTTCTTCAAATATATTCATATCAATAACACCTTCGCACGAAAATGGAACATCATATTTTTTGGCACTGGCTGACTGCTTTAATATATATGAATCAAACTCATTTTGGCTGCTCAGCGATGTTTGGTCGTCTTCGGCATTGTAAATTTCCTGCATTGTGTTATATATTAGTGTGATTTGTATTTTTTGCCAAATAATAATCCATATCAACAAACGGTAAATTTGTTATATTAGAGTAACTGGCGCGTTTTCTTTCGTCGTGATATTGATGTATTTTTGACATAATAATTGCTTGGTCGTGCTCCATTTTCATTTTCATTTCTAACGGTGTGGGTTTTGTTTTGTATCTGTAAAATAAAAATCCGCCGAACACTAAAAAAAATATAGTGCCCACAATAATGTTAAATATAAATGAATAACGAGACATCTTTATTTCGTGTGATTTTTGAAGGGCATTTGCAATAAAATATTTAGTTGCTGGTTCAACTAAAGATGGTTCATCCATTGTCGTATATTTGACCCATAAATCTTTATACTGCTTTTGTATACGAATATTAATGGAATCGTCAAATATATTATTGATATTATTCGGGGCGTGGACTGTCATTACTGGCGCCATTTACGGATTCATAAATTTTTTCAAATATGGACAAGATTTTTACAACGAAGCAAAGGCATATCCAGACGTTGCATACAGCAATAAAAAATTATTGAACTTGACCGTCTTTGTTGTGTTGCTTGGAATAATTTATGGAATAATGGGAAGCATTGCCACAATGACGGGAATTGAAATGACAGGAAAGAAATGGATAGAACTCACAGTTCCAGTTGCAATTATTGGTGCAATCGCAATTGGATTAACAATGATATTAATAAATGTATTGCCAGTAATGATGCGAACATTTGAAAACACAGTTGGATATTCGGCAATAAGCAGCGGCGGTGAATTAAATGAAATATTGAAGGACGTGATTGACACATCCAAAAATAACGTTGTGGATTACACCGTATTGGCAACACAATTATATGTGGAAAATTTCAAAGCATATTTGGGAGGAATGATACCAAATATACAAAATGGCGCATCATTAAGCAGGTTCACCAATGTGTTTGTGAAAGACTCTATATTTGATAAAACCACCGGTAATTTAATATTTGAAGACCAACAAACAAATGAAAAAACCTCTGTTGGAAAACTGTTGGACAAAGTCATTCAAAAACGTGTGTTGTCAGAAACAACTTGGATTTCTTTAGGCGCACTATTTACAATGTTTGGTTCATATTATTACACGGCTTAACAGTAATTGGCATTTTCCACACTGTCCCATTTGACGCCATATTTTTGTGCCCAATCCCGTTTCACACAAACTGGATTGCCATTTGCCCCCCAAGTTGTGGAATCAAAATCCAACAGCGATGCATTATATTCTGCACTTGCAGTTCCGGCGGCACTGCCATTGCCTTTCAACTCTGTATACCCAGTGGATTTGCTGTTGTTTACATATCCCGTTAAATCCGCATTTCCGGCATTGAATTCTGTGGAAGCAGGCCTTTGGCAATACACTTTATTATCCGCGCTTTTCACTGCTTTCCAATTGTCAGGACAAGTGGTTGTAATAGTGGGGTATTTAGTGCCTTTTTTTTGATTTGACATTGTCCAGCCAATGAAAGCCAACAGTCCGATTAATATTAATGACGCTAGAGTTAGCACAATCCAATAAAAACTATCCATATAATATCTAATAAGATATTATTATATTTGTGATACAATGGAGGTATATGATAAAAAAATAATGGATTTAGCACGTTATAATGGAAGAATTGTGATGCACGAACCAGACCCTAAAATCCGGTTTTCAATGATTGAACGGGTGGCTGCAAGAAATAAATCCACAGAATTTCGCGAAGCATTAACCGGGACACTGGAAGAAAATGATTTTTCCAGAGCATATTTCAGCGCAGAAAATGTGCAAATTATACAAAATGGTATTCGTGCTGGCGTGTATGAAAAAAGTGGACAAAAATTTACTGTGGCTCCGCAAAATGTTGACCAGTTGAAAATTATTATGCGTTCGTATTTTTTGAAATTTGCTGACCCTGGCACAACCCGGATTCGTGAGGAAATTGCCAGTTTAAATGCGCGTGTGTTGGATTATTGTGTGCGCGAAGTGTATTCTGCGGCATTGAGTTACAAAAAATATATTGATGACGTCAGTTCTTTGGTGCGTCCAATGGATAGACCGCAACAAGTTGACCGGGATTTCAAAAATCTGGAGTCGCAAAGAGAGTTCTTTGTACCTAGAAGAGACTTCAACTGAACATATCCAAGAAGAGATTCTGACAAAACACAATATAATATGTGTATACAGTATACACATATGAACAAATCCAAATATCAATTTACCATAGACCCCGACGAAATCAATGAAAGTCATAAAGAATTTTTGTCAAAAGGTCGCACTTTAGTTGACACAATAAATGACAACATCACAGATGAAACACTGAAACAACTGTGTATGACTGTGATTAAAAACAGCATAATATTTGCAAACAAACAGTATTTGTTGAAATTTCTGAAAAAACGCGCTCCAATCAGTCACAATAACAAAATGTTTAAGACGCCGCAAAGTCCAGTAATGTATGGCATAAATTCTGTTTATATTGGCGACAACACGGTGACAAAAATTATTAATTACAGAGACAATCCAGAAGCAGAATTTGACATTGTCAATGAAATAGCAATGCAAATTTATGCACAAAAATTGGGCAAAAAATGTAATATTTATGTTCCAAAAATATTAAATTATGGGAAAGTAATATTGCCAGCAGAACTGCTTCATGATATTCATATGAAATATGGTGTAGTTCACAATGAAACCTGTTTTTATTACGTGACAATGGAAAAAATAGATGACACACCATTAGAATACATTGCAAACAACGCTTCAAAAGAAGTTTGCGAAACTCTCATCAACAAAGCCAATGAAGCAAGTAAATGTTTAACAGACAACAATTTTTACCACAACGATTTTCACGCAAATAATGTGTTTGTGGATGAAAACAATGAGTTGACTTTATTGGATTATGGCAATGCAACATTGTATGAAGAAGGTTACGCAAAATCAACGGACAACAATGAAAAATTTGGAGCAAACAAAATAACGGTTAAATGCAGAAACAAAGGTGGAAGTGGGTACAAGCGAAGCAAGCGAAGCAAGCGAAGCAACAGGTGGCACAAACGAAGCAACCGAAGCAACCGAAGCAACAAAAAAAACAGAATGCAATCCAAATAAATGACCTAATTGTCATCACAATCAGTGGTCAACAGTCTGCACATATTGTCCGCCTCCACTTTGTCCACATTTATCTTAAACAAATTTAAGATTAATGCGTCATCACGAAATCGCGCAGTATAATCCTGTTGAATATTGTTGCGTCCAATGCGCCCCAAAGCCTGAATGGTTTTTTGTTGCGTCATTTTCAGCAAATCCTTGCCCAAAAATCCGTGACAAAACTGATAGTTGGTGCCATAAATATAATCAGAGGTTGCAATAATCAAGAACAATTGTTTATTATTTGCAAGACGCTTGACAATTTCACTGTATTGGCTGGAATTATGTTCACTGAACACACCAATGCCCAATAATAATAACACCTTTAATCCATCGGGAACAGACATACTCATCACTTCGCGCACCACATCCGGTTCCAAATATGGGACATATGCATTATGAATATGTTGCGACGGGTCTTCAGATACCCATATGGTTTGATGCGCCACCGTGTTTGGTATATAATTGCTGTCAAGTGCGACGTGTTTGATTTGCGATTTAAGCGCAACAATGGCGTCATCCAAGCGCTTTGCTTTTGGCGACGACAATTCTTCTGACGACATTTTCTTCTCTTTTTCTTGTTCTTTACCAAGCAAATCTTGCAATTCTTCTTCCAAGGTTTCAATTGATTTTATTACTGCATTGTTGTGCGCTATTTTATCAATAATGTCGTCAAACACATTTTTGGGTATATTTGATTGTTGAATATAGAATTGTCCAATTTTGTCCACATCCTCTGCCAAATAAATGGTGGGACCATCGGTCAATGTGTGGGCATCAACGGTTGTAATAAGGATGCCGCCTGCGGCGGCGGAACGCTGCCGCGCCAACTCAAGCGGAGTTAACGGTTTATTTGCTGCAGGTGGTGCACTGATGCTTTGCATTCTTGACAACGGCGCCGATGCAGACACCGATGCAGTTGGTTGACGCGATGCGCCATCAATGCTTTGAGATTTTGTGATTTGTCCTCGCATTGCATTATAAATAAACGGCCATCGTTCTGCAGGCAAATGTCTTAACAAATCAAGGTAATATGTTTTGATGCTGTTCATTTTAATATTGTCAATAGACCTGTCAAAATAATTATCCGCGGACAATTCACTATCTGCAGAGATTTCACCACTTTTGGTCAAATGGTCTATAAATCGCGTCACTTCAGCCAAATCAAAATATCTCAGTAGCGTCATATTTTCACGACAATATGATACACATTGCACCAAATCCGCGTGATTATCATATAATAAATGCGGACATACTACTTGTCCCATTTTATTCAACAATTTGATGGATTTATTGCAATCGTGGCTAACTATTTCCGTCAATCGCACATTTGGAAATTTTGCGCGAAAATCAGCAATGACTGGTGCCAAGTCAGCGGTGGAAGGCAAAGTGGCCGATGACAATACCATATTTGGAATTTTGTTGTCAGACCAATTTCTGTGCAACAATGCGTGAAGTGGATTGTCAGCGTTTGTGTCATCCATTCCAATAGTAGGTTCATCCCAATACGTGATAATGTTATCCGGTTGATTGAATGAAATCATATAATGCATTGCGCACAAATATGATTTGACGTCACTTATCATAATTTCAACTTTGTGTCCAACACTGTTATCCACCTTTCCAATGCCACCGGATCGTTTGTCAACCTTGTATGACAAAGCAGAATAATAATGTAATCGGATGTCAGCGGCGGTTTCACATCCAAATGCAAATGCAACACATTTTTGCACAGAGATTGCGGATTTTGCCAATGCAATACCAATATGTCTTGCAGCACATACAAAGATGACGCGATATGCATTGGACAAGCCGATGGGCGACAATGTTTTTCCAGTGCCAGTGGGCGCAATATAAAGCACCAGGTTGCTGGGTTTTTGCGGAGTCCGGATACTGCGTCCGGTTGTTTGCACTTCCACTGGGGCAAACACGGAAAACAGGCGTTTTTGATGGTCAAACAAAGATATGTCACCATATTTATACAAATTTGGATTGCGCTCAATAAATGATTGTGCGCCGCTGATTATATTGTTCAACACAATTTTTGACTCCGTTTGCACAATGCATTTGTCAATAAATTCCATCAAATGACTGTTGAGATTATCCACAGATATTTTGCGCAATTGTTTTAAGGTGTAAAGGTTGAATGCCACAGTGTCGCGTTTTGGTGATTGTATCATTTCCTTGGCAAAATCCAAAAATACAAACTCTATTATTGTGCTGCGATTTTCATCCAATTTTGAACCAATATTTTCAAGACGAATTTGGTCGGCCTTTTTTAAATGCTTGATTGCTTCCTCTTTCACTTTGTGTTGAGGCGCGCCACGAATGCTTTGCACTATGGATTTGAAAAATTTATGATACAGATAATTTTCAATGATTGCTGATTTGTCTATTTTTGCACAGGATATGATAGAATGGTTGCAATTATGACGGACATTGATGTTATTGAAGCCCGCAATAATCATTCGCAAAATTTGTTGTTCATTATCCGACACTGGCTCTTCAACTGAACCCCATTCGGCCTTTGATAACTTTGGTTGAGAAGTAAAATCCATATTTGAGATGACTTGGGGGTTTAAACGAATAGATTGTTGTTTGTTTTGTCAACCGGGCTTTAAATGGTTTTTCATAATCAATTTTGAAGGGATTGTTTCAACCAACGACGGCGTCGCCGAGATTTGATTTTGCGACTTGTGTATTGGCCTTTTTTTAATATGGACGACCGTCTAAGGACTCGCTTCGCTCGTCCGCGCACATAATCCTCACTGCTCGGCGTTAATACTACTGAACAACTAAAATCAAACATTACTATTTCTTGCACTCCTTGTGATTTCAATTCTTTCACCAACTGTTCAAGAGTTATTTTACTGTCGCCGTGTCTGGTTTGAACGCGCAATAATTGTAATATGTCCGGATTATGTGGCATATTTATGGCAAGAATTGTCCAATTTTTTCTATCATTGGGCACATCCGCATTTGTTCGTTCATATACTTTGTCAAAAACCTTGTCACCTGCGCTAAATTGTTCAACAGTGTAATTTTTGTTGAATGCACGTATGTAATCAGCATATTCGTCACGATTATTTATTTTATCTGTGATGTCAGTGCTGCTACTACTGTTTCTTTCTAATGCTGCACTTAATTCCTGTGTGTACTTATGCAAATAATCATTGACTGATTTAGCATCCGCTTTTCTTAAATTTACCGCAATTTCATTCAACAACTGGATTGTTGGAGTGTTTGAACTTAATTTTCGTTTGTAAGCATTTAATAGTGTTATTGCATCCTCTGCTTGCCAAGTATCCATCACATTGACTTCGCCAAATGTGGATACACTTAACTTTGTCAACATTATGTCAGAAGGCATTTCAAACGTTTTTATGATGGATTCACGTTCGCATTTGAACATTCCGTGTGTTGTTACTGCCAATATCAGTCTTTTTGGAAACATTATAACATTAACATATATTATTATGTGTAATTTATGTAAAAAATATTATTTTATTAATGTAATATTGCAACCCTTTGGTTCTTTTTGTTGAGGTTATTATTTATTTTGCAACGCAACTTTTGCATCAAATGCAATAAACACAAATTTTATAATGAGTAATGCGTAGACATAGTTGTAAATTCCATTGTCGCACTTTTTGTTGTCAATTAGATTCCAAAATATTATTGCTCCGGATATTTGCCAAGACAGTGAAAACAGTTTGATTGCTGCGCTTACACAGGTTAATACAATATTTGTGTTCAATGGTTTATCCACAGGTTTTACAAAGCAAATCATTGCATTTAACGCCAAATACATTGTTAATAATAGGATTCCGTCCACAGCCAAATAATCGTGCAAATTTATATATAAATTCCCTGCTTTCATATTCACACAAGACTTGTCGGTATATGCATAATATATGCTTGCAACACCAAATGGAATCATAAACAACCCAAGTACGGTTGATACAATGCACCCGGCAATGCACCCCAGACGACTATCTTTGTGAGATATTAAGTCACCGCTCTCAACATCACGAATGCTGCTGGTTTTGGACATTCTGTTACTAATTATTTATTGTATGTTTTGCAATAAACAATTGATTATTCTTATCAATTTTAGATGGTGTTCTCATATTCCTCTAATAATAACATATAATAATGGGAAAACACAAGCACAACAAAACAAAAAAGGCTCATAAACGTTCCTCCAGCAAAATACGTCGTTCTTCCTCCAGCAAAATACGTCGTTCTTCCGCATCAACCACAAATAATAATATCCTAATGAGCAGACGACTCCTAATGAGCAGACGACGCATATCCGCATCAACCACAAATAAAAAATTCCAAGTCAGTAATGTCCGAACGAGAAGACGACATAATAAACCTGTATTTAAACGGAGCACATCTTTGCGTCAACCCCGTGTTACGTTAAACGAATATAATGCTTTAGTTAACTTGGGCAACACAAAATTGCCATTATTTAACGTAAATCGGTCAACTGAATTGGCGGACACCGATATTTATGATTATTTGTTTCCAAAACTGCGAGAAGAACAAATTAATGCCGGCATTATTCAACATAATTGGAAATTTATGATCATTGTGTTGGAAAAAAATACTAATACAAATGAATATATTCTATCTGCACACTATTCCTTGCATAATACAGAAGCATTACCTATAGGAACACAACCCATCTCCAATGATAATGTATTAATGCACAGCATATTACATCATTTGTCAAAAGTCATTAAGGATGCATCATTGGGTTCTTACATAAAATATTTATTGGACGACGGAAATAAAGTGAAAATAACATTGGATTTATTTGTTGGAAGAAGATTATCGCATGCAGGATTTCACAAAGATACGCGTGAACATACGGGTTTTTACACGGCTTTGACATTCAATATGAAAATGGGAGACGCAATACCTGGTCCCGAAATGACTCATTACAATTCTATGTGTCCAATTAATAATAGCGATGGCAATATTATAAATTACAAACGCAAAGTTGTGCGTCCTGTAATCCACGGTCCATATGGAACTGTGGGGTTTAATGATATGCTATTGGTGCATTCAACTCCTTTCACACATCAAGCCGAACAAATATTTTTTAACGCAAATGGAATACCAACAACAATTTTTAACGTTCCTGTTCCATTCAGTATTCCACAGGGATACGATGAGATTCTTGCTGCAAATCCCAATATCATCACCATTCCTGACCTCTTTAATATAAAAGAGATGTCTATTGAACCATCTCTTTATAGAATTCCATATTACCCTGCAAATGCCGAACGCCCCTCATTTATTAGATGCCGCTTTGAGGCATTAACCGACACTGAAAATGTAGATTTTTTATTAGAACGTGATATTGAAGCCAGAACGTTATATGGGGTGATGGATTTCAGCGAATCTGAGTTTATTGCGATAATAAAACCCGACAAGCCGATTCGCAATGTGTTGCGCGGAGCAAATATTAAAGTGGATAAATATGCGGATTTGAGTCCAGATATGTTGAATAAGTATTTTGAACAAACTTGTGAACTTGTTGAAAATATGGGGTGAAACCGCATTATTCTTTGTCTGCGTCATCAAACTCCGCAAACGTGGCTGCTCCAAATAAACACTGTCTCACTGGGGCTTCATCCGCATCCTCTTCTTCACTTTGTGCCTTATGTGCCTGTTTCTTTTCTTTGGCTTTGTAAACCAATTCCCACTGAGTATTGGCTCCCTGATACTGGTTGGATGTTGTTTTGACAATATCATAATTTTCCTTTTTGTAAAACGCCTTTCTTTTTACAAATTGCTTTTGAAACGGGTCGTGCGTGTCCACAATATCAACAATTATTGGTTGTTCGTGGTTTGAGCGCAATATTCTGCCAACCGTTTGTTCAATGTCTGTGCGCGGCGTTACCATAATCATTCTGCAAAGCGTTTTTATGTCTAGCCCTTCTGCAGCACAACTGTACGTGGCAATCACAACTTGTTTTGTTTCACTGTTTTTCAACGCATTTTCTTTCATTCCTCCTACATAATATCCGACAGAGGCAATACCACGGTCTTGAATTGCATCGTGAATATATGTTAACACATTGCGATTATGTGCGATTACCATAAGTTGCTGGTCAGGGTGCGCATTAATCATATCTTTCACAATACCAATAATAAACTCAGTGCGTGACACATTGTTACACAACTTGCTAATCATTGTGCTGTATGCCGGATTTCCGCGAAAATCATATTCCACTTTGTTGAATTCTGGGTCGTCACTTCTGTATTGAATCGCACGCACCTCCACATTTCGCTGTTTTTTCTCTGCAATTTGGTAAACAATATCTCCCAAAAACATTTTGAAAACAAATGTGGTTCCGTCTTTGCGATCCATTGTGGCAGACAATCCCAGCGTATATTTTGGCACAATTTTGAACAGCGCATTTGAAAACACCTCTGACCCAATATGATGCACCTCATCAATTAATACCATTCCAAAACTGGAAAACACCTGTTGGTCATAATCCTTCATTGACAGCGACTGCAACATTCCAATGACAATATCTTTGTTGTCAATGTCCATTTTTTGACCTTGGATGCGACCCACACGTGCTGCCGGCAAATATTGTTGAATGCGTTCAATCCATTGATTCAACAAAAACTCTTTATGCACAATGATCAATGTTTTTTTTGCCATAACGCTCACAATATTAAGTGCCACTGTGGTCTTACCATAACCGCACGGCAAATTCACCAATCCGCCCGACAAGCCTTGTTCCAATGTGACTTTTGTGTAAGCCCTGACCACTTCCTCTTGATAATCGCGCAATTGACCTGAAAATTGCAGCGTGATATTGTCTCCTTCCGGCACCTTGATTTCCTTGGGCTCACCAAAATGCGCCAATCCAAAATACCTTGGCAAATACAACTTTTGTTTGGATTCTCTGTATGCAGGAAATGTTGTGGTTGCTGCCAAAGTTATTCCAGGCGTGAAAGGTCGCACAGTTAATGCTTGTTTTACACGATTGATTTGTTCCTCTGTCAATTGTGCCTTCGGTATTGTGTATCCTTTTCCACCCAAATATGTTGACAGATTTTTGGGAAAATCATCAAAATTGAGTTGCTGTTGTTGTTTTGCCACAGGCTGATTTTGTTTTGCCGAAGGCTGGTTTTGTTTTGCCGAAGGCTGGTTTTGTTTTGCCGAAGGCTGGTTTTGTTTTGCCGAAGGCTGGTTTTGTTTTGC